>Ga0153952_1000364_pt1 | contig 15112 bp, 6 predicted proteins | sample TSNJ036MetaG_FD_104746 | JGI IMG/M metagenome (GOLD analysis project Ga0153952, IMG submission 104746) | Attine ant fungus gardens microbial communities from New Jersey, USA - TSNJ036 MetaG | ecosystem: Host-associated > Fungi > Mycelium > Unclassified | place: USA: New Jersey, Wharton State... | reverse complement strand
GCTTCACGGCCCTGTTTCAGAAGTTCCCAGAATTCCGCCAGATCCTTGCACCGGTTCACCCTGCCGGCCATACCGATTACCGCAACCTTTTCACTTTCCTTTGAATGAGCTGTCAAATGATTAAATTTGATTCCTCCTAACTTCAGACCGCCATTACCCATTTTTGTCCTCCTAAATGCTCATCTCATCCTCTGCAAACAATGTTTTTGTTCCTGTGATTTCAAATATATGGCATATTCGCTCCTTTTGTTCTTCTAAGGAAACACCTTTAACCGCAAAGATCTTTTTTAAAAACTGTAATGCTGTTCGCATCTCGGATTCTATCGGTGTACGCTCTTCCTTCTCCACCGTTTCCAAAAGAACCTGCAGTTCCTTGTAAGGCTTTACCACGCCCTCCTGATAACTGTCATTGTCCCAGTTTGTATTACGCACACAGACTGCCGCCCCCATACACAGACCAATAAAATCAGGCATCTGCTTTTTCATTTGCTTTACACGGTCAAGCTGCAAACGGCACGGTTCTAAATCCGGCTCTTCATCATAAGCATAAGTACAGGGATGTTTAATTGAATTTTGAATAAATTTTTTTAATACGTCTTTGGGACCCATTTCAATCCATACGGCAGTACCTTGTTCATTCAGCCGATTTACCACCTTATCCCATCTGACCGGGTTAACCAGCTGATCCATAAGAGCTTCACCGAAATCCTGTTCAGGGGCATAAAATGTTCCCGTTTTTCCACTGATTACCGGTATTTTCATGTGATCTGCTTTGACCAATTGCAAGGCCTCTTTCAGCGCCCCGGCGGCCGGCTGCATAAAGGTACTGTGAAACGGCCCACTGACGTTCAATGGTATGACCCTGGCACCTGATTCTTTCAACTGTTTTTCAATGGTTTTCAGACCGTCCAGTTTTCCGGACAGAACCGTTTGGTACGGGGTATTATAATTGGCAATCTGCACTCCATACTGATCAAATTCAAATTGTAACATTGCTTTTTCCACCTGCCGGCTGCTGATGTTCTGCACTGCATACATTCCCATTTTCACATCATGACTGCACCGGGCCATCCCATGTCCGCGGGCTTTTACTATTTTTAACGCATCCTCAAATTTAAAAACACCGGCAGCTGTCAAAGCTGAAATCTCACCCAGGCTATGGCCTGCCAGATATGTCGGTTCAATCTCTTCTTCGGTAAGAAAAGCACGATACATTCCCATGCTGACAGTAAAAATTGCCGCCTGTGCATTTTCTGTTGCCTGCAGTTGCTTTGATGGTCCCTGAAAGCATAATTTCCCCATATCTGTCTTCATGATTTCAGATGCCTGGTCAAAGCATTCTTTTACTTCTGAATAACGCTCATACCATTTTTTTCCCATTCCTGCATACTGCGATGCCTGGCCTGGAAACATGATCGCAATTTTGTCCATTTTTATTCTCCAATCTCAAGATATTCCAGTGTCTGCATAATTTGTGCGGTTATATTCTGTGCGATATCAGAATTTATTCTTTCTCCATATCTGATCCCTAAATTAATATCGTTCCCTTCTTTTCTGACATAAAATATCAAGTCAAAGATGTCAGGTTTCATCACATTGGCTAAGCCGTCTTTACAGAAACCAATTCTTCCTTTATACCCCATCACCGTTTCAAAATGCTGCTCCGGCGGCGCTGAATCCTGTTCACTGATGACAAATTCACTGATTATCTCGTCGAGGTTTTCATAGTTTTTAAAATCCAGTTCCTTAAAAAATGCCTGGCCGCCCTGTATCAGATAACCTTTCATCACATCTGTATCCAGCCAATTATTTAAATATAAGGCACATGTGGCCAAAAGAATATGTTCGGTTTCTTTATTTGTACCGGCCAAAAGCTGTTCTTTAATTCTGTCAATATTGCCGGACAGACGCATTTCGGCAGTTCCTGCGCAGCCAGAGACACCCAAAAAACATTCCGGCTTTAATATAACGGTGTCTTCCCGAATCTTCATCCGGCTTTCCAGAAAGACTCTTTGTTTATAAATCGTCGGATTGGCAAATAAATCGGCAACTTCCACCATACCCGGATATAAAGCTTCCAGTTCCGAATGCAGTACCACTAAGTTAAACGATGTTCCGCCAATCTCAAAATAATTGTCATGGAACCCGATGGAGTTGCTGCCCACTGTTTTTTTCCATAAATCGGCAAGCTGGATATCAAGTGGATGGTCAGATACACCTGCCAATGCTTTTTTATCAATTTTTCCATTATTCGTCTGCGGCATTGCTTTTAAGGCTTTTAACAGAGAAGGCACCATATACCCTGGCAGTTTTTTTGTCAGCCAGCGTTTTATTTCGTCTGCCGTACAACGGCACCCTTTATTTAGAACATAGCAGGCAACTATGATCTTTTCTCCGCCCTGAAGTTCTTGAACTGTAACGGCGGCTTCGGTAATCCCATCATGACTTTTTAATACTTGTTCGATTTGTCCCAGCTCAATCCGGTATCCTCTGATTTTGACCTGGCTGTCTTCTCTTCCCTGACAGATCAATTCACCCTGTTTCCACATAGCCCGGTCACCGGTTTTATATATTCTTCCCAACGCAGACATGTTGGTGATAAATGCCTGTTCCGTTAGTTCAGGGTCATTCCGGTACCCTCTGGCAAGGCCGCTTCCCCCGATCCATAAATCACCCTCCATTCCCTCCGGCAGTAAATTCAGTTGACTGTCTAATATGTACACCACCGTATTGGCGATCGGTTTACCAATTGAAACCTTGTTCGTATGGGTCAGTTCCCGACAGGTTGACCAGATACAGGTCTCGGTCGGACCGTAAACATTATAAATTCGCAAATTTTTATATTGCCTGAGTGTTTCCAGCATTTGTTCCGGAAATGATTCTCCGCCGATGATCAGCTTTTTGATTTTTGACATCACCGTATCTGCCGCAAGCGGATTAATAAATAGCAGTTGTAATCTGGTCGGTGTCATCTGCAGATATTCCACATTTCCCTGACTGACCAGGGAAGCTATTTTTCCCGGGTCCTTCGCTTCATTTTCTGCGGCGAGTACGATACACCCACCCTGACTTAAACAGCATAAAGTTTCCAACAGAAAAATATCAAACGAAGGGGTTGTCAGACAAGCTGTTCTGGCACCGGTTTTCCATTCCAGGGCTTCAGGCATGCCGGCCAGGAAATTGGCAAGTGCTTTTTGCTGAATTTCTATACCTTTTGGTTTCCCTGTGGAACCGGAGGTGAACATTACATAGGCAATATCTTCTGGTTTACTGACTGCTTTTTGAACTTTACCGGTACCATCTTTTGAAATTGTCATAATGTCCAGATATTCTGTCTGGTTTAAGTCAGCAGTATACAGAGCCCCTTCTGACAGCAGCAATCCGGCACTGCTTTTTTTGATCATATATTGGATGACCTCCGGTGGATAGGAGCTGTCCAGAGGAAGCCAGGCTGCGCCAATACTCTGAATCGCCAGTATCGAAGCAATTAAATCGGGCCCTCTGCTCAATAAAACCGCTGCGGTGTCTCCCTTTTGAACGCCTCTCTTCACCAGCCCCAAGGCAATTTCGTCTATTCTTTGATGAAGTTCCTCATAAGTAACCTCCTTACCGGCAAACCAGATCGCCGGATTTTTTGAATTTTCAGCAAATGCAGTATTAATCATATCAGCGGCTGTATCATATGGAAGGATTCTTTCAGGCCCTTTGCCCATCTCCAGCAAACGAAAAGCATCATCTTCACTTATCAGGGATATCTCATGTATTCTGGCAGTTGGCGTCTTCAGTATCTGCGCCAGCACGTTAAGATAATATTGAATCCAGTCGGTAATACATTCTTTGCTGAAAAGAGAAGAAGCATAATTCATATTGCAGGTTATTTGCTCATTTACTTCTAACATTTCCAGGGTCAGGTCAAACAGGGCGGCCTTATTTTCCGCTTCGCCAAGCTGACACTCAATTCCGCCTAAATCTGCAGTTCCCCTGTTTTCCCCTTTTTCAAAGATAAACAGCGTCTCAAACAGTGGGTTCCGGCTGAAATCTCTATTTACCCTGATGACTTCCAGCATCCGGTCCAATGGAAAAGCGGAGTATGTATAGGCACTCAGACATATCTGCTTTACATCATTTAAAAATTCCGTAAATGTAAGTTCACACTTTGGTTTTACCCTGATCGGAAGCGTCTGGGCAAACATCCCAGCGGTATTGTCAAAATCCCCGGTACTGCGAAGATCCCAGGGCGTTCCGATACAGAAATCTTCTTGCCGGGTCAGCCGCTGCAGAAAAATTGCCCAGGAGGCCAGCAGGAGCATCACCGGCGTTACCTGCTGCTGTCTGGATATTGTTTTTATTCTGTTTGTCCATTCTTTTTTTATATTAAAATACAGGGTATCTCCTTTAAAATCTTTTACCGCTCCCCGCTGATAAACCAACGGCAGCTGCAGGTCTTCCGGCACCGGCGTCAGTTGACTCACCCACCACTGCTGTTGTTCATCAGAAGCGTTCTGAATAAATTCCTGCTCCATGCTGACAAATTGATCATAAGGCAATGTAGCCGCAAGCATTGGCGTCCCATTAAGCTGATGTGCCAGCTCGCCAAGGATAATATCCATAGTCCGCCCATCGGCAATGATATGATGGAAATTAAATAACAGTTTCACGATTCCGTTTTGATCTGTAACCAGTGCCCATCGCCATAACGGCGCACAATTAAGTTGAAAGGGTCTGCGCCATTTTTTATTGAAAACCGCCTCATTGTCATCCCTTCTGAAGTCTATGTCATAATATTCCTGCTCTGCCCATCCGGCGGTTGTTCTGATGACGGCCCCGTCCTCCAGCTGATAACTGCTGCACAGAATCCGGTGTTTTTGCAGTAACTGTTCAAAAGCAGCATGCAGTACATTCACATCTGGTTTTCTTTCAAGGTGAAAAGACATGTGGATCTGATATGCCTCATTGCCACCCGGCAGATTAGACAGAATGTACACCCGCTTCTCCTCCGCAGATATCGCTAACTGATTTTTTTTTTTATTTTTATGTGTCTCTGCTTCTCTGAACGCAAATCCGCCCATACGTAGTTTTTCGACACAGGACTTGAGCGCCTTCAATATCAATTCAGCATCACCGTCTGTATGTGCGGCCGAAAAGAAGCAGGTTCGCCGTTCCCAAATATACACACCCTCTTCCAACATCAGATGAAAAAACAGATTGGTTTCCAATTCCATCACCGACATTTCGGTTGTTAATATAGAGGAAATACGATAAAGGGAGCCAAAATTTGCTGCCCGAAGCGGTACGGATGCATTTGCGAAATATTGATTTGCCCGCTCCACAAATTGATTTGTCCGCTCATTAATACTGTCAATCAGTTCTTTTCCATTTGCTTTCAGATACTGAAGCACGCTCCTGCATGCAGCCATTGTCAATGGATGTTTGTCAAATGTTCCGCCGTAAAACGTTGTCGGTACAACCGGAGCGGAATCATCACCAAAATTCCAGTAGCCGCCGTCAATAGCATCAAGATACTTGCTTTTGCCGGCAACAATTCCGATCGGCATTCCTCCGGCTACCAGCTTACCATACAAAACCATGTCAGCTCTGATGCCAAAATGGGCTTGAGCGCCTCCTACGGCGATGCGGAAACCTGTAATCATTTCATCAAAAATCAATGCGATATTGTGTTCACTGCAAATTACTCTGAGTTTCTGCAGAAATTCGCCTGGCTGCAATCCGGGATTTCGACTCTGTACCGGTTCAACAATGACAGCGGCCAGCTGGTGGGCATTTTTCTGAATTACCTTTAAAGAATGTTCACTGTCATATTGCAGAGCCATCGTTTCGGCAACTGACATCTGTGTGATTCCAATCTCCATTGGGATACTGTGATCACCATCGGCTTCAGCCAGAATGCCGTCAAAGCCGCCATGAAATGCCGTAATAAATCTGGCTATTTTATTTTTCCCAGTCACCGCTCTCGCCAAACGCAGCGAGCTCATAACGGCTTCCGTTCCGGAGTTGCAAAAAGCCACCCGTTCCACCCCGGTTAATTCACAAATCAATTCCGCAACCTCGCCAACTACTCTGTTTTGCGGACCTAACTCAAACCCTGTTTTCAACTGTTCCATGATTGCCTGATTAATAAACTCAACATTATTACCAAAAAATGAAGCACCGTATCCAATTGCAGTATCAAGGTATTCATTCCCATCCAAATCCCAGAACCTTGCACCTTGGGAACGGCTGCTGACCATCGGATAGATAATCTCCTTTGTATCAGCGCCGAAATTCAAAGTACTGATCATGTCGGCAAGTGGTTTTCGATATGTCTGAGTGTAATCCTTTGATTTTTTTGTCCTTTTTTCATATCTGCTGATGAACGCTGCAAGAAACTGCTGTTGCCGGTCAGTTAAGACATGATGTTCAAAGTTGATATTTCTGGAGGCACCTGCCATTTTATCCGTTTTTATGTTACACCAGACTTTGGGACGGCTGTCCGACTGAACTTTGGGCAGCGCAATTGCCGCTCCGGTAACCGGATTGTGCATCACGGTTGCTTCACTTGATTCCGCAATATGAATGGATAACTTTTCGACAGTATTTAATTGTGTGAAAAAACTGTTCACAGAAACATGCAGTCCAAATTCAGCAGCAATCCGTTTCTGCAGCTGCGTTAACATCAGCGAATCCACGCCCAGTGAAAAAAGCGGAACATCTGGATCAATTTCTGTCTCACTGATTCCAGTAACCTTGCCAAGCAGCGCCACCAGTTGACGTTCCATATTTTTTATGGTCTGATTCTGCTGACTATCTGCATTACATGTATCTCCCATTGTGTATTCCATATCCTTTCTTTTTGTTGAAGCGTTGGGATGGTGATACCAAATCTTCCTTTTTTCATAAGTTATATGCGGAAATCCTGCCAAATACGTTTTGTGCCCTTTATAGAAAACGGACCAGTTTAAATCCAATCCATGTTTCCATAATCCGCCTAAACTTTCCAGCAACTGCTCCCAGGCAGATCTGTTTTTACGGAGACAAGGCAGGATGATCCCCTCATGATCCGGAATGATCTGGGCGATTAATCCGGATAAGGTAGCGGTTGGGCCCACTTCCAGATAAATTTCACAGTCTTCCACGGCAGTCCGGTCTATTGCATCGGCGAATCCTACGCAATTACAAAGATGATTGGTAAAATAATCCGGCGGAATATCTGCTGCTTTGGTTATATATGCACCTGTCATTGCTGATATAAATGGAACTTCCGGGTCGTTGTAGCAAAGTGCCGCAAAATATTCCCTTAACTCATCCGCAGCCCTTTTCATCAGATTCGAATGAACCGGGTAGACAATCTCTAATACTTCTACAAAAATCCGTTCCTTGCCGGCCTGCTCCCGAATCCTGGCAATACTGTCAGGATCACCGGAGACCGTGATATTTTCCGGCGCATTAACTGCTGCCACGCTTACCTGCGAATATGGCTGAATGATTCGTTTTACTGTCTCCAGATCAGCCAACAGGGTGATCATACTGCCTGGGCGGGCGGGCAGCCGTTCCATTGCCCGAGCCCGTTTCACCACCATTTCAATCGCCTGGTCTTCACTTATCATTCCGGCAGTACATGCTGCAGCATATTCTCCGATGCTATGCCCTAAAACCATATCCGGCATAATTCCAACCGTTTTCAGCAGATGGGCCAGGCAAAGTTCTATCGCCAATATGGCGGATTGGGCATATGTGGTTCCGGACAGATCAGCCGGTCCGGTTCCATACAGCAGTTCGGAAAGTTTTATATCCATGAATGGCAAAAACTTTTCTTCCAACAGCTGGAATTTTTCTCTGAATACGTCCACATTATCATATAGGTCCTTTGCCATATTATGATAACAGGAACCCTGGCCGGTAAATACAAAAGCAATTTTTCCACTCCCGGACTTATTCGGATGGGCTGTCAAAAAAGCCTTATGTTCCAGACGGTCAAGCTTTCTGATAAGCTCGTCCGTGCTGCCGGCGCTGATAAAAGCTCTTCTCCTTAAATGGTTTCTTTCAACACTTAATTTGGCAGCAACCGTCTCCAGCTCCGGTGAATAACGCTCACACCACAGCTTTAACAGACCTGCATATTCCTTTAAAGAGCGCTCTCCTCTTGCCGACAACAGGAAAATATGACTGTTCACAGGCCTTTCTTTTCTGGCCGTCTGTACGCTGTTGCCAGCTTCCTCTACGATCAGATGAGCGTTAATGCCACTGATGCCAAAAGAACTGATACCCGCACGTCTCTTCCTTTGGGATGATTTCCAGTTACGATTGCTGCTGACGATTTCAAACGGATGATCCGACCAGTTTATTAATGCATTTGGGGTTTTAAAATGAAGATTTCCTGGTATCATCTGTTTCTGCAGGGACAACAGCACTTTACAGAGTGCTGCCGCACCGGCAGCAATTTCCGTATGGCCAATATTGGATTTTACACATCCAAGACAGAGGGGGCGTTCCCGTCTGCCAAATACCTCGGATAGTGCATTTACTTCCTGTGGATCACCAATTTTTGTGGCGGAACCATGAACTTCCAGATAATCAATATCATCAACCGTCAGTTGTGCATCCCGGAGTGCATTTTTAATCACCGCTTGCTGTGCCAGACCGTTGGGAACTGTCAGGCCGCCGCTGTGTCCATTATGGTTCATCGCACCACCTTTGATAATACCTAAAATATAATCGCCGTCCCGTTCGGCATCCGCAAGTCTTTTCAGGACGAAAATACCGCCGCCCTCGCTGCGTACATATCCATCTGCAGTATCGTCAAACGTCCGGCAGCGTCCTGTCGCAGAAAGCGCACCTAACTGCCCAAAGCTGGTTTGCCAGTCAACGCCTGGATTAATGCTGATACTTCCAGCCACAGCTGTATCACATTGTTTTGTTCGGAGGTGCAGGATTCCCTGCAAAACTGATACCAGGCCAGAAGAACAAGCCGTATCAACTGCCATACAGGGACCTTTTAGGCCAAATGTATAAGAAATTCTACCGGCCGCGCTGTTGCTCATTGTTCCGGTAAAGTTATATGGACCGGGGCGGCAGTCATAATCTCTGACCATATGCTGGTAATCATTTCTGATAATTCCGATATATACACCCGTTTGTGTATCCTTTACCTGGTCAACAGGCCATCCGGCATCTGCAAAAGCCTCCCAGACCAGCTCCAGTAATATTCTTTGCTGGGGATCCATTTCCTCGGCCTCTTTTGGTGAGATGCCAAAGAAGGACGGATCAAACTGATCCAGCTTACAGAGCCGGCCGGACTGATACGGTTTCCATTCATCAGCCGCATAAGATGGGATATGCCAGTGAGTGTTATCAACCGTCACAATCGGATCCACTCCGCCAGCCAGCATTTCCCAAAACGCCGCAGGGGTGTCGGCATTTCCAGGAAACCGGCAGGCCATTCCTACCACCGCAATATCATTTGAATTATTGTTAGCCAAACTACCGACTGCCGCCTCATGAATCAGCCTTCGGTCAGCTGTTTTTTTGCCGATTGCAGTTGACAGGCTTTGGGGGGTCGGGTAATCCAATGCCATCGTCAGAGGAATGTCAACCTTCAGCTTTTTATTTATCTTCTGCATCAGAACTACCATCTGCATAGAAGAAAGTCCGGTATTCATAAAGTTGCCATCTACATCTACGTCCGTAATACCGGTGATTTCTCTAATCTCCCGAACTACCGTTGATAAAATCGTATCATTATACGTATCATTATAATATGCTGTATCTGACCGTGTTTCCTGGAACAGGCCGCTGTTAAACTGTTCCGTCAGCTTCATTCGCTGAATCTTTCCGCTATATGTTTTGGGAATTTCATTAATCGGAATTACATAAGTAATGTCCAGCGCAAGTGTCTTAAGTGCAGCCGTTCTTACGTTATCCGCCAATGGCTTGAATTGAGCAAGCGGCTGCTGCCACTGAATAAAAATAGCCACTTCTTCTGAATCTGTCTGCGGGTTAATAATCGGTGCTGCATAGCATGGAATTTCCATATGCAGCTGTCGGGAAATCATTTTTTCAATATCATGAGTGAAATAATTAACTCCACCGACAATAATCATATCTTTCAGTCTTCCTGCAATTGCCAGTCTGCCGTTGCTGATAAAACCAAGATCCAATGTTGAAAACCAGCCGTTTTTATCAATTGCCGCTTCCGTCAGCGCAGAACTGTTATAATATCCAGGTGTTACACATTCTCCCCGGACCTGAATCTGGCCAATGTGATGTTCCTCCAGCACACGATTATCCTGATCAACAATTCTAAGCTCCATACAGTCGCAAAGGCTGCCACAGGAAACAATGGAAACCGCTTCGGCAACCGCTTCCCCCACAACCTCGATTTTCTGTCCGATCGACAGTTTATTCCGGTCAACAATAAAACGTGTGAATTCTTCCTCCTGCTTCTGCAATGACAGAAAAAAGCTGGTTTCAGTTAGTCCATACGCAGGTTTCAGAGCATTACGTCGGAGGCCAAAAGGTGCTAAAGTTTTCTGAAAAGAGTCAAGTACTGCATAGGATAATGGCTCGGCTGCCAGAATCAGGGATTTTACACAACTCAAATCCCACATTCGCATCCTCTCGTTTTTTTTCAGGAAATGCGGCAATGCATAAGTAAGCCCAAAATTAGATGATCCTAAAACAGTGGCCCGATATTTATCAACCAGGGAAAACCATCTGACCGGATCCAGCAGAAATTCTTCAATCGGCATGATATACTGGTTGGCACCAGCTATGATTGGCATCACGTGAAAGTTTATCAAAAAAAACATATGTGACAGGGGAAGCCAGCAGAGAAACCGGTCTGCCTGATTAATGTCCATATCCCGATTAGCCATTACACTGTTACATAATAAGTTTCCATGTGTAATAATGGTGCCCTTGGGATTCCCGGTGGAACCAGAAGAAAACATCACCATTGCCGTTTCGTTTTTTTCTGCTGAATAATATTCAGGCGTCTGATCAGATTCATTACTGCATTCGAACCAAATAATCTTATTGGCTATCCCGAGGACTTTGTCATTAAGTTTATGTTCCTGAGCACATTTTATAATTCTGTTTTCCATTTCAGCATCATCGGTAATAAGCTTGGGACTAGTTAGCCGCTCCAGACAATTTAGCAGCCTGATCACTTCATTTTCATTATTGGCAAAAGGAACCAGCACCGGGATAATGCCCCCCAGCAGACATGCCCATAAGCTGATGATATAGCGCTTTCGATCCTTAAATTCCAAAACCACTTCATCGCCGGCATGGATTCCAAGCGTTTGCATATCTATCAGATATTGTCCGGCTTTCTGTCCAAGAGCTGCATAGCTGAGATAATCCTCGCCCGCAACATCCACAAAATAGATGCCGGTACGATCACTGCTGCTGCCGATCAGAGCTTCCGTCAAATTATGATACCCACATTCGTAATTGTTGTTTTTCATACCCCAGTATTCTCCCGCTTATAAAATTTGCGCATTCCGTAGTTCGCCAGCATAACCTGCTGAATCTGTGAAGTTCCCTCGATAATTTCCAATATTTTGGATTCCCGAAATAACCGTTCTACCGGATAACAGCTGCAGCATCCGTTCCCACCAAGTACTTGTACTGCATCTGCACATATCTGCGCGGATATCCTGGAGGTGATATATTTGGCTATGTTGGTTTGCATAACCGCATCCTCCTGACCTTTGACTCTCATTTCGCCAGCTGAAATACACAAAGAACGTGCAGCTGTAATTTGCGCAACCGCATCCCCGATAATCCCCTGAATCAATTGGAATTCACCAATTCTTTTACCAAACTGCTTCCGCTTTCTGGCATATGTAACCATCTCCTCCAGAGCTGCCTGGGCTGTGGCAAGTCCGCCCCAGGCAATGCTGTACCTGCCATAAAACAAAGCGGTATTTGCGACAAAAGCAAAACCCTCGCCCTCTTTGCAAAGAAGATTGTCAGCTGGGATCTCAACATTTTTAAACCGAATTTCCGAGATATACGCATCTCGGGCTGCCAACAACCCAGTCACCGGCGTAACTTCAATACCAGGAGCTTTCCGGTCTACCAGAAAAGCGCTCATTTTTTTATTGTCTGTACAATTGACTGCCATGACCAACATAAGATCGGCAATACCTGCCAGAGATATCCAACGTTTATGACCGTTTAAGATATAAACCTGTTCTTTTTTTTCATAACTCGTTTTTATAGTCGCAGCGTCAGTTCCATTTTCCGGTTCTGTCAAAGCAAAGCAGGCAATTTTGCTGCCCCTGCAAATATCTCTCAAATATTTTTCTTTTTGCCCTTCGTTTCCGTACCTCGCAAGGGTTTCTCCTACCAGGGACGTATGTACTGTTAATAAAGTCCTGGCCGTCGAGGACACTTTACCAATGACCTCTGTCAGTCTGCCATATGTCAATGGATCCAATTCCAGACCACCGTATTCTTTTGGTAAACTCGCACCCAAAAGTCCCATCTGCGCCATATCCTGAATAATTGCCAGGGAAAATGATTCTTGTGCTTCCATCTTATTTACCTGACTCCTCACATAACGTTCCATATAGTCAGCTGTTTTCTGTAATATATCTTCCTTGTCATTTATCATGTTGTACCCTCTCTTCTACTTTTCCAACATCCGAACAATATTATCTATCGAACTGAAGTTAGCCAAATTAATATCTTCATCTTTAATTTCGGTTTTAAAAGTACTTTCAATAAAAGCCAAAAGACGCATTGCAAAAATCGAGCTGACGAACCCCTTTTCAAATATATTATCGTTGTCCCGCAGATCAATATTTTCATCAAATACTTCCATATTTTCCTCTATATACATTTTGAGTTCCCGGCGTATTTCTTTATCGTTAATTTTTGCTATCATTTTTTCTCCTCGTATTTTTAAACCAGTTGATCGGATGCGATAATTTCAATATATGGTGGATACGGCTGGATCGTAGATAAATCATTCTCCAGGAGCAGTTCATCTTTGTCCCGTCCGACCTCAATAAAGTTTGCAAGTTGATAAGCGATCATCATTTGCCTGTTTCGTCCGGTTTTTTTGAATTCTGCCTGAAGTCTCTTTCCGGCAGCTTTTGCTGTTTTCATAATATAGGAAAGCAAAACTGTTCCAACCCCTCTGGAAACGATGCGGCAAGACATCAGCAATAATTTTATTTTCCATATATCTGTTCTTGTTTCAAGCAATACTAACCCGATTTTTCCATAACTGCCAAACCGGTCCGTTAATTCACAGACCAGCAGACAATAGTCAGGATCTGTCATGAACTGCTCCAGCTGTTGATAGTCGTACTGAATTCCTGTGGAATTTAACTGGTTCGTCCGAACAGTCAGTTCCTCTGCCCTTTTTAAATCTTCCATATTTGCTTTTGCTATTGTAAATTTCATGTTGAGACGTTCTAAAAACGTTCTCGGAGTTTCACTGTATTTTTCTTCTTCCTGCCGGATTTCTTCCTCCATATACATAAGTCGCCGACGCTGGCTTTCCGCTGTCAGCATCTTTGGATTCAAAGCTGGCATGGTCAGCAGACGGTGATATTCTGCTGCATTTAAAGTCCTGATATCCGGATGTATCGATGCTACCTCTTCCCGTTCAAACCCCTGGTCATCAATAAACAAAAAAGTATCCATACCAATATTAAGTTTATCTTTAATTATTTTCATGGATTCTGATTTTGGACTCCAATTAATCTGTGGATAAAGAAAATACTCTTTAAGACCAAACTGCTCCAGCTGCGCCATAGCATCCGACATATTGTTTTTACTGGAAATCGACAATAGGATTCCTCGATGATCTAATTCTTTTATAATTTCTGTTATGCCATCCTTTAACTTCACCGGATCGCCTTCCGACAGAATGCCATCCCACAAGGTATGATCCAAATCCCAAACCACACATTTTATCTCTTTCAAAAAATCAGCCCTTTCCTTCCTGTATAATCATAAAATCCTTTGCCACTTTTACAGCCCAGCAAACCAGCGTCAACCATCCTGGTCAGCAGTGGGCAGCACCTGTACTTAGGGTCCTGATAACTTTGGTACAGTATATTTAATGATCTGACAACCGTATCTAAACCGATTAAATCAGCAGTTTCAAGTGGTCCCATCTTATGTCCGTACCCAAATTTAAAGATTGCATCAACTTTTTCTGCATCTGCCACCTGGTCTTGAATCAGATATGCAGCTTCATTCATAAACAGATGTGAAAGTCGGTTTGATACAAACCCTGGGTAATCATTTACTAATATTCCTCTGTTTTTGATTTTTTTTAGCAATCGTTCGGCCGCATAGATTGTATCACCGGAAGTATGAAAGCCCTTGACAAGCTCAGTGGTCTTTTTTAGTGGTACAGGATTCATAAAATGCATGCCGATCATCTTCTCAGGCTGCGTTAATAATGCCGCCAGTCTGGTAATGGAAATGCAGCTGGTATTCACTGCATAGCAGGTATTTTCCCCACATTTGTTTTGCAGTTCCTGGTATAGAGACTGCTTTACCGTAAAATCTTCTGTTGTATTATCAATTACCCAGGATACTTCGTTGAACTTTTCATAAGTTTTCGTCACCTTTATATTGGCAATGACCATTTCCGTTTTCCATTCAGCGACTTCTCCGGATAATAGTTTATATTTTCTTAAATTACTTTTCAGGGCAGAAAAAATGCCTTCTATTTCATAATCTTCCCGTTCCTTAAGAATGACGGAATATCCGTTCCCGGCCAGGGTGAGCGCAACATCAATTCCCATTACCCCGGCACCAATTACCGCAATCTTTTCCACCTTCAGATCCTCCGATTCTTTTTTCGTTTAAAACATACTATCACAGAATTTTTATGATTCTTCCAAAGTGTAATATTTATAAGTTTAGATGTCACTATTATAATGGAACGTCAAAAAAGATGCCGGAAACATTTACGTTTCCGGCATCTTGGCCAAATCTTTAATACGGCCAGTACAGCCGCGCATATCGGTTCGTGTCAGGTAAGATCCTTCTTTTTGGCAGGCAGTTGTGTCACGATAACGGTACCGGTTGTCAGTTTACTTTGGGGCTCCTCCTCGCCAACATAAATCTCAACGATATACTC
>Ga0153952_1000362_pt1 | contig 15160 bp, 13 predicted proteins | sample TSNJ036MetaG_FD_104746 | JGI IMG/M metagenome (GOLD analysis project Ga0153952, IMG submission 104746) | Attine ant fungus gardens microbial communities from New Jersey, USA - TSNJ036 MetaG | ecosystem: Host-associated > Fungi > Mycelium > Unclassified | place: USA: New Jersey, Wharton State... | reverse complement strand
TATATTATTCCACTATCCCATAGAAGAATGGAATCACTCATTCCGGGGTTCTATCCATCTGCATGGGCATCAGCACAATAACAAATCATACAATTATCAGAATCTCGAAAAAGGAATGTACCGTTTTGATGTTGGTGTTGATGCAAATGATATGTTTCCGGTAAGTATTGAGGAGATAATTACATTCTTTCAGAAAATATAATAACCGATATATAGTTGTTGCAGACTACATATCGGTTTATTACTATATAACCATGCGTCACTGATTATTATTTTCATGTACGGTCGCACCGGAATGGACCTATTGGGATAACAACTCTTTTTTGCACAAGGGAGGCGTCCAATAATAAAATGTTATTCCGCCGCTCCTTGCTGTATTTTCCATCCAATCATGGTGAAAGTGCGGTGCCATGTGATTCATCTTCTCATCATCTTCAAGTTCTGCCAGATAATCACAAGATTGCGCCAGTTCGGTGAATACGTCACGGTTTGCAGATAATAACATATGCTTGCCTGCAGTTTTTATGGTCAGTCTGCGTCTGGTTTTCCAGTGATCAACGTCATTTTTTATAAAATCGTCACAACAAACAGAAAAATCCTGCTTATTCGACTGCGCTTTGATGGATGCGAGAATATCTTTAGTCTTGAGCCTGCATGTGCAATAGTTACGGAAGATTAAACTATTAAAGAGATTATCCGGTTCAGGGTAGTCTCTCAAAAACTCTTCACTGTGTTCAAATACTATAGGCATATGGATAATTTCGTTTTCGCCAAGGCCACAGGATATCATAAACAAGTCACGAAGCATAGCATAACCGATACTGTTAGAAAAAGTATAGTTATTCCCTTTGAATTCTGCAGCGATAATTAAAGGACACGGATCCACTGGTGATAGAATGCTTACCTCCCGTCCGCCATGAATGACAGTAGTTTTTCTTGTTAAGCTCAATTTTCTGCCCATACAGTATCACTCCAATCTCAACACTCGTTTAAAGAAACCCCGAAATCCCTCATCCATACTTGATCTGTCTTTAAGCTCGTCAATATCGTAATAATATTTGCCTGTCGCAATATGCACAGACAGACTGTCCAATGGAAAACCTGGCGTTCTCCGAGGATGTGGATTTGCTGTGATAATTAATTCCTCGCTTGCAATATCATCACCCATATATTCGTATACTTCGGTTTCACTCATCACCAGGCAAATTCCATTTTTATATCGCACAGTCATACTGCCGCCAAATCGACCAGCCAGAACGCCATAGTGCTCTAACATTTCCTCATCGTTTAAACATTTGCCGTTGATATTACGCACATGTACACCTGGCTGAATTTCTTCCGGTGCACCTTTGATATAAAGACCCGAATCGCAGGAAAATACCGGCATACCAATATTCTTGTAATATGCCAAAGCCTTGATTTTAGCATTCTCCAAAGGATCATTACCGCTTTCGTCTATATCGGGAAGCTTCGTTTTTAAGCTATTCAGACCAATTATTTTTATTGGCAGCTCCACCAAATGTTTCCGCATTGCATTTAACTTGCCCTCATTGCCAGTACCATATAATAAAGTAATATCCATGTTTGATCTCCAAATATAATTCCCTTTTATTGTTCTAAGTAAATACTGATAAACCAATCGCTTTTAAAACAACTCATCCAACAAAATGTAATAATTTATTTTATCCCAATCCGGTTCAATACACAACTCTTTAAACAACAAATCAATATATTTCTTTTGATCCACATATCGCAGATTATAACCCAACGACCTGACACAAACACAAATCTTCCTGCGGCTTATTATTTATAAAGTAATCATATAGCTCCATCGGTGTGTCACAGTTATTTCCTCCTCAAAATCATCCATATAAACCAAATTATGTTCACTATTAAAAAGTGCATCCTTAAGCTTTATATCTAAGGTGTTCTTAAATGGGCAGTCTTTGATATCCATGGATTGTAACATTAAAAGACCTTCTGTCAATAGCTTTACAGTATTGTCGTATGGCTCACAAATAACATCCTCCGGGCAATTACAAGACATATGTCCTTCCACTGCTGTCATTAGCAAATACACAAGACCATCTTTTTCTCCAAAATATTCCACTTTTGGTACAGGCAGTTTCCTGTCAAGCCATGTAGGTTTTCATATGTCAAGATATCCAGAATGGATAAACCAGTTTAAGGAAAAGGGTACTTCAATAAAAAAAGTCGGTAATTCTTTTTATCTGTACCAATCCACATCAAAACGCGTACCAGGAAAGAAATATCCCCAGCCTGTTCAAAAATTCCTGGGGACAATCACTCCTTCCGGACTTGTACTGTCCAAAGTCCGAAAGATATCCACGGAAAAGGTTAACATCTATGAATATGGGTTTTCTTATTAATGACATCAGCTGTATAAATAGTAAGGAATGGTCAGGCGTAAAGTGTATAGGGATGACGGTGCTGGAACGACTGGTAATCCATCGGGATGGAGAGGACGAGATCATAGAAGAAGAGCCAACGCCAGAAGTTTGTACATACATTATTAGCAAAGAGATGAACGCAGAGGAATTTGCCTGTTACGTCAAAAATCACTGGAGAATCGAGGATAGCCTGCACTGGGTACTGGATGATTATTTCAGAGAAGACCGCTGTACAGCGAGAAAAAGGAAAGCAACGGAAAACTTAGGGTTATTGAGGAAAATGGCATATAACCTAATGAAGCTGGATCCGAATGTGTCAGGGAAATCCATGAAATGGCGGGAGGTGTATTATCGGAATAATATAGAGAAAATAGCAGAACTACTGTTTCTGGAAATACCAAGTAGATATTAACTGAAAAAAACAGATCCAATATCAAGGGGATAGTCTGCACTTTTTTAAGGAGAAGTGCAGACTATCATAGTATAGAAGATATATCAATGTATATTTTATTTGTTAAAAATTTACCATGCGATTGCCCTGGCAATCCACACTTACTACTAGACATTATATGCTCTCTGTCATATTTATCCACAATATGTCGGATAATTACCTTGATTTTCAAAAAATACTATTATTTTTCTTAGGAAGAAAATAAAGATATCCATATTTTACTTAAAAATCGTTTCGCAATTCCTTATATAACTTGATTTCGTGCTCTGTTGACGCCGATTCATATATTGCATCAATTATCTCCATAATTTCAACGCCATCTACTGCAGGACTCATACATTCACTTCCATTTACTATACATGAAATAAAATGGTTTATCTCATTCTTGAAAATTTGCTTGAAATCAAGTGCCGTTTCTCCAGTAAGGTTAATGTCTGCCATATAACCGTTTATTTCACTATAAATCTCAAGTTCGGGATTTAATTTTGCACCACTCTTTGTGCCAAAAAATTCAATTTTTCCTACATCCTTTTTGATATTAAGGCTAAAACTCGTTTCTACTGAAAGAGCAAACCCATTATCAAATCTAATTAGTGCCGTCACCATATCTTCAACATCGCAGATATCATTTTCGTTTTTGGAAACAGATGAATAACCAACCTCCTGTTTGATATTTTTCCTGTTATAAAGCTTTTGAAAGGTTACCCCGTAAACCGACACCGGTTTTGGATTTCCAACAAGATAGCGTGCAAAATCAATTACATGTACACCTAAATCAATAAGTGCTCCGCCGCCGGAACGGGATTTTTCTCCGAACCAGCCACCCGGATTACCATGCCTGCGCAAAATTGAGACCTTTGCATAATACAATTCTCCAAAAAAATCATTAGTCAGAAAGTCTTTTAATAATTTGATGTCGTTACCAAAACGTCTTACGAAACCGATCATTAACAGCTTGTTATTTTTTTCTGCCGCCTGCTTCATTGCTATGGCTTCAGTTGTATTAATTGCCATAGGTTTTTCGCAAAGAACATGCTTACCTGCATTCAATGCTGCAATTGTACACGGAGCATGAGCTGAATTCCATGTACAAATACTTACTGCATCAATTTCTTTTATCTTAACCATTTCATTCATATCTATATATAATCTTTTTACACCGTATTTTTCACCCATTGCATTAAGCCGCGGCTCATTTATATCACAAAATGCATATAATTCGCAATATTCATTTTGTAAATAAGCATTTATATGTTCATTTGCAATAGAGCCCGTTCCTATAATACCAATTTTTATTTTCTTACTGTTACCCATAATATAATCCCTTCTTCTTACTTGTTAATTAAATTATTTAAGAAGTTAACTGCCATTTTTATATCTTTTTCAGGATCATTGCCAACCTCTCTTTCAATTGTTAAAAAGCCTTTATATCCAATCTCATCTAGTGCTCTAAGGTAATTTTGGAAATCTACGCTACCATGACCTAATGGTACTTCCTTAAATAATTCGGTATGTTGTATTTCTGATTCAATAATGCCGTACACAGCCTCAGGATTAGCATCATTAAGTTTTATACCATCTTTTGCATGCGTATGAACTATATAATCCTTTAGAGTATATACTGCCTGCACAGGATCATCTCCTGTTACCATTACTAAATTCGCTGGATCTAGGTTCACAGAAACACCACGCGATTTTAATGTGTCCAAAAAGCTTTTTAGAATAATTGCCGTTTCAGGTCCTGTTTCAATAGCAAAATGTGCATCAAGACTATCAGCATACTGTGACAGTTCAAAACATGCCTCCTGCATTACTTTGTACCTGTCGTGAGAAGGGTTGTCGGGAACCACACCTATATGAGTAGTTACTATATTTGTTTCGAGTTCTTTTGCAAGATAAAGTATCTTTTTTGAATGTTCAATTAAATTAGGATTTAACTCCGCATTACCAAAACCGTATCCCAAATCGCCACATAGCGCAGTAATAACAAGTCCCTTTTGTCTAACCTTATCTAAAAAATCAATCTTTTTCTGCCCTTTTAAATTATCCGGAGACATTTCACCTGATGTTGCAAATATCTGTACTCCTTTAGCTCCTGAAGATACTGCTTTTCCAAGTGCAATATCAATGTCTGTTTTAAAACAATCCAATAATACACCAATCGGAAATTTATACATATTTCATTTCACCTCCCAATAAATAATAATAAATTTGACAATAAAAATCATCGGTTTATTATAATGTTGATATATAAAATGTAAATGAAAAAAATTACATTGCCCAAATTCGACATACACTAACCAGTAATGTTATTTTCAATAACAACATTTTGGCAATAAGTAGTTTCAATTTCGTTTCCTTCGCGTGCGCTGCGGAGAGAATTGTTGACGATTTTTAATCCATCCACATTTCCTGCAAATATTGCATGTTTGGAATTTTCGCAATCTATTATATTATTTTCAATTAAAATATTTTTGTGCACAGACGATATTGGATTAACCGATAATATATTTATACAAATTCCACCTGTATCGAATATTTCACCATATCCCTGATTACCACTGCCAATAATCCTGTTGTTTCGTATTACCAGATTTTTAGTAGTTACTCCCTCATGCCAAGATGCTTCAGCAGCTACATGAATAGCCGTACCAGTATTATATTCAAACATACAGTTATCTATCAGAACATTTCTTGTTTTAACCAAAACGCCTCTTGCCAAATGGTTCCTTACAAAACAATTTACAAACTCTAATGCAGGAAGTGTTGTGGTATCTGCCAGATAATATGCTTCGAAATCTACCGGTAAATTTCTATCTAATTCTATTTCACAGCACCAATTCTCAAAATCCGGTTTAACACTTATTACTTCATAATTCTCTACCGGAATTAAGTCTTTCCTATTTGACAACTCTAATATGTCTCCAACATTAGGATAATCCAATTTTGCACCATGTGTTGGCGTCTGTACTGCTGTTATGCATACATTTTTTTTGCACTTAATAATTGTGTGATAGTAAACATGTACATTTGTAGAGTCATCACCCTGTCCTTCAAAGTGACATCCGTCAAACCTTAATAATCCTGTACATGACGTAAAGTGTGTGGCATCAGTGTTTGTGCTCATTTTTTCGCCAATACTCGGAACAACCTTGAGTCCCTTAAGCAAGATGTTATGTGAACGGTGTCCAACAATACCCATTCCTGGCTGGCTATTTATAGTAACATCTATTAATTTAATATCCTTTGATTCATATATCAATATTGCCGGTCTGAAGTGATAAGTGTGCCAAACATATGCTTCATCTCCCATATGTCCCTTAGCGGAGAAGCCGTAAAACCTTATTATATTTTTACTTATCTGTATCTTTTCTTTTGAACTGAATATTTTTTCAATGTACTTAGATTCTCTCCCTATGATACTAATTCTTTCTGACGGCATTCTCTCTGTAATACAAGTTTGTCCTTCAAAGCTGATATCAGTATGGTCAGTGCCAAAATCAACGATTTTTCCTTTACTATATGGTTTGCGAACATGGTCAATCGTTAATCCTTTTACTATTATATTGTCGCAGTTCTGAAGAGATATAGGTTCCATAAAGCCATCAACCATTAAGGTCACTCCATAAGCTTCAATAGTTGCGTACGATACACCTGAAAAGTCAAGCCCGATTTTATACTTGAAATCCTTATTAAACACTATGGTTTCCGTATTATTTCCAAGTTCTCCATTCATAATATTTTGTTGTAGCTTATGCGCGTCTTCATCATAGAGCACATATTTTCTCGGTGGAATTGTAAGTTGAGTACCGGGGTTTTCCTTTAAATACTTTATGGCATTTCTTAATAATTCAACATCACTGTTACCATGAAATTCATTTAAACTAATTATGTTCATATTTTACTCCCATCTATCATTTATCGTCCTTTACAGTATATTAATTGTTTGTGAGGGCAGCATTATCCTTTAATACTCCCAAGAATAAGACCTTTCGTAAAATATTTCTGCAGGTATGGATAAATAAGCATAACAGGTATCGCACCAAGGAATAACTGTGCTGCACGCCCTGTTCTTGCATTTATTTGCGTAAGCACGCTTTGCATATCTCCTCCGGATTGCCTTACTTGCTGCATCATTTGCTCAATGCTTAGAAGCATAGACTGTAGATACGTTTGTAAAGGATACTTATCTGTAGAAGTCATGTAAATCATACCGCTGAACCAATCATTCCAGTGGTTTACAATGCAAAAAAGCCCAACCGTAGCTATTGCAGGTTTTAATACCGGTAGAAGAACTTTCATGAGTACCTGCATTGGAGTTGCTCCGTCGATTACTGCAGCCTCTTCAATCTCCTCCGGAAGACTTCTTATAAAATTCATAAAAATAACCATGTTTCCCACAGGTAATGCACCTGGGAGAACAAGCGACCAAATTGTATTTTTTAAGCCTAACCCTGACACAAGCAAATATGTTGGGATAAGACCACCGCCTATCAACATAGTTATAACAAAAAATATCACATAAATACTTCTGCCCGCCAACTGCTGTTTTGTTTTTGACAAAGGGTAAGCTGTAAGTATTATAAGAATTAGATTGAGGCTTACACCAATAACAACCCTTCCGATTGATATCATCATCGCCCTTATAAATTTACCATCTGAAAGTGTGAACTCATATGATGCAAGTGTAAAATCTTTGGGCCAAAACACAACACTTCCTGCCGCAACCGCTGTACTACTACTAAACGAAATTGCAAGAAGGTTAACAAAAGGCAATACACAAAGTAGACATGTAGCCAATAAAATGATATGGTTGAAAATATTGAAAACAGTTCTTCCCCAACTCTTGTAATTTAACATTATATCCCCTCTCTCAGAATATTCTGTATCCAGCAAATCTATTAGCAAGAAAATTAGATCCAGCAATCAGTACAAAGGATACTACCGATTTAAAGAGACCAACTGTAGCACCAACTGAATACTGTGCCTGTTCTATACCTAGTCTGTAAACGTATGTATCAATAATATCACCGGTTTCATAGACTATTGGTGAATAAAGGTTATATATCTGGTCAAATCCAGCATTGAAAACATTTCCGAGAGACAAAACAAGCATAAGAATAATTGTTGGCATTAAGAGAAGCAAGGTGATATAACGAATCTGCTTCCATCTTTGTGCACCGTCAATCATTGCGGATTCATAAAGCACCGGATCTATTCCAGTTAATGCGGCAAGATAGACAACTGTACCAAATCCAAATCCCTTCCAGATATCAGTAATAATCATAGTCCATGGGAAAATTGTTGAATTACTTAAAAAGCTAATGGGCGCAATTCCCAAAACTCCCAAAGCTTGGTTTACAATGCCATCCCGAGCAAGAATATCTATCATAATACCTGCCACTATTACCCATGATAAAAAATTTGGGATATATACAAACGTTTGAAAGATTCTTTTTGTTTTGTTTGAGCTAATCTCATTTAATAAAAGTGCGAATACTACCGAAACGATAATTCCGCCAATAATCTTAAAAACTGATATGTAAAATGTATTCCATATTGTTCGAACAAAGTTTGGCTGGCTAAAAATAAATTTAAAGTTAGACAAGCCCACCCATGGTGAACGGAAGCCGAGACCTGGGTTGTATTTTTGAAATGCGATGATTACCCCATACAACGGAATGTAACAAAAAACAAAGGTAAAGATTATACCTGGCAACAACATAGCATGATATCGCCATTGCTTTTTCAATTTTATCATCATGATACCTCATACCTCTTCGTTACCATAAGTGTAACATGCACAGGATTTCTCTAGTTCTGCTACACTTATGATTTCATGTGCTTTTAGTTTCCGTATGTCTCGTTTATTTCTGCTGTTGCCTGATCTCCTCCTGCTGATTTCCAACTTTCAATGAGTATATCAAAGTAATCTACAGGTTGGTCTCCCACGATAATCTGTGTAAAGCCTTGTATAAGAATGTCATCAAGTGTTGAACCTGAGTTTGCGATGGTTTCAGTCGGAAGTCCCCACATTTCATTTTTTATAATATTGTTATCGTCAAGTATTTTTTTACTAACACTATATGCAGATTTGAGATCGCCCTGTTGCAGATAATTCCCAACAGCTTTTGGGGTTGCATTAGTCATATAGTCCACAATATCATTGTATTTTGAAAGACTGGTTCCTAGAGTTGATGTATCTCCAGATTCTAATGCTGCACTAATATCTACATATTGATTGTAATCAGATACAGGATTGTCCATGTAGATGGAATGAACAATATTGGGTAATCCATTGCTAAATAATTCTAGTATCAACTCTGCATCAGCGGGATCTTTTGTAGTCAACATTTTTATATAATAATTAACTAACTTAATTACTGCTTCGGGATTTTTACAGTTTTTGCTAATGACTATATATCCGTTATTCGCAAAATTTACCGGTGCTTTTACAGTTTCTCCATTTGCCGAAGGGATGCCGTATGCCTGAAAGATAGCCTCTTCACCAAGATTTGATACAACATCAACTCCCGGGTAATAACCCCACCCCCCTCGACCATGTGGTTGTATACCGATTTCTCCATTTATATTTGCCTCGAACATTTTTGCCATATTACTAATTGCAAAATCCGGGTCAAGAATGCCGTCTTTATACCACTGAGCAAATGCTGCAAGAGCTTCTTTCATTTCTGGTTGTATTGAACCGTAGCCGAGGGTTCCGTCGGCTGTTTCGACCCATATTTTAGGGTATGCTCCCCACGCAGGTGCTAATATATTAAATGTGTAGAGATCCTGAGTTTCACCAATACCATAACCACCATACTCTTCCATAAATAATTTTGCAATATTAATGAGATCATCTATTGTTTCTGGGTCAGACAGATTAAGTGATTCTTTCCAGTCTTTTCTTATCCATACATGATTTGGCTGGTCGATAAGCCCACATGACAACTTTGGAATTCCATATAGCTTTCCATCATAAACTGCTGTTTGAAATATTGTATCATCCATTTCTTGAAAACTCTTAATCTGTTCTGAAGCATATGTGTCATAAATTTCTGTGATATCGGCAACAAGCCCACCTGCAACTAACAGCTCAAGTGTCGCTCCATCAGTTGAAAACACATCAGGCAAACTATCACTTGCCATAGCAAGGTTAACTTGTGTGCTGTGATTTGCTGATACCCAAAGGTTTTCGAGCTGAATATTAAACTCATCTTTAAACATTGTATACCAAATATTTTTATCATAGTCCTGTCCTTCAGGAAATGTGATACCGGCATTTTGAGGAATACCTACTGTCAGTGTAACTGCATCATTGTAAGGAGCCCAAATATCAACTAATTCACTTGAAGCTGTACTTTCAACTGAGCTTGTTTTCTGACTTGCATCTGAGCTTGGCGAAGACGAATCGCCTCCATTTCTACTGCAAGCCACTACGCCAATCGTCATGACGCACACGATAAAAAGTACCATAAATTTCTTTTTCATTGTTTCACTTTCTCCTTCCTTGTTAAAAATATTTTTGACTTCTAAATATCTTTAGTTACTTTTGTATTATGCATGCGATTTATGATAATGTATATATTTTTTCTTTACATTTGTATAAAATCGTGACATTATATAAGTGATTGTGTGATAAATTATATAAAAGTCAATTATTTATACATTATGAATCTAAATGCTCATATTTTTGTACGATTTGCCAGTTTATTTTTTTTGAATACTTGACTATTCGAATGGAAATGAATATACTTATATTTATGTTGTTTGCAAAAGCTTGTAGCAGTCAAGGCATAATATATTAAGATTCGTGCATGAGTGAAAAGAAAGGAATGTGAGTAATCATGAAAACAAAAAGTACTTTGCTTACTAAAGTTATGCTTCTCTTTTTCTCACTGCTGGTACCATTAATGATAGTCAGCTTTATGGCATTACAAAGAAGCAACAACTTAATTGAAGAGCAGGTCCTCAACTCAATCAATAGCTCAGCATCAGATTATGCATCTCAGTTGGATGAATCTATTCAGGGGATATATTTATCAAATATTCCTTTGTCAAATCAATCAAACATATTGAGGCTTGCCAGCATTAGCTCCCATCTTTCAGATTATACAAAATTCTACACAATAAACCTTATTCGTGAACAACTTACAAATATATGCGCCATAAATCCTCTTATACAATCTGCACACATTTATTTTTATGATTTAGAAAGAGTATGCAATTCTGAGAATTACTCTCTCGAAAGTTTTCAATCAGTTTCAGAAGATGATTACCATCAATTAGCATCAATTGCAAAAGAGCCAGGGACACTTCATTATTATTGTAATCCACTAACCAATCTTTATACGCTTTCAGTGTTTATTTTACCTCAAACAACCTCTAACCCTTCGTTTATTATTGAAATGAAAATATCAAAAATCAATATACAAGCTACAGCAACTGCAGCAAACTTCAACAATGACGATTACTATTATTTAAGCATGTGTGATGAGTTTACAGCTACCAACTTGGATCCTAAGACATCGGAAGCACTAAAAGTGATAGATTTATCCCATATTAACAATGATTCTCCTTCAAAAATTATTGTAGATGATAAGCCATACATTTTATTTTACTACACCTTACCTTACTCGAATGGATATTTAGTCCGACTTGTTTCCGCCAACGTGCTTACAACGCCAATGAAACTGAGTACTCTGACTCTTACTTTATTCTTTGTCGTACTAATTATAGCCTGCATCTTCTTCTTCATAGGCATTTACCGCTTAATTCATAGACCACTTAAAAAGCTTACAAACGGGTTCCAAGTTGTAGAAAATGGAGATTTCACTGTGCAAATTACCGACACGAATCCCTCTGACTTTTCGTACCTCTACAACGCTTTTAATGACATGACAAAAAAACTGGATCAATTAATGGAATTTAATTACAATCAGAAAATACTTTTACAGAAAGCAGAATTGAAACAACTTCAGGCGCAAATTAACCCTCATTTTTTATATAATAGTTTTTTTATGATGCAGAGAATGATAAAATCAGGACTTACGGACGAAACGCAGGAAATGGCAAGCTCACTTGGGAAATATTTTAGTTACATCACAAGAAACAGTATAGAAAATGTAACCCTTTCAGAAGAATATGAGCATGCAAAAATCTACTCCTATATTCAATCCCTGCGATTTGAGGGACGCATCAGTATAGATTTCCATGATATTCCAAAAGAATACTGCGATTTACCCGTTCCTAAATTAGTACTGCAGCCTATTTTGGAAAACGCATTTAATCATGGTCTAGAAAATAAAGTAAGTGAAGGACTTTTGCTTGTTCGCTTCAAATCAGAATTATCTTCTATTAGAATTACTATTGAGGATAATGGAGATGATTTGACAGATATAAACATTGAAGCACTTGAAAAAAAACTTCAGAATGCCGCAACATATTCTAATACATTTGAAATGTCAGGTCTTTTAAATATTCACAGAAGACTAATAATATTCTCAGATCTCAAAAGCAGTATACAGGTTAAACGCTCTACGCTCGGAGGTCTATGTGTATCCATCAACCTAGAACAAAATGTGTAGGATACTCATTCGCCGGAGGGATTATTATATTGAAATTCAGACATAGTTATTAAATGATATTTGTACAAATTTGGAGGAAGAATTATGATACGATTGTTAATAGTAGACGATGAACACCATATAGTTAATTATCTTGCTTCTCTTTTTGTGGAACAATTAGAGATTGACTTCGATGTCTACAAAGCATATTCTGGTTTAGATGCGCTGGAGATACTGGAAAAAATAAAAATTGATATTATCCTTTTAGACATTAATATGCCTTTAATGTCAGGTTTAGACGTTGCTAAAAAAGTCTCTGGAATCTGGCCTAAATGCCGCGTAATTTTTCTTACAGCTCATGGTAATTTCAATTATATATATGAAGCAGGCAAACAAAGAAACACAAGCTATCTTTTAAAAACAGAAAGTGATGAAACTATTTTGGCCGAGGTTAAGCTTGTAGTACAGAGTATTGAGGATGAGGCTAAACACTTTTTACATTTGAGTGTAGTAAAGCAAAAAGAAATGCTTCTTACGCATCTATTACAGCAAAATATCTTGAGAGAGATTCTCATTGGCCAGGATATTTCAAAACTTAAAAATCAGATTTCTCTTATTGGACAAGACTTTATTCTCAATTTACATGAGCCTGTATATATCATGTTCATGCAGATCTGCGAAAAGAAAATTGAAGATTATAATAAAAGTATTTCCGAAAGAAATCTTAAGTATATTCAACTTATGCAACAGCTTTTATACGATAAATTTCTATTTTCCATGGTAGATCTCAACATGGGAATAATAGTTTGGTTTTATCAACCCATTGAGCAATTTTCTTTAGCAAACTCAATATCTTCTATTGCCCTTTTAAAGGGTATGGCAGAAGACTTTGTAACTCTTTGTAACTCTTCACTAGATATGACTACCACATTACTATTGTGCACGAATGCACAGACCTGGAACCGTATCCCATCAACTTATAACTTTCTACGCCATTATACCGATGTACAACCTGTTCCGTATTTTCAAAAGACATCATTGGTGGTTTATCTGGACGAGAATGATATCCGCTTTACAGAAAATATTGAAACTATTCCGAAAATATCAATTGATAAACTGAACCAGGAGATATCTTTTCATTTATATCAAGGTCAACCCATGCACTTTTTTGTAATATTGGATAAGTTACATAAACTATGTCCAAAAGCATACAGTATGAATAATCTATTTTGTGTTAATATTTATTTATCCGTTGCTTTACTTTTAATTAAATACATTGATCAATATAATCTATCAGATGAATTATTGCAAATAAACACTTTATATTCATTATACCATATTGGTGATTTTCAAAATTGGGATGATGCTTTTAACTATATAAAGAAAGTAGCAGAGAATATCTTTGAGCTTTTATCTTCGAAAAAAGCGGATAAGAACGAACTTATAGTTAAGACTATTAAGGAATATATAAATAATAATATTTCAGAAAGCCTTACGTTAGCAAAAATTTCAGAAATTGTTTGTTATAATAAGTCATATGTTTCAAGGATGTTCAAGCAAGTTTCGGGAATGGGATTATCAGAATATATTAATCAAATTCGTCTTGAAAAAGCAAAAGAACTTCTCGTCACAACGAATATACCTATCCAAAGTATTGCTACCAAAACAGGCTTTGACACATCACAATATTTTTCAAGCGTCTTTAAAAAAGCCCTCGGTCTTTCACCAAAAGAATTTCGCAGTATTAATAATCACTTAAACCATTAAATTCTTACTTTTGACTTGTTCCACTTACACTTTTTATAAGAAATATCAGATAAGAAGCCTCCTAAGCTTGAATAGTTCTTTGGCTTGTTCCTGGGTGGTTTCAAACAGGTTCATCTGTCCTTTAACCTACTTACCGTACTCCGAAGAAGAACCAAACAATTTCTTACGGGCTTGCAGAAGTGCCTGGATCATACTTTATAATGTACCTTATAGGTTAAGCAGTTACAGCTGTCTTTGCCGTTCATGACGACACCGGACACATGCATGCACATCTGGTATTTAATGGCGTTCGTTGTAAGGGAACTGGTGGAAAGTACGATTTTCGGGACGAGAGAAATATATTCTGATAACTTTGTCTAATATTTGGTGTCGGTATGGGTAGCTATTACTTGTCCACTATAAAGCAGACTTTCAAACACAACCACAAATTTCCTTGCAAATGTGCTATTCATCAAACGTAAAAGCCACCTTAACCTGACCATTTACCGCCCCGATAACAAACGTGTTTGATGCCGTCACTGTTTCACCATCAATCAGTAAAGGTTCGCCGGATTCCCGATCCACCATCGTACCAGATACCATATATTGCTTCCCCGGTGTCAAGCCGATGTAGCTGAGCTGACTGTATCAATGATGCCACAATAATCGACATGATAATACCTCCTGTATATGTTAATTGTCTATCATTTTCAAAGGATGTTCTCTTTTTTAGTCGATCTTACGTTGTTTGAGTATATCCGCAGAAGAAGGATGACATTAGCGGCTTTCGAACTGCAAAATTCCAATGCTAAAGTTATCGATATAGCCCTGAAATATGGTTATGACTCTCACTCTTCCTTAAAAAGAGTTATGAAGATTTATATGTAAATTGGTTCCCAACATCAGGATACAATCAGGCACCAAACATACCTGTTATTGAAAAATACCACAGGGATAAGTGTGAATTATGGATGCCCATAGAG
>Ga0153952_1000355_pt1 | contig 15263 bp, 13 predicted proteins | sample TSNJ036MetaG_FD_104746 | JGI IMG/M metagenome (GOLD analysis project Ga0153952, IMG submission 104746) | Attine ant fungus gardens microbial communities from New Jersey, USA - TSNJ036 MetaG | ecosystem: Host-associated > Fungi > Mycelium > Unclassified | place: USA: New Jersey, Wharton State... | reverse complement strand
TCAATTTCTTGTTTCTTCCCTATAGCTCCAAAGTTCTCTGCGGAAAATTTAATTAACATTGTCGCACCATCCTTTTTTAATCGAAAAACTTTCACTTGATAGATAAGCATTAAAATCCAAAAACAATTTCGTGATCATTATAACGTTTTTTTCGTATTATCTTTCTCAAGTATAACTCGTCATGCTCTTATTGTCAAGTGAGCAAAATATTTTTTATTACTCTATTAAGAAACTACTTAATCAAAAAAGTCCCCTTGTCAGGTTAACTCCGACAAGGGTCTGTTCATAGGTTCCTCTATACTTTTCACAATAGTCCGAAATACTCTAGTGCTTCCTTTATATACGCCACCTTCTCCTGCGGACACTGCTTCACAACCGTATTTTCCTTCTTAGACTTATTATAATTCTCACCCACATCAAGCCCGCTCATCCGCTTAACCTGAGCGATATAACTCGTATGCACATTCACACCATACTTTTCTTTGACATACTCCTTAATCTTCTGATAAGTAACCTTTTCTGCCAATGTATAATTACTCTCCCCGTCAGGCTCCATCACCACTTCAATCTTTGGTGTATTTTTTTTGAGGGATAATTTGACAACCGTCTCAACATGTGTGGGCGTTCATATGGGAATGCAAATTTTCAGCCTCGGTTTTGCCATACGGACACAATTTGTCGGATCTGGCATTTTTGCGTTTCGGCTTAAATTTGGCACCCTCGACGTCGTTTGTAAAACCTGTTTTATAGATAAAGGTTATTTTATACGGATCGGTGTTACCTTCCTTATTATAGCCGCCCACAATAACTTTTTCAACTATACTTTCAAAGACATAGCGGTCAAACTCTGCTAAAACCTCATTTTTTTCTAATGCTCGCTTGAACTCTGCTAAACGCTTTTTAACGGTCTCTTCATAGTCTACCGTTTCTTGTAGTTGTGCCAATTCATCTGTAAGCAGTTCCAGCTTTTCGCCCAGTTCGAAATACTTTACTTCGTATTCGTCCTCATCAATTTTATCCTCTAGCCGCATGTCGACCAGCTTACTGCGCTTTTGTTCGATCGTCTCAATGTCTTTTTGGAGCTTTTTCAATTGCTTGCTTAGACTATCCCTGTTTAGAGTTTCTTCCATACGGCGCATGAATTCGTCTAACACATCTTTATTGGAACCACAAAGAAGCCGATAGGATTCCATGAAGGCGTCTTCGATCATTTTTTCGGAGATGCCTTTGCTGTGTTCGCAATATTTCTTGCCCTTTTTGGTAGACGTGACACATTGCCATATAACCTTTTGATATTCGGAGCTGCTGTGCCAATTGCGGCGCGACAGATTACCTCCGCAAAACCCGCATTCCAACAAGCAACATCGATGGGGAATCCCGCATTGTTATGGAGCACACTGGTCGTTATTACGAACCATTGGCCCATGAACTCTCTCATGCAAATCTTTTTGTAAGTGCTATTAATCCAAAGCTCATCAAAGATTTTGGCGATGATTCTCTGCGTAAAGTCAAGTCTGATAAAGCCGATGCTGTTAAAATAGCCCGCTATGCACTTGACAGGTGGAATGATTTAAAGCAGTATAGTCTTATGGATGAAATACGTAATCAGTTAAAAACAATGAATCGTCAGTTTGGCTTCTATATGAAGCACAAGACAGCCATGAAAAACAACTTCATCGGAATTCTTGATCAAACCTACCCCGGTGTGAACACTTACTTTGACAGTCCTGCCCGTGACGACGGCTCCCAGAAATGGGTTGACTTTGCCACTACATACTGGCATGTGGACTGCGTTTGTAAAATGTCCGAACATGCTTTTATCGACCATTATCAAAAATGGTGTAAACGTAAGAAGTACAACTTCAGTAAATCAAAGGCTGAAGAAATCTATGGAACAGCTAAGGAACTTGTTCCTGTACTTCCAAAAGATGATTTGACCAAACTCATTTTGAAGCAGGCTGTAGAACAACTCAATGCCGCTTCCCAAACCGTGGAAGAACTCCGTACTCTAATGAATGAAACGGCTGCTAAGTTGCCAGAGTATCCTGTCGTTATGGCAATGAAAGGTGTTGGCCCATCTCTTGGTCCTCAGCTAATGGCTGAAATCGGAGATGTTACCCGCTTTACCCACAAAGGTGCTATTACCGCATTTGCCGGTGTCGATCCTGGTGTTGACCAATCCGGTGACCATAATCGAAAGAGTGTTCATACTTCCAAGAGAGGTTCTGCTTTCTTGCGTAAAACCCTGTTTCAGGTCATGGATGCTCTTATTAAATCAAAACCGCAAGATGATGCTGTTTATCAGTTCTTGGATAAGAAACGCGCACAGGGCAAGCCTTATTACGTCTACATGACGGCTGGAGCCAACAAATTCTTGCGCATCTACTACGGAAGGGTAAAAGAATACTTAGGCTCTCTTCCACAGTAATTACTGAACATATATCTTTCTACCAGACCAGCACTATCTGGTGGTCTTTTTGTAATGTCTTTTTCCTGCATAAATATTTTTTAAAATTTATCATTTTCCTATTGACTTTTTATTTGCAGGCTTTTTTAGTTTTGTTCGTTGAGCCATTTGTCAAAGGACTCTTTGGAAATGCGGACAGAGCGGCCGATATTAACGGTCCGAAATAGATTTTGTTTACAAAGTTCATACGCTTTGCTTTTGCTGATTTGAAGAATCTCTGCAATTTCCAACACTGTGTAAACTTGCTTGGGCTTGGATGGGACTCGTACAATATTATTGGTATCCATAAATTTTTTCCTTCCCCTCAATCATGGTAATAATGATAAAACACTAATGTAGATTATTGTTACTTATTTTGCATTACCATAATGAGAAATTTATTAACAGAGAGCGAAAGATTTTTTCGTTTTCTGGCCTTAAATGAGTATATCAAAAAGACTGTTTACAGGTCTAAAATGATAATTATTTAAAAAACTTTAAATCCAGAGTGCTCTGCAAATGTTGATATTAGTTGGAATGCTTGTTATAAATGTTTTGTCCCCGGATGAAGGAGCATGGCCTCATCTGGGGACGGCTTTGTATTGAACTTGAGGAAGCGCGTCATAATAGATACATAACACTTTATATTTTTACGAAATCAATTGATTTTTACAGAATATTGCAATATAATAAACGATAATGAGATTTTTGGAGGTTGAGGTTGGAGGTTGAGTATATGCCTATACAAAGCAAACTATCCACATTGATGGGCGAAAAACGTTATAATATGCAAGATGTTTTTGAAAAAACCGGCATTGCTCGCAGCACAATTTCAAATTTGTACCACGACCGATCTCAGCGGATTGATTTTGAAACTTTAAGCAAGCTGTGTGAATTATTTGATTGCACACCTAGCGATATTTTACGCTTTGAGTCGGATAAGAGGTAATGTCTATAGTAAAACTGTCGTTTAACCCTAACTTGATAAATGACATCTGACAAATTTAAAAATGGAATTTTTGCAAAAAGCTATATAAGGGGATCCGCACTATGAATGAGGCAATTAAAATCACAGGAATTTACAACCAAATAGTCAGCTTTGCCATGCAGCAAAACCATGTGCCTGTTGTACGGCAACTTATTGTAAAGAATCTTTCGGATACAGAAGTAAAAAATTTAAAGATTGTTATTGCCACTGATCCCGGCATCGTGGATGAATGGACAGCGGAAATTGATTCAATCATGCCGGAACGGGAACACATCATCAGCGGGATCGACTTGCGTCTTTCTGCGTCCAGATTGTTCGAACTGACCGAACGGATCAATGGTTTTTTGACAGTTATTGTGTCTGATTCATCAGAAATCTTAGCCCAGGAAAAACGGGATTTATCTTTTTTAAGTTATGACGAATGGAGCGGTTCAAATACCTTCCCTGAATTTTTAGCCGCCTTTATCACGCCCAACCATCCTTATATTACAGAAATCATTAAAAAGGCAGGGGCTTTGCTTGCGGAGTGGACGGGTTCACCGTCCTTTACAGGTTATCAAAGCAAGAACCCCAACAATGTAAAAAAACAGATGGCAGCAATTTATGCGCTCTTCAGCAGGAGAATATTGCTTATTGTATGCCTCCCGCAAGTTTTGAGGAATATGGGCAAAAAGTGCGCCTGAGCGGAACTATCAAAGAACAAAAACTTGGCACTTGTCTGGATTTGGCATTGCTTTATGCAGGGTGTCTTGAAGCGGCCGGACTGTATTCGATGGTTGTGGTCATCAAAGGACATGCTTTTGCCGGGTGCTGGCTGGAGGAAGAATCCTTTGTCGAGTGCGTGCAGGATGACATATCGGTATTAACCAAAAGAATCGCTCCTGGAATCAATGAAATATGTATTGTGGAAACAACAGCGTTTACAGCCAGAAAAGAAATGAATTTTGAAAATGCGGTATCGGCTGCCGAAAATCATTTACACAAGCCGGAAGATTTTATATATCTTGTTGATGTGAAACGGTCAAGAGGCAGCGGTATTCGCCCGATCCCTCAAAAAAGAGAGGATGGAACATTTTCTTTTGATGTAAGTGAAACATCTTCGGGAGACGTTTCTGTTACTGATGCGCCGACTGAACTGGAAATATTAGGTAAACTCGAACACGTGGATTCCATCGAATTCACCAGACAACAGATGTGGGAACGAAAACTGCTTGATTTAAGTTTACGCAACTCGCTTCTCAATTTTCGCGTAACCAAAAATTCAATTCAGCTATTTGCAAATTCCCTGCATGACTTAGAGGATGCGCTGTCGGGCGGTGAGCAATTTCAAATCATGCACCGACCGCAGGATATGGAAAAATCACCGCGTGATAATAAAATATATGAAAGCATTAATAAAGAATCCATCTGGAATACACTGATCAAATCAGAGTTCCAAAACCGCCGTATCCGTACATACTTGGATGAGGCAACTTTAAGCGGCGCAGTTTCGAACTTATACCGTTCCGCCAAAACCAACATGGAGGAAAACGGTGCGAACACGCTCTATTTAGCTCTTGGATTTCTTAAGTGGTATGAAACCGGCGTAAGCGAAAAACCGCGTTATGCTCCGCTTATTATGATTCCGGTTGATATTATTCGAAAATCAGCTCAACGTGGGTATGTGTTCCGGTTGCGTGACGAAGAACCGCAGTTTAACGTCACACTCCTTGAAATGCTGCGGATGAATTTCGGGATGACCGTAACCGGTCTTGATCCACTCCCTACAGATGAGCAAGGCATCGATATCAAAATGGTTTTTCATATCATCCGTCAGTTGATTATGGATAAGCCGCGTTGGGATGTTGAGGAATTGGCATTCATGGGAATATTCTCGTTTACCCAGTTTATTATGTGGAACGATATACGCAACCGAGTGGACGATTTAAAGAGGAACAAGGTAGTAAAAAGTCTGATTTCCGGACAAATGGAATGGGAGTCCGATATTTCTTTCCTCTCACCCGAAACGCTGGATAATACCGTAACGCCCTTAGACTTAGCGGTGCCCATCAGCGCGGATTCGTCTCAGCTTGCCGCGGTTTATGCTGCCGGGCAAGGGCAAAGTTTTGTTTTACACGGTCCTCCGGGAACCGGAAAGTCACAAACGATAACAAATATTATCGCGAATGCGCTGTATCAGGGTAAATCCGTTTTATTTGTAGCAGAAAAAATGGCCGCGCTTACTGTTGTGGAAAAGCGGCTGAATGCTATAGGTTTGGGCGATTTCTGTCTGGAACTCCATTCCAACAAAGCCAGAAAAAAAGACGTTCTTGACCAGCTTGAAAAAACATTGAATGTCGGGCGGATCAAATCGCCGCAAAATTACCGTGATGAAGCAGATGCAATTCTGGCGCTAAGACAGGAATTGAGCGGTGTAGTTCGTGAGTTGCATATGTCCCGCTCCTTTGGATTTTCTCTATATGAAGCCATTTCACGTGCAGAACAATATGCCGATTATCCCGATGGAATGATCTTTTCCAATGAACAAATTAACGCATTGACCCCTCAGCAATATTCACACTGGGAAGATTTATGCGGTATGATTTCCGCCGCCGGAATTTCCTGTAACGGTATATATAAACATAGTATTAAAGCCGGAGCAGATTGACCTTAACCGAACCAGATCAGACGGTCTTGCCGGATTGAAAGCGTTCCTTGAATTCGCCGCCAGAGGTATTCCCGCTCTGCCTGATACGGATAGTAAAAAGACATCATCTCAGGGTGTAGTAGAAGTTATTGCGAAGGAAATCCGAAAGCTCGGATATACGGTACATACAAATATTGGATGTTCGGGTTTGTAAGTAGGAAATGGGCAGTTGTTGACGGAGATCGAGTGAGCACTCCTGCGTAAACTGTTTTTATTATTCAGACTATTATATTTCACAACAAAAGATCGAGGTGAATTTTATGGGCTTCTATTTTAGAAAATCAATCAGTTGCAACAACTGCATCAGGCATCATCTCGGCTATTACACACTGTCAAACAACACTTAATTATTCAGATGAAGAACTCAAGGCAGTAATGTTGACACATATGACCAAACTAAATGTGCCACTTCAACTTTTCACTCCTGATGAGTGTGTTCAAATCGTACTTTGGGAGAGAGATGACAACAAGATAGCATCGACAAAGCTGTACGAAAAGGCAAAAAACGACTTTAAACACAAATACCCTGATATTAAGGTTTAAAATATGATCATTAGATATTTTGTTAACAGCGATGAATGGTGCAATACGGAAGAATACAAGAAGGACTATTTATAAGTATAAAATACGAATTTGATATAAGGAGTGATGCAGTGAAATTGTTCGATGTGGTGCCAGGAAATTTTTTCTCAATTCTGTCTTCGGGTAACCGAGAAATTTATTATGACGCGCTTATGATTTTACACGATATGTTCAAATTTGAATTGAATATTCGGGTGGACGACTATATTGCCTCACTCATCACCATTTTGGAAGATAGAGCTTTCGAATTAGAAGATGACGATGATGTACAGGAAAGCAGTCTCACCCTTAGCGGTAAAGCGCGGATAATTTTGAATCGACTCATTAAAACGGGATGGGTTGATAAAGAATTTATCGATAATTCCTTTATCGAAATTATAACGCCGCGCAATTATGCTATCCCTGTTTTGAAGCTTTTAAGCGAGCTTGGTGATAATGCATTGCAGGAATACAATTCTCTTGTGTTTGCAACATTTTCTGGGTTGAAGCAGGCGATGAGCGAAAGTAAATCACATTTGTATGAAGCTCTTTTGTCAGCGAAAACAAATACCGAACAATTGCAATATTCGCTGCGTGCACTTTATCACGGGATTCGTGGATTTCTTCGTGGTATTGTCGAACAACATGATGTTAACCTGCTTTTGCAGGATCATTTTAGTGAGTATAAAAAAATGTCGGATCACATCTATCACCCTATTAAGACGATGGATTCGGTGCACCGATATATGGCTCCAATCCAAAATTTACTTGCTGATATATTGGCAAATGAAGAACTTTTACGGTCTATGCGCGAACGTGCCGTAAGCATAAAAAAATACGATGATGAGTCACAAGCGGACGAGGAGATTATTAAGACGATCGACTATATTCTGGATTCCTATAACGCTGTAGGCGGCTTGGTAAGCGAAATAGATAGAAAACACAGTACCTATACAAAAAGCTCAATTGAAAAAATCCAATATCTGATGACCGCTGATCAAACAATCAAGGGGAAAATAGCGGAGATTCTAAAATTATATGCAAGTATTCCAGAAAACGAAAAGGATTCGCTTGCCGGTATCATGGAAGATAATATCTGTGTAGGCAGGCAAGAATTTTTCGATTCACGGTCTTTATATCATAAAAACGTAAGAAGTCGAAGAATAGACAGGGAGCCTCTTGCTGTATCGCCAAACAATGAACTGAGCGGATTAGCGGAAGAGTATTTACTCCGGCAAATCAACAATGGATATCCGGCAGCAAGAGTTCGCGATTTTGTGAATGGTTTATTTATTGATGGAAACAGTGAGATTGAGTCGAAAAATATACCGATTACCTGCGATTCAGATTTTATCCTGCTTATTTTAGCGGTGATTCGTCAAAACGAAAAAGGCATGCCATATTCTGTAGATATAAAGAACGGGCGTGCTCTGCGGAATGGTTATTATATTCCCAATATGGTGATTCACAAAAAGGAGGTTAAGAGCAGTGTGGAGTGAAACATATGAGACGCTGTCCAATTACGAGAAAGGTGAGTTTCGCAGAATATGTAATTACCTCCTTTCTCACACATATATTGTTCGTGATGTTTATAAGCCGGACAAGCAATGGACTGAACCAAACGCCGACTATCGCATGGTTAATCGGCTGTTTGAATGCATGCATGAATATTTTTCTGTTTCAGGCTGGAAACTGGAAAAAGATGATAACTACGGGGTAATCTCGTTGATTAATGAATTCGATCACAATCGTTTGCGCATTGATCGGTTTACAACATTGTTTTTATACACTTGCCGTCTGATTTATGAAGAAGGTCGAGAGCAGGGCGATAATCTGAATATTGTACGCACTGATACAGGCTCTATTGTAGAAAAAATGAGATTACTGGGATTACTTGAAAAAGGAAAAACAACGCAGAAAGAGCGGCTTGAAGCCCAACGAACCCTGGCACATTTTAATATTATTCAAAAAACAGAATCCACAGCATGGAGCCCCGATGGAAACGGTGTACTTATTTTTCCTTCCATTTTGTCTATTATTTCAAATCAAGCTATAAATGATATGATGTCGGAATTAGAAGGACTTCGCACGGAAGATGCTGATACAATTATGTCTTCAGATTCGGAAGAACAGGAGGATGAAGAATGAAAGTTTTGACTAAACTCCTTCTGATTCACTGGCATTATTTTACGCATGAGCTTATCGAATTCGGCGAGCTTAACTTTCTCACAGGAAAAAATGCATCGGGTAAATCCACGATTATTGATGCGATACAATTGATTTTACTGGGAGATACCAGCGGTAATTTTTTCAACAAAGCGGCAAATGGACGAGGCAACCGGACGCTTAAAGGTTACCTTTTAGGCGAACTTGGTGACGACGAAGATTCTGGATTTCGTTATCTGCGAACCGGTAGATTTACCAGCTATATTGCGTTGGAATTCTATGACAGAGAAAAGAAACGGTACTTTACTGTGGGTTGTTGCTTTGACACATACTCTGAGAACGATATTACCAGGTTGTTCTTTTTATATGATGGAGAAATGCATCCCCGGGGCTTTTTGAACGGCGGAACACCTTTGGATATTACTGCACTGCGTACTTTTCTAAAAGAGCGGTATAATGGGCATTATGAAACAACCGATGTCGGCAGAGATTTCAGAACAAAACTCTACGGCAAGCTTGGCGGTCTGCGTGACCGTTTTGCCGGGTTGCTTAAAAAAGCGGTTTCATTTAATCCCAATGTAGATATACAGCAGTTTATTTCTGATTTTGTTTGTGATAATCAGCAGACCGTCGATGTCAGTCACATGCAAGAAAATATCCGAAGCTATAAACGCTTGGAATATGAAGCATCCATTTTACAAGAAAGAATTGCTTTATTAGATCAGATTGTCAATACCTACGAAAATTACATAGAAGCTCGTAACAGTGAAATGTTATATTCGTTTTTAATAGAACGTGCGTTGGCTGACATGAAAAATGCGGAGCTTCAGATTGCAGCGTCAAATGCTCAAAAAATGACAGAGCAATTACAAACACTGACGTTGAAAATTGATGATACCGATAAACGGCTTAAAGAACTCCGTGAACAACAGGTTACATTACAGACCGAGTTAAAAAGTGACGGCAACGCCCAAGCCTTAGAACAAATCAACCGTCAAATCGCAGAAAAGGAATTAAAGATACAAACGCTTCATAATGAATATGAAAAAACAAGCAGTTCCCTTGTTGTCCGTATTGCGACATGGCGAAATCATGTTGAGACCATGCTACATAAAATTAACGTTTCAAAACAGGATTTATTGCAAGAGGTAATTTTCTCACGTATCAGTGATATAAATGAAGAGGGGCGTACTCTTTTTGAACATATCAAAACCCTCACAAACATTGATGCCAATGCTATAACACAGATTGGAGAAGCAGGCCTGACCGAGATCTCCAGTATGGTAGATAGCCTCAAAACCCACACCATAGGACTGGGTTCCCGCTTGCGTGATGAACAGGACTTTTTATCAAAACAAAGAGCGGAACTCTTGTCAGAACAACGATCATTGGAAAGCGGTATCTATCGTTTCCCGCAGGATGCGATAGACTTGAAAGAAGCAGTAGTCTCTCGGCTTCGTACTTTAGCAAAGCAGGATGTCAACGTGCGCATTGTCGCCGAAGCCGCTGAAGTTAAAAATGACCGCTGGCGCAATGTTATTGAAGGCTATCTCCATACACAAAAGTTTTATATCATCGTTCCTGGGGAATACTTCCGAGATGCCCTGCGTGTTTTTGATGCCATAAAACGCAAAAAAGTGGTATATGGAACAGGAATTATCGACATTGAAAAACTGAGAAAATTAAATCCCGTGGTGGACACAGGAAGTTTAGCGGAAGAGATGGAAACAGACGATGTGGATGTCCGGCTGTTTTTAAACTTTACATTAGGTAGAGTCCAAAAATGCGAAACTGTCGGGGAACTGCGCCGTTTCCGAACATCAATTACCGACGAAGGGATGCTGTATCAAAATTTTGTTGTTCGTGCGATGAACCCCGAGCGTTGGTCGAAACCAGCTATTGGCCAAGGAGCTATTAGGCGGCGATTAGATGCAGTGAAAAATGAGATTAACATGCTGGCAGAACAAATAACTGTATATGCAAGTATAAAAACAGGGTTGGATGCTGCGAACTCATTGGTTGTATTGAGCAGTGTAGAAATTGAGAATATTGTGCTGAGTGCAAAGAATGTAGCGATGATATCTGATTTGAAAGCAGATTTGATCTCGCTTCAAAAAAATCGCGAAGTTATTGATACTACTGCAATTGATTTATTGAAATCACGGATTATCGCTTTGGATAACAGTATTGCCGAACAAGACAGTCTATTGCGTCAAGAAGAAAACCAAAGAGGGAAACTGGAAAAGGCCCTGGAACAATCGCGAGACGAAACGATTCCAAAACTGGGGAATGAATTGCAAGAACAGGAATCAACGATTACATCACGTTATAACGATGATTGGATCGCCGAGACTGGGGTGCTGCGTTATAACAGGGAATTATCATCACGAGGAAAAGCTGACAATATTGCCAGTGCTTTCCCTCGTGAACAAAGTAGAGTCAGAAATACAAAAGATATTTCCTGGGAGACATTGGTTGATCTGCGCCGAAACTACAACGATAAATATAAAATGGGGTTTGACATCAAAGCGGCCGGCAACGAAGTATATGATGATGCATGGCTTGAATTAAGCGACAATAAATTACCCGACTACCAAGCGAGAATAAGTGACGCTAAATCAAAAGCGTTTGAACAATTTCAAGAGGATTTTATCAGCCGTCTTCAAAATAACATTAACAACGCAAAGCATCAAATTGAAGACTTGAACAGCGCTCTTAAGGGAGCGTCTTTCGGCGAGGATACTTACCGCTTTAGAATTATTCCAAAGCCCGAATATAAACGATATTATGACATGATTGTTGATGAAATGATTACGCAAGGCGGATATAACCTGCTTTCTATTCAATTCAATGAAAAATATAAAGAAGAAATAACGGATTTATTTGCAATTATAACTAATGAAGATGGTGGCGGTGGAAGCTCCGAATACGAGAGGCGGGTTCACGAATTTACCGATTTCCGAACCTACTTATCCTTCGATTTGGAAGTCATAGGACAAGACGGCGAATCACAACGATTGTCCAAAACGATGGGAAAAAAATCGGGAGGTGAAACGCAAACACCATTCTATATCGCGGTGCTGGCTTCTTTCGCCCAACTCTATCGTGCAGGAAGAGATAAAACTTATAAAACCTCCCGGCTCATCATTTTTGACGAGGCTTTTTCCAAGATGGATGGCGAGCGAATTGTAAGAAGCATTGAGCTTCTACGAAAATTTCAGTTTCAAGTTATTCTGTCCGCTCCGCCCGATAAAATCGGGGATATCGCTACATTAGTAGATAGAAATCTCTGCGTATTACGAGAGGGCAAGCAAACTTGCGTTCGGAGCTTTGACCCAAAGCAAGCGGAGGAATATGCTGATGAGTAATACCATTCAAATACGAATATTGAATGCTTTGTTGGATAAATATGAACGAAGCAGCTTTTTCAGAGATGAAAAACAGCCCACACGCAGAATTATGCTGGATTTTTATAACGGTGGTAAAAGCGACTTCACCTATTATGATATTGAACAAAGCGAACGACGCATATCTGTAAATCGAGCCGTCATGGATTTATCGGAGAAAAAATTACTATCCTTCAGTTGGATGAAAGGAGAGCGCGAACACATTGTCGGCAGAGTATGGTTAAATATTGATAATTTACCATTAGCATATCAATCCGCAGGGCGTAAGCCTAAAAGCGACACCATTGATAAAATATGTTTAGAAATAGCAAATGCGGGGAGTCAGGTAAAATCCTCATGGGCTTGTGGCTTTTTACGAGATATGTATGATGCAATATCCTGTAAACGCAGTCTAGTAAGCGCTATCCCTGCCGACGATAGGGAAAGAAAACTTTTATTATATGCAATATCTGCAATCGATAGATTAGACGGAGCAGAATACATGGAACGAGTTTTTTCGTTGCGTACATTCGGTGATTCTAAAATGTTCGAACAGTCAATCAAATCCCGGATTCTAAGCATATTGCGTAAATATTTAGACAACGATGATGATGCAACTGATGACGATATTTTAAAACAAATAGGAATTGTTAAATATCCGGAGCAATTTGAGTTTTGCGGGAATATTTCCATATCTTTTGACTCGGGTATTGTGGATTTTTCTTGCGTACCGAGCGGCAGTACAATATTTTCATCGGATTTATCTTCAGGCCGTTTAATAATTGATCCGTCCATTGAGTCAATCATTACAATAGAAAATCGGGCAAATTATATTGAATATATATATAAAATAAAAGAAGAGAAAGAATTGGTCATTTACCACGGTGGTCAATATAGTCCGCGCAAACGAATGTTTTTGCAAGCAGTAGCCGAAGCGCGACCAAATAATTGCAAATGGTATCATTGGAGTGATATTGATTATGGCGGGTTCATTATGTTATCACGACTTCGTCAGGAAATAATGCTAGATGTCATTCCTTATCGCATGAACGCCATCGAACTTGAGCGGTATAATAATTTTACCGCAACAATAAAAACGTCATATGCCGAAAAATTGAAAAGATTGAAAGACCGTCCGGAGCTTTCCGATTGCTATGATTGTATTGATTATATAATAAAAAACATGGTGCGCCTTGAACAAGAAGCTATGTTAACCGATTCTTAATAATACCAACCCTTTGTATATATTAGAACAGGCTTGCATATACTTATTGGTAATAACTGTATTTTGGAGGGTTTCCAATGAGTGCAATAGGTAAGCAAAACATAACGCAAAAAGATATTTTAGATTATTTATGCGATGAACAATGGTCAAATGCTGCCTGCTGCGGGTATGTGATTCTTGCGTGTGAAAATCTTGGGTATAATAAAAAACAAATAGAACATCTGATTAACTCAATGCAAGATGCGTTTAACCTAAAAACTGTAGAACAGGCAAAACAAAAATATCATAAGTACTAATTCTGCAAAGAATATCCTGCAAAATAGCTAAAATAAAAAGGCTTTTTACTTGCTGAGATAGCGGTAACAGCTTTTTTCTATTTTTAAAAGAATCCGCTTAAGAGTTAATATAACAACAAGACTCCCCCGCTGATTTTTTCTTGATAACAAATATTTTGCATATTAACAGTCTCAGTGTTATTCTTGAAATTCCGCTTTAGCTACCCGTCACAAATTCTGCTTCGTAGTGCGCAATATCACACCAAAGGCAGGATGTTTTTATCGAAATGATCGCCATCCCATCGTTCACCATAGACACAAGCGTCCAATTTCAGCAGCGTGACTGTCAAATCTCAAATGACGTAGAGGATTAACGGCACCGGCATATGTCATGAGGTTATCAGTCACCCTCGGGGATGAAGTTTTATATTTCTAAAAATCCGGTGTTTGTCCGTGCTAAAAATTGCTTTTCGGAATAATTTTGATCAAAAATCATATCGCTTATAAACTCTATTCAAGTGGGACCTTCTAAAAATATTTTAGAAAACTATAAATCCAGCCCCAATAAAGAATATAAAACAGCCCTCCGGAAATTCACGTTCCAGAGGGCTGTTTCCCTTGGTATTACATGGTTTTTGAAGACTTCGGATATTGAAAGATGAAGCTCTTTGGCATTTAAGAACTTTGACAATTCGCGAAAAAGTGCTTGGCAAGGAACATCCAAATACCGCCAAAACTTACAACAACATTGCAACGGTTTATTATCATCAGGACGAATACAATATAGCAATGGAGTGGTACAAAAAGCATTGGTTGTAATGCTGGAAAGCCTTGAAGAAAATCACCCTAGCACAAAACGTATCATTTATAATATTGCAACTCTTAAAGAGAAAATGGAAAATTAAAAACTTTCATTTTCATTAAAGGTTTTTAAGTCACCTATTTTATATGATAACTTTTTGACTACAAATCAAAATTTTAACAATGATATTAAAAATGGAATATGAAAATTCATATATTCCAAAGAAGCCACCTGGTTAAATAGGTGACCTCTTCCATTAAAAAAAATCAACTCATTCTTTTGTGTTCCCACATACCATATCAATCACTACAGAAACGTCCACATAGCTCTTGATCTGTTTATTTCTCCATTTTCCACCCTCTCCGTTGAAAGTGCAAAACCTCGAAAAGTGCTTGAAACAAAGGATTTCTACGTATCTTGCTTTTGTAGTAATGTTATCGTCTCCACATGCACCGTCATCCCAAACATATCCACCGGCTGCACCTTCTTCACTTCATACCCGCCATCACAAAGTACCCTCAAATCCCTTGCCAATGTCGCCGAATCGCAAGACACATACACAATCTTCTCCGGCTTAATCCGTACCATCGTCTCTAGCAGCACCGCCTCGCACCCTTTCCGCGGCGGGTCCACGACGATCACATCGGCATGCATATTCTCCTTCTCATACATCTCCGGCAGCACATCCTCTGCCTTCCCTACGAAGAACTCCACATTCCGAATCCCAT
>Ga0153952_1000351_pt1 | contig 15301 bp, 21 predicted proteins | sample TSNJ036MetaG_FD_104746 | JGI IMG/M metagenome (GOLD analysis project Ga0153952, IMG submission 104746) | Attine ant fungus gardens microbial communities from New Jersey, USA - TSNJ036 MetaG | ecosystem: Host-associated > Fungi > Mycelium > Unclassified | place: USA: New Jersey, Wharton State... | reverse complement strand
ATCCAGAGAACGAAGCCTACTGAGCTCCCGACCCACGTCAAGGGCGCATGATAAGCCACCGTGTCAAGGTGACCCAACCAGGAGAGAGGCAGTCCTGTATAGGTCAACACTCCATGAGCGATGTAAGCTAGCGCCATACCTTGGCCCCGTTCACATGCACTGGCCTAGAGGGTTCTTGACGTGTTCTTGAGGTCTTGTGCTCTTCAAGTCTTCTTGTCGTCCAGGCCTTGACCGCCACTCAAGTACAGGTGTGAACACACTGAGTCTGAGGGGAAATATATCCTTGCTGTCTTGAGTCTGTCTTGAGTCTTGATGTATAGGACGCGCGAGCAAAGGGACGTGTCCCAAACCCGGCTGAGAGATAAGCAGGTGGAAGAAGGAGGAAGAAACGCGTTGGGGTCTTTTTGGCAGTCCGCCAGCCTTTTGTACCCGAAATCCTGGGTATTACATTTTTTGTCTGAAACATGGATAAAACCCGTGAACGGATCAAATATGGTCCATTCTGCATCAGTCCTATCGATGGTGGACCGAGGCCCATCGAACGAACTTCAACGCTCTTGTTCTCCGTCCGAGAGGATGGTTGGTTCCATTGAACGGCACAAGCGTAGGTCTATTCCCTATGTCCTTTCATGCTCAGGCGAGCAAAACACAGACCTGGGCCAGCGACCCTGATGAGTGAGTCACTCTGCATATCGAGCTATTCGGCAATCGCCACACTAGCGCCTTATATTTTGATAGATAAGTCACAAGGCAATCGGTTTTCGTAGACCAGTTTTTATTCATGCCCACGATAAGAGCGTCCCACAATAAGAGACATTGGCACTTCTACCACCAGTGATTGTTGGACTCCATGAGTTAGTTGGAAATAAGCTCCGAAATTAAGGTTTCTTCTTCTTTTTCTTCAGTAGTGAAACTTGGATCAATTCATTGGGTTTTCAATGGTGTGACAGCCATGCCACAGGTCCAAGCCTATCAGAAACTACACCACATAGATTTCACGAAGCAAGGATCAAAAGCTGCAGACGAGTTTACATGCCAGTAGTCAGCGGAACAACAACGGATCGTAGACTTCAAATTCATCACGTATAAATCCGATCAATAGGCGAAATCCAAAGTTAGTAATACAAAGTTAGTAATCCAAAAGCAGCAGTCATCAATAAGATCAAAAAAATTTACCGCAGAAAAACGCCATGTTTACATGCCTTACCCCGCGGCCCAGGGCCACAACGATAACAAAAATCATAACCACAGACGCACGTCATATGCAAGCATCCTCCCGTTTTTTCAACAACCCTATGACACTTTTGACACTTCTGCCATCCTTTCTTTCTCACCAGCGCTTCAAATTTGATGGTATTGACTCTCTGACCATCGCATTTGCTCCCCTTGTGCGCAAGTTGCCTACATTTGGTGCAGATACAGGATGCACAGCTGGAACACTTGATCTTCCGAGTGATGAACAGACATAATGCTATCTTCCCAACCTTGATAAACTGTTTGCAGGAAGTATTGGGGCAATAAATCCTCCTTCGCACAGGCGTCCTATATTCTTTGTCCCTTTGCAATAGCGCATCGAATTGAGCTGAAGACAGGATGGGTCGTACTACGTTCTGAGGGATGGGGACATGACAACATCGAAAAGGGTATAAAGGTTCCTCAGAAGTGTAAGAGGTGACGAACTTGACACCGCAGTCTTTACAATACATGTGACCGCAAGGTGCCTTGAAATGCGGCTGTCTGGGTTGTATTGCGTCAAAGCACGCAGTGCAAGCGTCTTTCTTTGATTTGGTGTCTCTCTCTTTCATGCTATATGAAGACAGGGCTCTGGGAGTGCAACTAACTACGTCGCTTTTGGGGCTGGCAGGGAATGAGTCTCCCACAGGCGACTAACAATTGAAGACCCACCCGACGTCGTCAGAAACTGATCTAGTATGAGGTTGTAATGGCGTTTCTATACTCAACCTTGCTCTTGAGGTCGGGGATCCACTTGAACCATTTCTGTATCAACTGCTCAAGTCACAGAAAATACAGGATACGATCTATGACTTTACCGTGAATCATTGGATGTGGACGGCCTACAGGACCATGTAAGCAATTCAGGCACCCCAGCCAATCTGCTCAAACTCACAGATTACTCTTGCATTGCCTTTGAATTATGAAAAATTCGTCAGCGGCCCTGTCGAACGAGAGGAAGAAGCTACTCGCGATGTGTTTGTCATACTTGATTCAACGGTAACTTCAGAGTGACAAAGGACGCAATAAATCAGAGTCCAAATTTTACTAGGTTTGAAACGTACTCGGCTCTGGTTCTCCAGGCCGAAGGCGTGTCTCCGGAGATTTACCAGAATTACTATACAGCAATCAATCAAAATCTCGACATGCAAATATTTGATACAATGTATAGATTACCTCAAAGCATGGACGTGAGTAAGTGAACCATCGGGATCAGATACTTTGGAAGGTTTAGCGGTTTTCAACTTTTCTTTAGAGTTTATCGATAGATTGTCTTCAATCTTCGTTTTGCTGTCCAAATCAAATTTTCAAAAAAATATGTATCACGTTCAAAGTAGTTACCTACCTAGCCAACAAACTAGGTTTGAATTTTTAACAAGAACCTTCTCGAAAATCGAAAAATGTGTGATGCTTACCAGAAAAAGTCATCTAGCAACGAAGTCAAACCGTGCCTCAAATACGCAACATGATCATCCATGGCCCATATGTCCATCTGTGCTTGGTGACATGCTTCCACTGATTTCTGTATAATAATACCACTTGATTTATCTGCGTCAAGCCTATTCTTGGAACTCAACTCAAGATACTTGACATAAGTTACAGCAAAATTTCCAACCTTTTGGAGCTACTGCTAGGCATGGCAGGCGGTAAATTGGAACTAGTCGCATTCCTGTCTCATCAAGTGAGGTTAAATACACGACTCTCAGGACATGCGAAATAAAGTACATACCTTGATGCGGTGCAATCGTTAACCGGGTTTTCTCCGAGATTTGGTCTAGCGACGGAACATGTGAATAAAATATTCATGATATAATGATATTTTGAATTTGCCAAACCTCGCAGAGTCCTCGACATTCATAGTCCTAGGTACAACATGTTCGTCAAGACATGCTATCCTCATAAGCGTCACACTCACCCCTCGTCGTCGATGTTCGGTTTGCAAGATTTGGGGATTGAGGAAGAGGAGGACAGATCACCATTCATACCATCCACGACCGATGGATTATGACGTTGGAGCATGGGTATCAATGGATCTGCACTCATCATTCGTGATCTATATTTTCCCTTTGCATAATAATCCGGTGGTATCATAGCTCTCTTCCACCTCATATTGCCACTACGAACAACCAGTTATCAGCAAACACTACGACAAGAGAATTCAAACAACCACTAACATTCTCGGTCCAGGATTTCTCAAAAAGTGAGGTCCATAGAAAGGATCCGAGAAATGATAATTACGCCTTCTTTCTATCAAAGTGTTTCTTGGTCTGAAAGGGCGGGGGAATATAGTTCAGATAAAAAAACTACCTGCTCGAAGTAGAGCAGCTCGATCAATTGAAAGATCCTTTGAATACAGCTGCAATGATGCTGTTGATTGTGTTATCTTCCTGTTTGCCGCTATCATCGAGAAATCGTTAATGGTAGGGCTGATCACATACTGTACGGTGGATGATATGCATCGAAGGATGTGCCAGGTCCTATCCTCATCCTCTTCATCCATTTCACTCAACTCTGAGAGAGGGTGTGAATAAGGCCTATCCAAGACGAGTATCAACATATCCTTCAGATCTTCGAGTTGCATTTGAAGTATGTGGTTTATGTCGTGAATATCAGCTGTTGTTCTTCCCCGCAAGAGGAGACGAAAGTCGTCAACCACTTGCTGTATATCGGCTAGCAGAGCCTCCTGAGAAGCCCGCATGGGGTGCGTGGAAAAGGTAGTTTCTCATGCCGCCTATAAGTACTCCCTATGACGCCACAGCTTTAATTAGCAATTGGTAATGATCAATGTGGCCGTGTTAAATTTCCCTAGTATTCTTACAAATCACACAGGAATCGTTCACATACACACACAGTTCGGTTCCATTTTGAGGCATAAAAGCTCTTCAACTAAGAGAGTAACTAGCACTCGAACCCCGATAAGTGAGCCTCTAGCCGATCAGACAGCATGAGGCTTGCGCCTGTCGCAACAACCTGCAAGTGGCAGTATACTTTACGCACAGCATGTCACTGGTTCCGATTCCAATGATCAATTAGCAGCTCACATACGCCAATTTCCTCCTAAAACAACATAATCGAAGTTGACAGTACACAAAATAGATATGAACCAGATCCTAGATCGACAAGACAAGCCAAACTAGTGTCCACACATACCAGGCCCACTATACTCAGCACCACAACGATAACAAAACTCAAATCCACAAAGACATGTCATGTGTAGACATCCATCTATCCTCTCGACAATTCTACGACACTTTGAGCATGTCTGCCACTCCTTTTCTTTGGCCAGCTCACGAAGGCGAGTCGTATTCTTGTTCTCTTCGCATTTCTCACCTGGATGAACAAGCTCCTTACACAACAGGCACACCAATGCATAACACGCCATACATCGAGCTGTATCCTGCGTTCTACTGGACCAACGCCCGGATGCAGACGTGCCAGCAGGTGGTGCCTTGAAAGGCTTGATGAATTGATGACAACCTTGTTGAGGGCAATATATGCGTTTATCATGCGGAGTGCTATACTCCTCATGTTTTTCCCGAAATTGAATCAGGTCCTTGGTAGCGCCACAAAGCAATAACTCGATATTGCAGATGGGTATCTCAGCCTTGCAGCAACGAAGAGGATGGAGGGATTCGTCATTGATGTATGCTGTTATGAGATCACCAACGCAGCCCTTGCAATACCAGTGTCCGCAGGGAGCAGCCATAGATCCCAAAATGTCAGAGGCATCTCCACAGACTACACAATATTCAGAATACAGTGATCGAGGTGATGGTGGTGATGAGGTTTGGCTTGTCTCTTCAAATCCAAAGTCTACGAAATCTTCGGATAGTTCAAACAGAGAGTCTGCAGGCGGGTTGGGCAGAGGTTTCTCCACTTCGTACTCGTGATTGGTACTATCTTCATTCTCCACTTCGTACTCGTGATCAGTACAATCTTCACTCTCCACTTCGTACTCGTGATCAGTACAACCTTCATTCTCCACTTCGTACTCGTGATTGGTACAGCCTTCATTCTCCACTTCGTACTCGTGATCAGTACTATCTTCATTCTCCGCTTCGTACTCGTGATCAGTACCACCTTCATCATCACAAGTCAAGATGAAACATGGGATCGGCTCAAGGTGAGATGCATGATCTGAACATTGGGATTGGGATCGTTCAGGAAATGGGGTGGGATATTGTGGAAAGCACTGATGAAGCCCTTCTATCAAAGAAGTACTTGGGCTTGGTGGGCTAAATGCTAAGTATATGGTATAGAGTCGGATAAAGTTTTCCCTCACCTGGACGAAGCGCTGCGGATGGCTTGATGAAACGATACGATGTCGTGCTCTTCTTTTTCAGCTAGCAGTTTTCCTCGTTTGTCTCGTTTGGAGACAGGTACCATCATGACTTCGCTGTGTTTTAGCTACCACCTTTGATTTTAGAACTAATACTCACCTATTTCTTCTGCAGTTTCATCTTGAACAGATGCCCTTTGCTTTCCTTTCACGCTACATACAATACAAGATAAGATCAATTTGGAGAACAGACCGAGGTGATGACTTACCGAGATGGAAGATGTTCATGGGGGACAGTTCGAAGTACTTCGTCCTCGTCCTCATTGTAGTAGTCCTCGTCCTCATTGTAGTCCAAAAACGGATCAGGGGTTGAGCTAGATGGGGATGGGGCTAAAATAGTGACATGGGAACTTGTACCATCAGCCCTTGAAGCCAACCTGAATCTCGGATCAGCCTTTAGCGCCACCCAAGAGGAGCTAGAATTCACTGAGTAATGGCATGGTTGACAGTAGTATCGCGATAGCTATAACTAGTGGATGGATGACCTGGGATATCAAGTGGCAATAACTGCTCTGGCAATTCATCAGTCAGGCTTTCCAGCATCTGCTGCACGGTAGCGACGATAAAATTGAGTGTTTCAACATTCTCATTGCCAATTATAGGAAAATAAGTGCCCTCTGAGAGAGAACGGGCGAAACGAGCGTCTGTAATCTCTCTTAACGTGGTCTTTAAATTCTGAAATTGGAACTGGAGGGCATAGTCTCTGTCGTCTAATGCATCACTTGTGTATAATAAGGCACGAGCATCGTCAAGTGCCTGGTTTGCGACGAGGATACCTTGGTCGTCAGTGTGGAACGCTGGGTACGACATCACAGTGTGGAGTATTGATGCTCTAATTCACGTTCACCGCATGTCACACTAGTTGCTCAGTCCAATTTTAGACGTGATGGCCTGAGACATGTGACTTGCCTCGAACTTTTGTTCAATGACAGCACTACTGGGAGCGATGAGGCCAACATTGGGTCTGTTCAAATCGGGGCGTTCAGCATGGAAAGGTGCGTTGTAACGGGGAAGCTGGAGTTGGGACTATTCAATTCTGGGCAGGGCCTTACTTTGTTGCGTTCCCGAATCTTCGTGATGCTCTTCTAAATCATGTGCCTATTGAGACCAGGGCACGGTCGTGTACGATTCTACCAAGCTTTGTCGGGTGAGTGGGTGTTGGGCACGCTGCAGGGAGAGCCCGCTGACTGGAAATCAGGATCCGGTTTATGGTGTACAATGGCAAGGAGTATTTGCCGGTGACGGTGACACAGGACATGGTTGGCCACAAGCTCGGGGAGTTTTCACATACAAGGAAACGGTTCATATACAGGTAGGTGCTCAGGTCGAGGCGATGACCGAGGCTGACAGGCGAAGCAGATCTTCCAAGAACCGGTAGATAGAGTAGCGTAAATAACTGAAAATAAAATGATTGGTTTCCTAGCGACGGGTAGATCCGAAAGAGGTCTGTTAGAGGTCATTAGCTAGTCAGGTCACTACCAGGTCACTACAGATCACTATTTGGATTAGTACAGGTCAGTGTCCAGGTCAGTGTCCAGGTCAGTAAAGGTCAGTACAGCTTAGTACAGGTCACTGCCCAGCTCATTCTAGTCCACAGCCAGCTCATCGCCAGCACCAGCCATGGCCCACTTCCAGGTCTCTCAGCATTCCCTCACCCCGTCCCGCCCTGCTCCCTCCCCTTCCTTCAACCATTCGACGGCCCTTGTAAACGCCGGTTACTCCTCTTCCTTTACTGCCTCCACATCGCCCTCAGCCTCCCCCTATACCTACAACTATACTGGCATCGGTGGCGCTCCCACTCGTGGAAACCCAGCCGATGATCTTTCTGGCTCTGGCGTCATCAGAAGTGGCACAGTGAGTATCAAGGAGGATGGTTTCGCTAGCTGGTTGTGGAAAGCCAAGTGGCTTGTCCTCAGAGACCAGTCATTGGCTATCCACAAGAACGAGGTTGGTTCTTGCGCTGTACTCGAGACCAGGCCTCCAATCTCATCCATCATTCCAGTCATCGTCACAGCAAACCGTCATCCCACTACGGGAAATCTCGAATATTGAGCGAACAGATCTTAAGCCCTATTGCCTGTATCTCGAGGCAAGGGACAGAAAACTATGGCTTTCGCTCAAGAATGACGAGGAAGTTTATGGATGGCAAGACGATATCTATCAACGCACCCCCATGGGTGTGAGTAACCCCACCAACTTTGTCCACCAGGTTCATGTTGGCTTTGATCCTGTCACTGGCCACTTTACCGTGCGTCGTCTCATATCGTCTATCCGATCAAAATGTAATCCTCTTCTTCAGGGCTTACCAGAACAATGGCATAAACTCTTGACCAATTCCGCGATAACGCAGGAAGATTACGCCAAGAATCCTCAAGCAGTCCTTGATGTTCTGGAATTCTACACAGATCACCAAAGGCGCGAGATCGAAGAAAATGGCTTAGGTTCGTCTTTTTTCCTCCACTTTATTTCGTTATTCACTCCTTTTGATAGGCGCACCTCCGCGATTTAATGCAGGAACGGGTCTAGGCGGTCTCTCTCAACAAAAACAACCTATCGTATCCTCCATCGCTGATCGACCCGGAATTCGACGTCAAGATACTACACCTCCTGGTCTCGGAGCCATCGATTCCGATAATCTATCGGATGCGGCACGGGCAGCAGCAGATCACGTCAATGGTTCACATGTTGCCGCCAGTCAATCTCTGTCTAGTTCTGTTTCTAGAACACCTTTGTCTATTTCACTCGGCAGCATTGGAGTACCACAAGCGTCGAGGACAGCACCTGCCAGACCTTTGATTTCTGCGTCCCGGAATACTCCTGCACCACCACTAGCATCTTCGACCGGGAATGTCCAACCGAAAGATGTTGTTACGCCTTCACCAGAAGTTTTGAAAGCAAGAGTAAGAGCTCAGGGACCTCCTACCGGCCAACAGCGAACGAGCAACAATAATTCGCTAGCGTTACCTGCGAGGGATGATTCTTTGGCCAGAACGAAGGAGAGGAATCAAGAACAAGACCACCAATACCAACAATCGAGACAGTTGCCGGTGGAGGTGCAGAGAAGGGAGAAGGAGGAAAAGGAGAGGAGGGAGAAGGAAAGAGAAGAAGAGAAGACTCGGCTTTTGCAACAAAGGGAGAGGGAGAGAGAACGTGAGCGGGAGAAATGGCAGCAGCGTGAAAAAGACCAGGAGGAAGAAAATATGGCTACTCGACCACCTGTTCTTCAATCATCTAAATCTGCACCTGGGGCGCCTATCACATCTGTTCAACAACCGCAACAACCGCGGCAGGGTGTAAATGTTGTGATACCTGCGATCCAACCGCTCCAGCCGACGAAAAAGGCGGTTCAGATCCAACAGCAGGATAAGCACATCAAACAGGCTCCTATTGACGCAGCAGTAGGGGGCGTTGCAGCTGCCGAAGCTGCGTTGACGAAACCGAAGGAGAAGAGAATAAGCACGATGACGGAGGTACAAATAATGGAAAAATTGAGAAGTGTCGTTAGTGAACAAGATCCGAAGTTGTTGTATAGTAAAATCAAGAAGGTTGGGCAAGGGTGGGTCATCTGTTCTTGATCAACAGGGGGCATCTCACGCTATCGCATGATAGAGCGTCTGGACACGTTTATGTCGCGAAAGCATTGACTACTGGAAAAAAAGTTGCCATTAAGGAAATGGATTTAGCGCATCAACCCCGGAAGGAGTTGATCGTGAACGAGATTTTGGTAATGAAGGAATCGCAACATCCGAATATTGTCAATTTTTTGGACAGCTATCTTGTGAAGAGTACAGAGCTGTGGGTTGTGATGGAGTATATGGAGGGAGGTGCGTTGACGGATATTATTGAGAATAATACGTTGGAGGAGGATCAGATAAGTAGTATTTCCCTCGAGGTGAGATGTATTTTCAAGTGGCTTCGAATGCACGCTGATGAACTGTGGTGGGTTTTTTTTAGACGTGTAAGGGGCTAGGACACTTGCATAGCCAGAAAATCATACATCGGGATATCAAATCTGATAATGTACTCCTCGATGCACAAGGTCGCGTTAAGATCAGTACGTCTCTGTTTCTCTCTGTTTATGGCATTATCCTCACTTCTCTTCTCCAGCTGATTTTGGATTCTGCGCCAAACTAACTGATCAAAAATCCAAACGCGCCACCATGGTTGGAACACCCTATTGGATGGCACCTGAAGTAGTCAAGCAAAAAGACTATGGAGCAAAAGTGGATATATGGTCGTTAGGTATAATGGCTATTGAGATGATTGAGAATGAGCCACCGTATCTGGATGAAGAGCCGCTGAAGGCACTGTATTTGATCGCGACGAACGGGACGCCTACACTAAAGAAACCAGAGATGTTGAGTAAAGAGCTGAAGAGCTTTTTAGCGGTATGTCTATGTGTTGATGTTGCGAGTAGGGCTACGGCCTCTGAGTTGTTGGAGGTGAGTAAGAAATTGGATTTTACGCTTTGCATAGGATCTCTTTATGATCGCTGATCCTGTCTTTTTTTTAATTTGCGCTGATCGGATGTTGACTAATGTCCTATTCTATCCTTAACAGCACGATTTCCTCAAGAAAGCCTGTGCATCATCTGGGCTCGCGCCGTTATTGCGATTTAAGAATAAGACATGAGTCATTACTGAACGGACAGACAGATAACATAACGCCATCATACCATCCATACCATCCCTCGTGACTATCTGATAAAATGTCCACAGACGAAGAAAACGAACGCCATGATTGAACCGGATACCCCTCGATCTCTTTTGATGATTTCTGGACAAAGTAAGATGTGTGCACGAGTGTTGGAGGACACTTTCCCTCGCAGCTGCATTCTTGGTTTTTCACATATTTTTTTTTGGTATATGTAGTGTACCCTGTCTTTTTTTTCTTACACGCTTACCGTAAACCTTAGTCTGTTATGATGTACAGCCTTACGGGGAGTGTCAGATTCAGTTATTAGAATACGTGGGATGATGTCGATGATAAATCGATTTACCATACTTTGTTTAACGTAAACGTTGACTGCTTCTTTCCTCCACCGCGAATCACGTCTTACAGTTAGTATTGCATAGCATCTTTTCCTTTTTGAACAGGAAAGGAAAGATAGCCAGCGGCGCATGCGCTTTGTCGTTGTTGTTGTTGGTTGAAAAGACTTCTCTCAGTTTCTGTCTTTCTCTGTCTCTCTCTGTCTCTCTCTCTTTCTTTTCCTTTTGAATAATTCTTGAATCCTTGATGTCGATGCAGTTACAGGTACAGATGCAGATGCAGATGCAAACTCAACATATTCGATCTCAGGCTATGGCTCAGGCCCTACAGCATCAGAGGTTACAGTCAACTCAACCTCCATCAACTTCATCATCTTCATCATCTTCATCATCAAATTTGATGCCGCATATCGGCAGGGTTTCTACTAGGACTTTAAATGCGAATGGAATGGTCAATCTGAATGCTGGAGTTAGTGCTACTAATACGTTTGTCGGTGGGAATGGATTGAGGAATGGGACGATGGATGGTCTAAGCGATAATGATCCCGCTGCTGCTGCTGCTGCTGCTTCTATGTCGCCAGCAGTTTACTCAACGCTCCAGATGATGGGTACACCATCTGGAGGGACAGGGGTTGGCGGATTGACTGGGAGTCGTGTGAGTCCAACACACATACCAATGCAGACGCAGACGCAGACGCAGACGCCGGGCAGTAATGTGGCGATTAGCCCTGGTGGACATGGTGGTACTGGAGGCAAGAACGTCATCGTCGATCCGTCATCTGCAACAACCAACTTGGCTGGTAGCAGTGAAGGTAGCAAATCTTCCGCTTTGAGGACGACGGAGCGGGTATCGGCAACGGCGGTTGTGGATCAGGTACATGCCTCGGTATCGCATCTATTGACAAGAGCATATTCGTTGCCTTGTTCTACTGCTGCTCAGGCTTTTGCAGGCCTTGTCCAGCCTATTGCAAGGTTCCAATTAGCATTGGACGCGTTGTTGCCTTTATTGAATTCCGCAAAATCTGTGGAAGTAAGTTCTCTGTTCTTTCTTTATGTTGGATCTTGATCTTGATCCGAACGATCATAGCTCTCACAAAGAATCTTGGTTTCCTTTATTCTGTATTCGCTTTATGCGCCTCATCCCATCACTATCAATCCTTTTCGGAGTGTGTTATTTGTTGCCTATGTTCAAGAACGAGGAAAGGCTATTCAGGTTGCGGATGAAGGTGGTACTAGTCCAAATGAACAATTGGTGTGGGTTTTATGGAAAATCTTGAAGGGTGATGGTAATGATGTGAGCTCTTGTGACCCGATTCTCGTGTGTCAGGGATTCACATTATCTTTGCTTAGATCGGACCTTATTCTCCAAGCGCCTTGGCGCGTTCGCCTCTGCCTACCAAACTTAGAGCTGTTAATTTAGTCCTTGATGACGAAATGTATGATAGTGGCATTGACTTGTAAGTTTCTACCTCTTTCATCTCATCCATTCTCTCATAATTGTTTCCTTCCATTGCTTTTCTTTGCAGAGACGATGTTACATATTCGTATTTCCAGAAGCAACAAAATATGGCCCACGGACAGTCAACCCTCCCCAATTTGCACAATAATGGACTTGGTGTCGTGACCAGTCCAGCGGTTCCTTTCTCAGGCCAGTCTGCCGCTATGGCAGGGATCACTCGTTCTCCTATTACGAATGAGGAGGATAGACGGAATGAGAGAGTGGTGCAAGGTATGCGACTCTTGTTGGCTGCACGGGAAAGAATTTTGACGATGGCGGAGCAACGCGTACGAGATCTCCCCCTTTTCATTAGACTTCTTTTAACCCCACCTTTTAGGTTTTATTACCGTTAATAAACGACGTAACCTCATCTCGAATCACCACCTCACTTGACTTCACACCTATTGTGGCTCGCAATCCTTCGGTTGCTCATCCCCTCTTCGTCGGTCTCTTATGCAATGCGCCCGACGAGAACGGTGCTATATCTCAATTTCTTGATGTGTTACCGTTCCTACCACCGTCGCTGACGAGTATGGACGTGATGGGAAGACTTTTGCACGATAAGACGTTTATTAATAAGATACCTGGGTACTCGACGGTTGCGGATCTGGTGAGAATGGAGGTGTTGGGGAGGTTTATACATGAGTGCATAAATTGGTTGGAACATGCGGAGAGGGAGGAGAAGGAAGGGTTGATTAGTGATGATCGATTTGGAAAGGGCGTGCAAAATGTGAGCCTTATATATCTTTTGTCATCGGTTCGATTGCTGACCTTGTTTTTGTGTGCGTGTGTATATACTATAGTTGTGCAGATTCTTCAGCTCGCTCATTAAACTCCAAATCATCGATGCTTCTTCCGACGCCGACACAGCTGAGATGACGCACTTTACTCTTCGATATTCGCGTTTCGAAGAAGCCAATGTACTCTATCGACATTTGGTTATGAGCAAATACTAAACCTCCAGACTTACAATCGGAGACTTTTTCGACGCCTACTACGCTGCGCCAAGTTCCGCCTTCACTACTTTTCAATTTCCCAAACTTTTGTTTTGTATGCTTCGCTCTCTTTTTGTGTGTTATAATCTTTTTCTCTCCTCTTTCATGATAGACTGCGTTACTTGTCCCGGAGGGCCAAATTCTTATGGGTGGTACAGTTATCGTCGTCCTGCCCCTTTATTTTCTCTTTCTCTATTTCGCCTGGTCTCGCGACAAGAATCACCTATTTATGCCACCTCTTCTGTGATTCTAATATGGCCTCCTTCTCGTCTCGTCGAGTTGGAGTGGGCTCTTTTTTTATTTCCATTCTTGTACCTTTCTTCTTCCCTCAGGGTGATGTGAGTGAAAATTTATATGGGTTATGGTGTTCAAGCTCCTGGTCTACCGCCTGCTTCTCTTCTCTTTCTCTTTCTCTTTCTCTTTCTGTTCTTTTTTCTACAAGCAACGGACAGAGCAATCTTGTTTCCTTTGATTACTATCTCGGATGTACATGACGGCTATGGGCTGTTTGTTTTGGCCGTAAAGATCTTTGATTCCCGGTCTCATTCAGGTTTCAGATTTTTTCTGTAACTTATTTTGAAAGCAGCTATTATCGCTACGTCCCTTTCTTTCCTTCCCCTTCCCCTTCCCTGTTGAATCAAATGTAAATATATTCGAGAAAGGAAAAAAAATAAAGATGTATATTGTCAGATTAGCGTGTATGATTTTAGGGTTTCGTGGTGTGATGCATCACTTATCCGGCGATGGAAAATCTCACAGCTATGTCTAGCAATTGATTAAGTCGGAACGAGTGCCGATGCATGCTTAATAGATACATTAATTGGCTACGAGTTGATTATGTGGCCAACGTGAGTACAAAGGCAATGAGTGTGGCTGTTCAACACAGCTCGTACATCTAGTTAATGGGGACTCGAACAGGCTCATCTGTCTGAGTATCCGGCGCACGAAGCGGCTTTTGAGATTTAGTCGTAGCCATAGTGGCTCCCGGCTCGCGCTAAACGAGACAAATTTTGTGGAAAAAAGGTTTGGTTACTCTTCATGGGACAAGGAGCAGAATACGCACATGAGAATTGGTCAATTTCAACTCTTTAGCAAGTTCATCCGCTGTACCGTCAATTTCACGGGTACATTTGCCAGAGTGCAACACACGTGAGCCGATATCATTGGTGGAGATCGCGTTGTGTAAGATGCCACCCTTTTGGAGGAAATGTTCGATCGGAACAGCGTTGTGGGTTTGAGATTGATGAATGATAGGTGCGTCGTGCGAGACTTCATGAATCGGGATAGTTGTGTGGATGGTCTGGTGATCGATCGCTGGAAAAGACAAGCATGAGGCTCTATTGGACAGGGGGAAATGAGAAAAAGAACGAACTCTCTTTCTCAATAACGGGCTGGATGACGTGATGCACGTGGTGGTGAACTGTCTCATGTACAGTAACGCCTTTATCAATGATGGTGCGCTCCCGATCAAGGTGCGTCTGTTGAGGTGTCAGAGACTTTAAGCAGAATATCTGACAGACCCCGTACCAGTGTGTCATGATGTTGGTGAATTTGGCTGTCGAACAACGTGTTGTCTTCAAGATTATTCACATGAACCTCGCGTACGTTGGTCACAGGATGAATCTATACTTTGATGAGTCAACCGCTGAAAAGGATACCTTTACACGTACAAAGTCTCGAATTTGTTCTGTAAGAGTCTCTGAGGCGATGACTGGTTGAATGTGGTGCTGAATGTGGTGAACTATGATGAATTAGCCTAGTTGCCTAAGTAAAAAAGATGACATAGACTAACTATGACGATCAACTTCTTTGACGCGTGCAACCTCTTCTGTCTCGAGATGACGTATGCGTTCATGAGTGATAGCTGAGGATGGTCTGAATAATGGATAATTTGGAACATGAAGGACACACGATTTAATTGATTGGTGTCCTCCTGGGCAGCACCAGAAGGCATGATGTCGCGAGCATTGTGCCTCATGTGACCATGATCATGGATGACCTCAAGAGCTAAAAGTGTATCAGAAAGTGTGTCATTAATGGAACACAAACATAAACGCACCGTCCGGCCGAACACTAGTGGTTTGCTCGGATGCCTGCCTGACAAGCCTATCCTGATCAACGGTTATACCAGTTCCTCGGGTGCTAACTACAGGAGCAGCTTGTCCTGGAGTTGAAGCAGCTACGATACCTGCTCGGTCAGATGTACGAAGACCTGAACCCAAACCCGGCGAGGGCTCTGTTGCGTATT
>Ga0153952_1000350_pt1 | contig 15351 bp, 6 predicted proteins | sample TSNJ036MetaG_FD_104746 | JGI IMG/M metagenome (GOLD analysis project Ga0153952, IMG submission 104746) | Attine ant fungus gardens microbial communities from New Jersey, USA - TSNJ036 MetaG | ecosystem: Host-associated > Fungi > Mycelium > Unclassified | place: USA: New Jersey, Wharton State... | reverse complement strand
TGAAGCCAACTGCTCCTTTAAGTGATTTTGAGCAGGGTTCGAGGTGAACAGTGCTTGGATGTGATATCGAGTTCTTGTGTTATCAATAGACAGTGAATGTCCTTAGTGATCACCCTAGATGGATGTTCAAGAAGAACTCGATGGAGTTCTTTGCTGGATTGCAGCTCTACTTATACTACTACTACAGTGGCTGTACCCTAGAGTCCTGTGATCACATGTCCTTTCCAGAATGTTCTATGATCACCTGACCTTGTCACATGATTTGACTTACTGAGTCTCCACTCTATTTATATCCTTACTCCATTGTATGCTTTGAGGTTTTGGATTAAGTGTTCAAATGCATGGGAAACCTTTTCCTGTTTGGGGCTCTCATAACAACTAGCCTTCTTGGAGTTCACCAACTTTTACCACTAGTTCATCTGTGATTTCTCTGCAATAGCCCATTCTCTTTTTGACCTTACAAGGTCTGACATGCTCTGGTCCTAGAACAATAAGGAACATGGAGCCTTTGAGGCACTCAAAGCAGCAGTCACTAGTGCTCCAGTCCTTGTATTACTCCAAGATCTGGAGCCCTTCTGTATTGAGGCTGATAGATCAGATTTTGCCACTGGAGTGGTCCTCTCCCAACAATTCTCCAGAGACAAAAAATGGCATCCTGTTATATTCTACAGCAAGTCCCTATCCCTGGTAGAGTGGAACTATGAGATCCACAATAAGATGTTGGCTATCATTCATATACTAGAGAAGTGGAGACACTTTCTAGAAGGAGCAAAGCACCTTGTGGAGATATAGACTGACCACAAGAATTTAGAGTACTTCATGATGGCCAAGAAACTTAACTGTTGTCAAGCTTATTGGTCTCTCTACTTGGCTCATTTTGACTTCACACTTGTCCACTGCCCTTGTCATGACTTGGCAAAATGGCTAAGTTACTATTTATATTTCTTTTCTTTTCTTTTTCTTTTTTCTTTTCATTTGGACTTACTACAAGGAAGAAGTATGGGAAAGTGTTATATAACAAATGTCATACATCATGGTCACATGTTAGGATATCACAAGGGTCATGTCACATGATGATGTTACATGATGAGTGTGGGAAAGTAGTGCACAGACCATGTAGTAGTTGTATAAGTAGTATACAGAATCTAATAGAGACTCTATTGAGTTCTCCCTGTCAACTCAGACTTGGAGTATGATTAAGTTATCTCAGGCTAAGTTGCTACAGCCCTGGCCATTCCATGGGGAAGCCAGATACACTCTCACAGAGACTAGACCATAGCACAGAGACTTCTAACAATAAAGACATTATCCTTCTCCATCCAGAGATGTTCACTGTTTGGGCCTTGAAAGGTGTCAAACTAGAAGAGGCCAAAAAGAATATACTCTCCAATATATACAAGGACAACCACAATGGAGACCAGGAAGAACACATAGCCCAGGCAGCTTGTGAACTCCAACAGTTCTCCAACTGAATGGTACACTCCATGGAGTGGTCAAATATTGATGGTCTGCTCCATTTCTAAAACAAGATATATGTCCCCTAGAATCCAGAACTTCACAGGCATATTGTCTTGCTATGCCATGACATGAAGATCACAGAATATCCTAGCTGGTGGAAAATCCTGGAACTAGTATCTCAGAATTACTGGTGGCCTCAGATATTCCAGTACATCAGACAGTATGTTAGTATATGCAACTTGTGTTTAAGAATGAAGCCCATACAATACCCTCTGGTAGGCAAACTCCATCCTCTCCCTATCCTGGAAACATAGTAGAATGCCCTGAGCATAGACTTTGTGATGGAACTCCCTGAGTCATCTAGACATAATGCAATAATAACAGTAGTAAATTTGGTATCAAAAAGAGCATACTTTATTCTGACTCACACCACAGTGACTATGGAAGGAGTGGCTAGACTGTTCCTTCACCATGTCTGGAAACTCCATAGACTCCCTAGACAAGTAGTCTCAGACAGAAGTCCACAGTTTGTTGCACTTTTCACTTGGGAACTCTACAGACTTCTTGGAATAAGGTTGGCCTCCTCTACCACCTGGCATTTACAAATGAATAGACAAATAGAATGCATCAACCAGGAGCTGGACCAATACCTTTGTATCTTCATAAACAAATAACAGGATGACTGGTATGACCTTCTTCCAATGGTAGAGTTCCAGCACAACAACTACATCCACTCTTCTACCCAACAGTCTCCATTCCTGCTAGACACCAGAAGGACCCCCCATATGGGATTTGAACTGTAATAGCACCCTTCCAGCCTGGAAACTGTTAACAAGTTCATAGAAAGGATGAGGACCACTGCTGAAGAAGCTAAATCTGTAAGGGGACTACACTAAGTTGCACTCCTAATGTACTAGTGATAGCCCACCAAAGTAATCCTGCACTAATTAAATAATAATTACATAATATTTAATTAGTTGCCTACTCCTGCATTCCTAACCCTGACCCTTAGGATGTTCCATAGCTAGGGGGACTTGTATATATAGTATAGAGTACCCCTCTAAGAGCCTTATCCTATTCTCTGAGAATTCTCCTGGAAGGTAAGTTGTAACATACTCTGGAGTATAATTATAGTATCACAAATGGCCACTTACTGATTTGTGATTTGGTAATCAAAAGACTCAAAAAAGTAAAGTTAGACAAGCAGTAAAAGATGTTGTTAAGTCTGAGGTTTATCCTCAAACATACAGTTCTTAAATACATGATTGTGGTGGTCTGTGCATCAGAAAAGCCTACCACATGATCACTACCTATTGTTCTACATATAGAAGTGATATTGTTCTTGAAATAGAAATAATATAACCATATTAGGGCAGTCTTTTGTTTTATTCAAGGACAGATAATAATCCATAGGTAATAGATCAGTGTTATGTGCAAACATTGAGGACCTTGTATCTCCATGGAATCTTATTGCCTTGGGGTCTATTTATAACCAAAAGAAGTGCATTGAAGAGAGCTTCACGATGGTTGATGAAGCAAACAATTTCATCAAGTAATTCCTATGATATTAGCAATTTAGTGTTTGGTGACTTAGTGATTGCCAGCTGATCTGCTAATAACTTGGTGAATACTGATTGCCTTGAGAAATTTTTGGTACCATTTGAAAGGTCTTCTTAAGGGCTTTCAGTGGCCATTTAGATCATTGAAATTGGTCAAGTATTCCCAGAGTTATGGTCTGAATGAAGTTTGTGACATATAGACTAAGGATTCTCCTGGAAGCTCCACTCCAGTCGCCCTCACACTTTGAGCCAAGGCAATGACCATCTGGACTGGAAACCATCAACAAGTTTATATAGTAGATAAGGGCAGCCATTGAAGAAGCAAAGTCTATAATCTAAAAGGCACAAAAAGACATGGCCCACTACTACAACCAGAGGAGAACTCCTACCCCTGTGTTTAACTCCAGAGATAGAGTGTTCCTAGACACATTGCACATCAAAACCACATGCCCCTCCACCAAACTGTCATACTGGAGACTCAGACCTTTCATAGTAGAATGACAAGTAGGACTCCTGGCATATAGACTGAAGCTATCTCTTATGATGAAGAGACTCCACCCTGTGTTCAATGTAGTGAAACTTTCTACCACTCTGACTGACCCAATTTTAGGACAGAGACTGAACTTCATGCTGATGGGAAAATATAATAACAAGGGTAAACAGGTCAGGTCAGAGAGGTGAAATCTCCAAGCTATATCACAGTTGTGTGCAATCAAGTAGGCACTGGGGAGGTAAATCAAATAATAAAAAGCTTACAAAGATTGATACAAGAGGAACCAATAGAAAACTAGAAAATAAAATGTTTTTAGTATCCTCTTAAGAGCACTCTCACCAATTTTAGATCTCAAAGGCATACATATATTCATTTTGCACTGTAACACTACCCTTCTTAGTCTAGTCTAGTAGCCTGGCTTGCTGTTGATACAGCAATACTGCCTAGAACTCCCATACTCTTGTGTAGGCTTTATTTCAACTGACTGTACAGTTGGAAACCTATTCCAAAAACACATAGTGAGTGGTTAAACTCCTAGCCAAGTGAATGTTCAAGTCCTCCTCAAAGTCAAGTATCTCTCAAGAGAAGTTTTATAGAGTTTACAAAGAAAGAAAAGCAGAAATAAATCTCAAATCATTTCAAGTAGCCTTTTAGCTCTAGAGCAACAGAGAGTGAGATAGTGGGGGTAATTCATATTGTGCCACTCTATGCTACTAGAGTATTTTATTAGGATTACAAATCACAGATATAACAAAAGAAAAGAATAAAAGAAAACCTCTAAATTTCCAAAGATGGTAAGAGTGGAATGATAAGGAAAAGTCTTATCCAATCACATAACCATCCCTCCTCATCTCCCTAGTCCTACTCCTAGTATCTTTCTCTAGTTGGTATAGCTGCTATGAGCCTCTTAGTGGTCTATGAAGAGCAGAGTCAGACATGAGTCTGATTGCTCTCAAGCACAATGTCTTTATCTGCCTCCTCTTCTATCTCTCCAATCAACTTCTCTTGTTCATACTTCTATTTTTCCTACTTCCATAATCATACTTCTCTCCTCCAAATCTTCTTTTAGTATGTCTGCAATGTCCTCTCAAGAGGTCACCCTTTCCAATTCTATTTATAGGTAGCCATCAAGAATGATAACCCTGATCTGATACTAACCTTACTCTTTCTAAGGGTTAATGGTTGCTGAAATATAACATCATTCTAATAGGAAGTAAGCTCCTTAAGGTTCTGTTTGCTCTTGAGAGCACTTTTAAAGAGGAGTTCTGTTATAGATATGTTATAAAATTCTCTGGGCTGCTCCTACAAGGTTTAGATAGTGGTGGTTACAGCCACTACTCTACTACTCAAGTAGTATATATGAGTCCATGACTAGGTATCTAGTGGTTATATTTGGGGAGTTAAACTCACTTCTCAAACTGAATTATAGTATAGTTTTGTGACAAATATCATGAATATTGCCTAAAAAGACTGCCTGGTATGACACCATCTCCACCAGTTATAGTAAATGAAGAGAAAGAGTGGAAAGTAGAAAAGATACTCAACAGTTATTGGTACCAGAGGAGATTTCAATTCCTGGTCAAGTGGCAGAGAGCACAACTCTTGGGAATCTGTCTCCAATGTTTCAGTACCCAACTTAGTGGTGAAGTTCTACCACAAGTATCCAGCAGCCCTGAGACACATCTATAGAATAGATTTTGATGCCATCTTCCAATTTGGACCTATTGCTTCAAGATATAGCAATTTTGAAAGAGGGGTGAATGTTGTCAAGCCTGGATGTACCAGTGGTAATTAATTCCAGCTCTGACACTCTCAAGGCCAAGCTTTACTCTGAAAGAAGAATTGATGAATTTTAGAAGAGAGAATTCTGCTATGGAGATTATCTGGATACTAGGCTGAGAACAAGCTAGGGAATTAATACTCATAATTCTACTTATAATTATAATCCATGGAATGATTATGTCAGCCATGACAGTGTAAAGGTAGGTGGCTGTACTTGGTGTCAAAATCATGACAAATATAAGAGGACTGCACCAAAGTCTACTCCTGACATACCAGTAACAACAAGCTGGAGTAACTCTGACAGCTAATTAAACCATTACTCCAGGTTTAATTAGCTGCCTCCTCCTGAACTCCTATCCCTGACAGCTGAGACATCTGTAACTAGAGAACTGGTATATATAATATAGATTTTCCTCCAGGAGCCTCATTCTATTCTCTAAGGTTTCTCCTAGAGGTGAGTTGTAACTCTGGACCCTACTTATAAACTGAGGTTTCTCCTGGATCACTCCATTCTGGTTGCCCTTCCATATTCTTTCTCTTTTTCCTATATACTTTTCAACTTAGACTTTGGATCTCTTGCTCAGTATCTGATGATGTCTCCTTACCTCCAAAATCAACAATCAATTGTGATAGGGGATCAGGGTGCAACACATATGTTGAAGCCAAGATTGTTCCAACACTGTAATCTCCAAACTCCTGCTCCTTGGTTAATATATCTTGGAGTATATATTTCATTCCTCTCATTAGCTAGTACTCCTACTCCTTGATCTATGCTATCTCGGAGCTACACTATTAGCTAACTCTACTTTGCTCCACATCCCTGACAATTACTACTACTGGACTATTTATTCTACACAGAACAATTTTGCTGTCTCTAAGCTACTATCATAATTCAGTCAGACTTCTTTTCTATTCTCTGATTATCCACCAGTCAAATTGGGGGCCAGCACAGTGGAGGGCACAACTAATTGTTGAAGCCAACCCCATCCTATTCTCAGGCTTGATATATTCAAGGAGAGAAAAAGCAGAAAATGTGCACAACAATCACATGAAGTAGCTCCTTGTTTCATATTGTGTCTACTACCAATGATTACTTTCACTTGTTGTTGCACTTTTCTCCTGTAATTCAATACCTTGCTCAGTGCCAACAATGTCACTCATATAGGTTCAGAAAACATATATTTCCTTTAATTTAGACAAAGGCTACAATTCAATAGCTGAATCCAATGCGTGTCACTTTGTCAGGACTCAGGATATCCAGTGGCTATCTTGACCTGTTTGAGCTGGAAATTTAAAAGAACAGGACGCTCTCGAAGTTGAACCTACACCCATACGTCATCAGCTCACCGCTTGATCATTAATCGCAGGATCAGAGGACTTGCCCATCAGGCGCGGTGGCACATCCAGAGCCGCCACCGGTGACAAGAGTTGCACCATTAGTGCAGCTATCGTGTGCACCCCCGCTCTCGAAGAACTGGGCCTGGCTGGGAACACCAGAGTAACTAAATGATTTCGCGGAATTGCTGCAGAGGGTATAGCAAGTTCCAGTTACCCCGTTACCCTCGTCAGCGAAGACATCGCCGGTGCATTCTGCACCGGCCCAAGCCTTCACTTCGATTGCCAGCGCCGGGGTAGCGACAAGGAGACCGCTGGTGAGGAAGGCGACCTTGAGTTGCATTTTGATTGGTTGGTAGCTTTTAGAGTAGCCTGAGAAACTGGGTGAGTTCAAATTCATACAACGAAAGAAAGGAAAGCAGGCTAACCTGATCCAAAGTAGGATGGGGGGCTGAACAAAAAAAACCTCCGGAAGATCAGCTATTTATACGTTGTGTGTTGGATCTTTGTAACGAGATAGTCTAGGGTCATAATGACCCCCCAACGGCAAGATTATTCCGGGTGAGAACAAGATTCTGATATCCTCGTTCAAAATTACGGCGGAGACTTTGTTCCACTTTGCAGAAGAGGCGCGATAGAAGTGTACTCTGGTCCCGGTCTTGGTGTAGACATATGATTGGCGTTTAAGACGAAGGGAACAGACACCCACGAACTTTTGTGCTGGTTGTTTTCCTTATGGTCGGCTCCACAGTTTATCCCACCCCAAAGCATAGTTGTCGTTCCTTCCCAGGGCAGTTCATTTGAGTGCCTACGTCAGATACTGTGTCAGGGTATCCGACAGACAGGATAAAAGCAGCCTGGGATCAGGACTACAATTAGGAAAAATCTGCCATATTCATGGTAAAAGTAGACAATCTCGGTTCCCTGTGAAAGTGCTGTATGCACTCTAATTTTACTCAAAGGGGTCCAGGGAAATGCAGACAAGCAATGGAAAGGACATACTCGTAGGCCAATGATTTAACGAGAGTAACAGCCGGGTGGGATACCACATAACTGAAAAGCGTACGCCGGAGATGCAAACACTGTGTGGGTGGCAGGAAATGGAAAGTTTTTGTAGTATAAGCCCAGACGACGAGACCGGAGGATGAGCTGCTGATATCAATAGCTGCCAAGAATTTTACAAGCCTACTGGAGGAATTCCTGTAGGCAATCGAGGGAAATCTGAGTAACTATATCCCAGAGTGCTCAATGCCGAGATTTCGGGCCTTAATTTCAAATTTGTACCCCCTAGATGTTTGTAGTGAAACAATAATGATGAACTCAAAACACATTCTCTCCCTTTTCTCCTTGATTTGGCAGATGAAATGGTTCCGAACTCTGAGGAGCTTTCTCTTTCTATCGTCATCACTCATTCCGCCTCTACCATCGTTGATACCACCCCCACTACTCCTGTCGCCGATGCCGCTGCTGCCAACTCATTGGTGAAGACTGATTCCACTACTGCAATAAATACCACTAGCGCAACTGCTAGTCCCATAACGATCCTCAATGATGATACAGCACGTACATTATCCCCAGCGACTTCGTCCTCTTCTAGTCGACATCTAGCAGCACCACCTAGAAAGACGTGCATCAGCGAGCAGTGGCACCTGTGTAGTGGACATGAGAATAAATCGGATTGGGATGTCTTCTGCTGTCGGGGCGTTATTGAATGGGAGGAGGAACATCTACAACACGAGGTCAGAGATGAGCAGACAAAAATCTCGATTCATTCTTTTTGGTGTACGCCACCTAAACTATCGATCGTGAGTCCCCTAGCATCGACTCGACAAATCTTGGCGGTTGAAACCTGACAACCTTCGAGTTCCTGTTGGAATCAACCAGGAGAAGAGATGGTCCTGAGGGGACGGAGTGTTCCATCTGTCTATGCTCAAATCTACGACACTGCTGCCTGAGCAGTCTCTGATTCAGATGATGATGTATCTATTCATGTCGATCGATTGCCAGGTCCCTGACCAAACGTCAGCGAGAACTACTTCAAGCTTATGTCATTGAGGCTCGCTCACCTCAATCTTTGTCGACTTTCAAGCCCAACTCAGATGGATCTGGAACACACAAGGAGGATACTGACAATAGTACGATTTTTTCTCACCCGTCACCTTCTGGTGATAGGATATCTTCCATTTGGCAAAATGCGGAAGCTCATCGGAATCTGAATTTTTGTTGACATGTCTTCGCAATCCTATCGACATATCCATTTCTCTCCCATGCTTTATCCATTTATTACAGCCAAGACTGGAGAGCGGACTGCTGAAAATCAAGACCCGCAGGATGAAAAGGACGATAGAGGAGAGAAAACGAGCGAGCCCCCTTGGTGCTAGTATATCATCTTCCGGTAGTATATGTGCACAACTTCAAACCGAGCTCAGAAGTTTCAGTCAAGGGAAATTTTTATTGATGATGCATCTCATCATGACTCCGGGCCCGAAGCCGTCTGTGTTGCTTACTGACTCACTGATCGGATCTCATTCTACAATCTCAAAACCCAACTCCAAGCTTTTCACATCATGGTATCCATACTTAATTTTGTATTTGGTGGTGAATGATACTCGAATTCCGTGTCAGATCCTCACCAATTCTTCAGAGATGTTAGCACATTTCAATATTCACAAGTAGATATGGTACAACTCAAGCTCCAAAAGTTGTCAGCTCTTCAATTGTTGATCACTTATATTGGGTATGGATCTGGTCATATCACATTTATGAAGTCCAATTTCAATTGCTTGACAGTGCTGCTTTGGCCCTATTTCTGGCAATCGCGGACACTGTCAGTTCCTGCACCTCTGTGCTGCTCTGAACATTCATTCGGTTTCCAGAGGACTCTGGGTTCTTTCCTCCCAAGCCCATACAGGATGAGAATGTCTTATCAGAAGAGGGGGTTCGGACCGGGTTCACCAAGTTTCTGTAAGTTGTAGTATGATTACATGTCATTTGCTGACCTTCGAATTCACAGGCAGAAACGTCAAGCGCGGCAGCGATTCATCAATGAAAACCTGAATGTGGGAGATACGCTCAACAAGTTAGAGGACCTTATCAATGAGGTCTTCAAAGTCATGTGGATTGCATACCATGTGTGTTCCTGCTCAAATAGGAGCTGTGGGGGCTTACAAATCAACATACAGGTCCTCGACTGCATGCCCACGAGGGTCACAGTCAATAAAATCAAGATGCGAGCTTACAATCGTTATTGTGACTCGTACAGATCTACTCTAATATGGCAGAAGTGTCAAAGAATGCAATTCAAGACCGGTTTGGGATTTCTTCAATAGCCAGGACCATTGTCAGTTTTGATTTCATCTTCATTCCATCATGAAAATTTCCTATTAGTCATTGCAGCATTTTTGTGATGATATAAGTGTGCTCACCATTTTACTGAAGCTCAACTCACTTTGTTTGGACTTCAGGCACTTGCCTGTTGATTTTTGAGCTTCAACCACACACTTTCATTATTGCCCTGCCTCTAAGAAGAAGGCATTGCATTTTGATTATGCTGTAGAGAAGCAATGGTGCACACATGCATATTCTTATATATATGTTGCATATACTAGCTTATGATGGCTCTGTCAATACAAGTTTTGTGGTTCATGACCAAACTTGTAGAGAGTGAGGATGGGATGACTGCAGGAAGCAGGGAAATGAAATTTGATGACATCAATTCTTGCAGCTTCTCAATACATGTGTCCCCCCATGAGTGCTAGTATTAAAGCTCTCCAAGCATTTGCAGATATTGATGTTGGATTCATGCTTATTGTTTGTCATGATTTGGCAAAACAGCTAAGGTGGAGCAGGGGAAATATCATGTGACAAGTCACAAAGTCACAAAAGTCACAGGCCATGGTCACAGCATGTGACAAAGAAGTCAGCTGATGGACATGAGGACTGTGGGAGACAAGGTATATAGCCACAACAGTAATTGTATATATAGTGTAGCAAATCTAACAGGGACTTTATCGAGTTCTCTTTGTCAATCACTGAGCAAAGAGCAGTTGGCTTCATTCTGGCTTGGAGTTTAGCTTTCTTACATTGTTGAAACAAAGCTGGAAGTAGATTAACTCATATCTGAAACATTGTATCATCTAGGATAGAAATACCTTACCTTTATTGACAGTAGAAGCTCTAGGCTTAAGTTTAACCAGTTGTATATATACTCACTACCCTGTTCTAATTGACCTCAGTCATCTACACTACTTGGTGTTAAAGTGGACTTGTGAGGGCAACTGGAGTGGAATGACTCCAGGAGAAACCTTAGTGTATAAATAGACTCTGGGATGTGTTACAACTCACCTCCAGGAGAAACCTTAGAGAATAGAATAAGGCTCCTGGTGTCATGGCTTGGCAAAACAGCTAAGCCATTATTTATACTTCTTTTCTTTTCTTTTCATATTTGGACTTACTATACAAGGAAGGAGTGCAGGAAAGTATCACATGATGAGTGTGGGAAAGTAGTGCACAGACCATGTAGTAGATGTATAAGTAGTATACAGAAATTGAACAAGAACTCTATTGAGTTCTTCTTGTCAACTCAGACCAGAAGTGTGGTTAAGTCATCTTAGGCTAAGTTGCTATACCTAGAGGGTAATCTACACTATATATACAAGTCCCCTAGTTATGGGACATCTCAGCAGTCAGGGATAGGAATGCAGGAGGAGGCAACTAATTAAATGTTAGGTAATTGTATTTAATTGGTTACAAGGTCACTCTGGTACACTACCACTAGTATGTCAGGAGTAGACTTTGATGTAGTTCCCTTACAGGACTTATGCACTTTGGGTCTTATCTCTTTTGCTCTTCTTCTTCCAAGACACTACTTAGTCACATCAGAGATATGTTACACTGAGACATTCCTAGGACACTTTTAGTATGTATATATCTATATAATAGTCAAGTAGTCTAACTAAGTTCCTCAGTTGATCACTGCTATAGAAAAATAAATTGTATGTAGGGGAAGTGAGGGAAAAACAGAAAGACTTGATTAAACTGTATTGACATTCACATTTATATTTGTAAATATTCAAGACAATGCTCTAACAAAATAATGTTTCCATAACATCTCAATGTCATTCCATGATAATAATGTCATTCTGCAATATTCTCACTCAGGGAGATGTCCAGAAAATGATGATACAAGTCTAAAAATATCTGGAATCAAGTTTCTAATAGAGTGAACACAGTCCAGTCATTAGCAAAGATGACTAGGCAACAACAGAGATTGCTTAACTATCTCTGGCAAGAAAAGAACATCTAATAGACAATCAGAAATTGTTGTGTGACTCAAGTCAAGTTGACTCAGCAGCTAAGTCTTTGAGGGTTACAAAGAGAACTCAATGGGGTTCTCAATCAATTGTGCTACCTACTTATACAAGTATGCTATTTGCCCTTATTTATATTGATGGTATTCTACAATCAGCTAAGAGGCTGTTAGTTCAATTCCCTTGTCCATCATTCTATAAATAGATCTTCCTTGGTCATAGTTGAGGCAACTCATGACAGAAATGCAAGTGCTGGAAATAAAAAGAAATCTGGATAGTTGAATATTTGGTAAATATATGCCATAGTGCCAAATAATACCCCAACTCCCATACTTCAGGGAAATCATATATCAATGCAGCACTGATTAGAATGGGAGTCCTGCAGTCTACTATCTCTGGTCTTCTTCTCTCATATCCACTTTTACCTGGTATACTTTGCTATTTCCATTCCTTATAATAACTTGGGCCTAAAGAATTTACAGCATCCTCTACTACACATTACTACTTTTGTTACCACACTTGATTGCAAATTTACCACACTATTTGGCAATGTTTATAATAACTTTTCCATATATTACTGTAATTTAGCTATACATTGCTGCTACTTAACTGCTACTTAACTGCCATCTATTACCTTACTACACTAACTCAGTGTTAGTAATTAGTGATAATCTTGAGTGACTAACAGGTTGACTAGTCAATTAAACTTGTAAAATGGCTAAGTCTATTGACTAACTAGCTGTAATCACTAGCTTAGTAATCATTCAACTATACTACAGTACCAAAAAGTTACTGAAAAATAAATTCTATGACTTAGTTCTGTAATACAGTTGATAATTTGAGTAGACTTATCATAGCCACTGCAGCAACTTTACTATGCTTTACATTTTCTTGACTTCTACTATAAGGGCAACCAGAGCAGAGTAGACTCTAGGAGAATCCTCAGTTAAATTACAGTCCAAGTTATAAGTTACAACTCACCTCCAGGAGAATCCTCTATCACAGTCCCCCTGTGATTGTCACAAAAAGTGACTACTAAATAGTAACATAGAGGTATAACAAAATACCTGTTCAAAGAACTACATAAATAGCTGAACCCTTATTAGCAAGTAGCCTTACTACCATTGCCCTTTTGGTGTAGTGGTAAACTATACAGTATGTGACTACTTGTCCATAGTGCAACTGTGACATCACCTTTCTCATTTCATTTTCTCCATCAGCATTAGTAGGGTTTTTTTACAAGGAGTGCAGTATACTGACTTCAACACAGTATTAACTTCACCTAGAATTAGTAGAGGGTTCAAGTTGTGTTGGAGACTCAGATGAAAACCTTATGTGAAATGATGGAGCAAGCACAATGGAGAGAGCTTACTTGAGGTAAACTGATAAGGAAAATATTAATAATTAACAGTTGACTCTCAAACATAGGTGTGTTTACTGGTTCTTTACTGGGCTCTATCAAATGGAGGTGTATGAGAAAGAAGTAATCCTTGACTAATAAATCAATCATGATATATGGTTGTTCTACATTCCTGGAAATTAATACTTGTCACAAACTTCATTTGGACCATAACTCCGGGAATATTTGACCAATTTCGACGATTTAAATGGCCACTGAAAGCCCTTAAGAAGACCTTTCAAACGGTACCAAAAACGTCTCAAGGCAATCAGTATTCACCAAGTTATCAGTAGATCAGTTGGCAATCACCAAGTCACCAGACACTAAATCACTGATATCTCAGGAACTGCTTAATGTAATCATTCATTTCAATGACCATTGTGAAGCTCTATTCAATGCACTTCTCTTGGCTATAAATAGAACTCGAGGCAATAAGATCCCATGGAGATACAAGGTTCTCAATGTTTGCACATAACACTGATCTTTACCCATAGATTATTATCTGTCCTTGAATAGAACAAAGGACTGCTCTAAGATGGTTAGGATATCTCTATTTCAAGAACAATATCACTTCTATATATAGAACAATAGGTAGTGATCATGTGGTAGGCTGTTCTGGTGTACAGACCACCATAATCATGTATTTAAGGACTGTATGTTTGAGGATAAACCTCAGACTTAACAACATCTTTTGCTACTTGTCTAACTTTGCTTTTTTGAGCACTTTGATTATCAAATCAAACTCTTTGAAAACAGTTTATAAGTCTTCTGGTACTCTAATTAAGATTACCCTAGAATTATATAATCTTATATACCCTCTATAGGATGGGATCTTGTTCTTTTTCCTGACATCATTACACACCAATGCAAATATGCACAGGAGATATTTCAATAGCACAAGATCTAGTCCAATAGCCCCCAAAAGGGGGCATTATACAAACAGCACAGATCTAGCTCAGTATCTGTACTACAGTGATACACAAAAATATTCTTTTTTGATTAAAGAGCCATCTTATGCAATTACAGTTTAGCAAAACATGTGAAGAACAGTTGACCCTCCTAGTGCTACTTTTAGCCTTACAACTCCTAGGAGTAGGTCATCAATTTGTAAATATTTAACAATACATAAGACAAAGATCAAAGTTTGGCAAGACATGGAGTCTATGGGGTTTACATATTAAGCCCCAAATATATAATATATTTTATTTTTGTTTTCTTTAGTACTTATACTTTCTCTTGATTTTGATATTACTTAAAAAGTAAGTAGACTTAAAGGTATTTTAAGAATTGGTCCACATAATTGAAAAAAGGATTTTAAGTTAGCAAGTTTTTAACTTTAGTTAAGGAGTTTTTTTTATGTTTACATGTAAAATTTATGTTAAAAATAACATCTTACTCATAATAAAGAAGATCAGAATCTTAGTTAAACCTCATAATTACTCTTGTAATACATGAAATAATATTTATATTAGTAAATAAATTACCAAGTTTGATAACTTGCTTGGAGAACATAGTAGTATAATAGCTTAAATAATAGAGATTAAGAAGATAATTTACCTTAACTCCTTCTAATAAAAGATCAGAGATAAAAATATCTGTTAATAATATAAAATATAGTAAGGGCTAACATTAGATAAAAGTAACAAAATAAATAAAACATACCAATCACAAATCAGTAAGTGGCCATTTGTGATAATACCTACAGAACCATCTTAGCACTTTCTCAACACAGATGTCTGTCATGAGTCATCTTGACTATAACCAAAGATATGTATTTATAGGATGACAGACAAGGGAATTGAACCAGTAGCCTCTTGGCTGGTTGTAGAATACCATCAGTATAAATGAGGGCAAATAGTATACTTGTATAAGTAGCTGGCACAATTGAGTAAGAACTCTATTGAGTTCTCTTTGTAACCCTCAAAGACTTAGCTGCTGAGTTAACTCAACTTGAGTCACACAATAGAAGAACTTGATACCACTTCTTAGACACTGTTCATCTTGAGCCTTGTTTAT
>Ga0153952_1000334_pt1 | contig 15517 bp, 20 predicted proteins | sample TSNJ036MetaG_FD_104746 | JGI IMG/M metagenome (GOLD analysis project Ga0153952, IMG submission 104746) | Attine ant fungus gardens microbial communities from New Jersey, USA - TSNJ036 MetaG | ecosystem: Host-associated > Fungi > Mycelium > Unclassified | place: USA: New Jersey, Wharton State... | reverse complement strand
CACTGTATTTCAGAAAAACTGGGTCACGTGCATACGAATTCGGTCCTTATTCTTGAGCAAAACCTTAATGGAGGACTTCATCAACTGGTTTCAATCCCATGAAGCTCAACTAGATACCTCTGCTCTCGGGATCACTGAATTCTCACCGTCTGAAGGGGGACGAGGTGCGATTGCCCTAAAATATATACCAGTATGTGGCCGGTTTGTCCTTTTCCCAGTGATGGATCAATTATATCTGAACATCAGGAGGGACATGTGTTGTTCTCGATACCGAGAAGTCTCACACTGTCTACGCGTACATCTCAGCTACCTCTGCTGTTTGGCCTTGATGCTTGGCAGAAAGCCAGTCTTCACCGTGGATGGAGTGGTTTGATCCTTTGCATGATGTGGGAACAGGCAAATGGCCCGTCCTCAAAGTGGAAATCCTATCTAGGTGATAGAATCATACTCTTCACAATTTCAAGATGATTAGTCTAACAACTGTGATAGACATTCTTCCGAACAAATTTGACACACCAATGTTCTGGAGTGAGGATGATCTTGCAGAATTGAAAGGTACCTCGGTGGTAGGTCTGTTCAAACACATCATTTTGTTAAGATCACCGCTCATCACTAGTGCTATCCGCAGCAAAACTTGGAAAAGCCGAAGCTGAGGCAGACTACACAATGAAATTACTCCCAGCTGTCAAGTCACGACCTGATCTTTTCGGCCCTGAAGATTTATCGATGTATTATTCTCTGGACGTTTATCACATTATGGGGAGTCGAATCCTCTCTCGAAGCTTTTCCATGGAAAATTGGGACGAAAATGGGGATGAGAGTGACAATGTCGGTGACACAGGGATGGACAGTGCTATGAAGGTTGACCAGAATTTCGAGGACCCCAACATGAACCATGAAGATGATGATGACGGCAGTAATAGGAGCGACGATGAAGAAGACACAGACGATTCTTCTGATATTGCCATGGTCCCAATGGCTGATATCCTGAATGCAAGATACCAAATGGCAAATGTGAGTATACTTCTGTTGTGGGTAGCATCACTAGTCACTGACTGGATCAGGCCAAGCTTTTCTACGAGAAGGAAGTGCTGAAGATGGTATCCACGAGGCCGATCAGATTTGGAGAACAGATTGTACGTTATGCAGTCTTTGATTACTACCAACTTGACCTCAATTCCCAGTGGAACACATACGGTGATCTTCCAAACGCGGAATTGCTCCGTCGGTATGGTCACGTTGACGTACTGCCTGGAGGAATTGGAAACCCAGGAGATGTTGTCGAGATCAAGGCCGATCTGATCGTGTCTGTGATCAGATCAGAAACCACCAAAGATGACCAAATAGAAGAAAGAATAGACTGGTGGCTGGAGCAAGGCGGTGAAGAGTGAGTATCACAATAAACGCCCGGTCCTTTCTTAAAGGAAAATATAGCATCTTCGTCCTGGACTATGACTTTCAAGTGCCGACTGTAATGATCTCCTTCACAAAACTCTTGCTCCTTTCAGAACGGGAGTGGGTAAAAGTGCGAGAAAAGTCAAAGCCTCCCAAGCCAAAGCTCGAGGGGCCACTTTATGACCTCCTGATTTTGGTTATTGAGCGCCGGCTTGCAGAATATCCGACATCGTTGGAGGTAATCAACTCTTGCGCTGCTGATAAAGCCTAAACTCAAGGACCTGCTTTAGGCTGATCATGTGTTGTTGAATGGTCCGCTTTCTCTGAACAAACGACAAGCTCTCATTGTTCGTGTCGGAGAAAAAGATGTTTTACATGGCTGTTTGGTGAAATTGAAAGGCCTAAAGGATGGAGACAACAGCTGGGCAGAAGAGGCCAGAAAACGGAAAGCGGATTCCAGCGACTCTTTAGCGAAAGGAAAGAGAACCAGACATTGATGTCGGGGAAATTGTATCACATTAGAATAAGGCCTAGCGCCATGCTTTGTGTCCACTTATCCGCAGTGATACCTGCGCAAGTCATTCTTGCGGCTGTGCATAAGATATTCTGGTTATATACTTGCACCATCACTATCCCTTACATCCCCTCTATGGTAGACAACTCCAAGCCTCGCGATGAAGGTTATGTTATAGATGAACCCGGAGGGGTAGTCGGCGTTCCTACTGAGGACAGGACATCGTCTCCACCCATCGTGTCAGCTGCTACCCAACCTAGTCAACATGGTATCATGTCTTCACAGTCTCCTGTACCTGAAGCTACAGACACAGTAACATCTCAAAATGAACCCAGGGATCCGCAGGTTGCATCATTGAGAAGCATCTTCCCAGACTACGATGAGGCTATTCTGTGCGTCTTCGGTGGATTTTCATCTACAGTTGGACTGATAGCTCGATTTATCCAATTTTGCTTGCGCTTCGCGTGGAATGCGGGGCCGATGGACATTTTGGCATCGTTTGGATTTGTATGTGGACCATGGACAGTCAATCAGTCCTAGAATCGGTGGGTGGTGATCAGGATCGTGCTATCGATCTTCTGCTCGGAATGAACGACCCAGACTTCAGGAGTGAGGCTATGCCTCCGACCCAGCAGCCGCAGATGGTGCGTCAATAGACGTTTCTTGCTTTCAGAATATCGAAAAAGTTCAACCCTGTGTATTTAGACGCAGGAGGACTTGGACGAACAGTTTGCGAGACAGTTGATGCTCGAGGAACAGCAACAAGCCCAACAACGGCAGCAGCAGTATCGTCCTCGTAGCTCTCGCATGCAGGGACAGTCATTGCAACAACAACGGCAGCAGTCTCCTGCTAGCAGTAAGGACACGATGTCGGAAATACAAGAGCAAGTGAATAAATATGCTGAAAGTATGTAAAACCGATGGAGTTATATTTATTGAATGGACTGATCACTTCATAGTTGGAAAGAAGAATATAGCTGCCTTGGTGTCTAAAGTGAAAGCTAAGATCCAGGAATTCGATAAGTACGCTCCTTACAATCCTGTGCGCTGAATGGAATTAGTTTATCTCGTTCTGTAAGGTCAGACACAGGCGCAGGTGCATCTGGTGTTCAGTCGACAAGGAGTGATGTCGAAAGTCCTTCATACTACGACCCAAACACCACACGTCAATCAGCGCCTCTGCCAGCGAATTACCAATCATATCAAGGACATAGCGGGGTGCATAATTATTCCTCATCTGCTCTCACCTCATCGCAACCGGTGGAATTTTCATCGTCCAATCAATTCACTTCACCGACTTTGTCTGAGAAAAAACTTATGCAGTCATCTGTTCCCGTTCAAGGGTATGAAGTTGAGCCGATATCTTCGGGCACTAGCGGTAAGTTGATATATATTATAGCAATCTCATCTAACTCGTGCATAGATGCGAATGCTACAAGCTCCGCACCGATATCACCGCAGACTATAGCAACATCTGCACCAGTCCCTTCACAAGGTCCTAGCCCAGCTAATCCCATTGACGGAGGTTCGGCATGACCACTTTGTAGAATGATCTGACTTACTAGCTTGTTTCAGGAAAACTTGGTCTCTTGCCCAAACGGCCGATCTCGTTAATTAGGGATTCTCCCAAAACTCAGCCACCGACACAGAAGCGTGAATCCGATTCCGACTCGTTAGAGTATGCAGAAAGTCCTTTTGACGACGACGGGAAATGACATTACACCTCTCTTGTGCATTTTATCGCAGACGATATCTGTTAACATATCTTCATCTATTCCTGTATCTATAATTAGTCCATCGGGCGGATTTGACAAACTATACTAGTGGGCAAAACGGGATGCAACAGCTCGTGCAACATTCATTGTATCGGCAGTGAAAGGGCTAGCATTGCCTGTCATGAGTAAGCCAACTGGAAGTATGCAGTGAGAAAACTTGAAGAAAAGTATGATTGGTTGAGCCTACCAATGAGTCCGAAAAGACCAAGAATACTGCCAAAGACCTCAACAACGAGAATTTTCACAAAAAGATCCGGGTCTGCAGCATCCGAAATTGCCGCAGTTGAGCCAGTAACACCTACGCAGACACCACAGAGGAGATTGCAAACTCCGACGGTGAGGCCACCCCAGAACAATGCGAAACCTACAATTATTGAGCACATCAAAAGCCTACAGCTTCCAAAGCGTACCTGTGAAGAAATTATTGCGAGTATGGAGAAATTCATCAGGGACATGTTGAAGATTCCCTGAGTATACGATGCCAATAATCTATCCGAGTTGAATAGGTCACATTGGTCGATATTGGACGAGACGTACAACACCGTAGATGGCAACGACTTCACAGAAAATGATACTGTGTCATGTTAGGCGAAGGCCAGATGACTCAAAAATGGATATACCTAATCAAGTTCTTTGTTGTGATTCGCGGTGACCTGACACCACCGCCAATAATGGATGAACCGGTGAGGAATATTCCCCTGCAGCCATGCCAGTCATGGCACGGTCATAATAAGACTTTCAGCAACATACCACCCTGCTCCCAACACGCTCAAACCGATACAAAGGCCAATCCCTGTTGCCCCCCAGGCATACGGATTTGATTCTTGCAGGAATTGTCCAATATCAAAGCGACCTGCAAGCACGGTTTGAACAAAGGCAATCATTAGGGCTCATGCGCACCTGTAAACAAAAGATAGAGCAGAAGGAGGGTCAGAAGAGATGGTGGGAGGCCATAGGAATAGTAGCTATAGCCCATTAGCAGTGATGAGTATGAGTGAATAAGGACTGTTAACAAACCGACACCTGTTGGTCCTTGTTTGGGCTTTCTTGGTCATGTATCACCTCCTCAAGGGCCTTCACCAGTACCTCACAAGAAAAGAAGAATTCTCTGTCATAATAATTGGCCTAGACGGTGCCGGAAAAACCGTGTGACAAGTCGCCGTTTTTCGAAATGCACTGACTGACGCAGGGATAGACTTTACTTGAGAAAATCAAGACGCTATACAATGACGTTCCCGGCTTAAGTCCTGACAAGATTGGTCCTACTGTCGGCCAGAATAGTGCGCAGGGATCCATTCTGAGCAGCTAGCACTGCGCTCATACTGGCTTTCAGCCGGGAAGATAACCTTGCCCTCTACTATTCTCCAATTCTGGGATCTCGGCGGTCAGCGTGGCATTCGTAACATCTGGCATCGATATTATGATGACTGCCACGCGGTCGTATACGTTATTGATGCCAAAGATCGTGAACGGCTTAGTGAAGGTTGGGAGGTATTTGGTATGTCTTTACCTCACATCTTTTCTCCTTCCCTTCCCTTCTTGTATACTATTCCCGCCTTTGAAAATTCTAATACGATTTCCCAAGTGGTTAGACTCAGTTTTATCCGCACCCCAGATTCTTGGTGTCCCTCTTTTACTACTTGCAAACAAACAAGATTCCCCGCAAAGCTTTTCGGTCGACGAGATTAGGCACGATTACGAAGATTGGTATCAGCGGAAATTGGAAAGCGCGCGACGAATCTCAAGGTATGGTGAGGGCGAAAGTGAGACTACCGCTCGAAGACAGCGGATTGCGAGCCTGGATGTTATGGGAATTTCTGCTCTGGAAGGGTAAATCTGGCACTTGAATTTATTTTCCGAATCTCGGTTGACTTACGAAGTTACTAGAACAGGTGTGAGAGCTGCTGTAGATTGGCTTTTTATCCGCGTGCAAAACAGCCGAAGACATTCTTGAAATTTTTGATTTCGAGCTTAAGTGTTTGTCTGACTAAATTCAGAGATGTGGGTACCAGTGGGACAACGTAGGCCGCTGGAATGCCGCTCAGGTCGGAAGTGTAATTGGTGACTGCTTCCTGCTGGGACTATATTCCCATTGTTCGGATATTCTAGCTCCACTTTTTGGCATCGTTTGCCTTAACGAAGAAACCATCGCTGAAAGCATGTACAATAACGAAAACAATCTAATGATGCTGAGCTGCCAAAACGAGATTATTTGCGAGAAGACCCTTGCCAATTTGACTAAAGCAGTCCCCATACTACACCAGAGCTCCTTACAGCCATGGTAATGGTGAGGTGCTTCCTAATCACAATTTGAAGGAACACAAAGAGATTCATCCATCTATAACGTTTCTCGCATCAAGTAATTCGCTGACCAGTGAAGGCATCTGATCGTCGATCATCTTGTACACGTCTCATCTGAGTTCAACTGGCTTCACGCGGAAAGACAGGTCCATCATCGAGAAGGAGTCAGATAAATCCGTTCGTCTCGGGATTCAGACTCGACCATGGAAGATAGCCTTTGCGATCCATGGTACCGATGTGAGCGGGATTCCTACTAGAATTATATTGAATTGGAGAGGCACGATGACAGTATCTATAGAGGATTTCGCTGGGAATGTTGAATAAAGGATTGGTAAATTAAAGATGATTCGGGGTTCTCGTGTTTGAAAGCAACCGTACCGGCGAAGAAGACAACACCGATGCGGATACCATGAGGATGTCCTGGAACTCGAGAAGGTGAAGCGATCTCATAATTCCCAAAATGGTGTGCTTCGAAGTCATGTAAAGAGGTGCTAACGGTGTAGGATTCTCTGGTACTTTATTGAAAAGGAAAAAAGATGCTGAAAAATGAATGGCTTTCACACCAATCGATCCAGTTAGAATAGGAGGCTGGAGATCGTTCTGCTTCTGGTTCAATTTGAGGTAATGAGGAGATAAATGAATAGTTGGGGTGAGAAGAAAAATGATCTGAGAAGTTGACGGAGATGTGGTGTAATTGACTTACTGTAAAGGACCCTGGCCAGGTTGACGGCCGGTCTATCGGTCTCGTTCCACTAAGCAAAGCTTTGTGGCTTCAGTGACATCGAAAAAGTGATATACCCGAAACATGAGTTTGGGAGTGCCAGTGGTGAAATAAAACTCGGGTGGACTGGTACTCGCAGCAGCATCAACAGGAAATGAAGGATGACGTGAATTTCGTCACGTTCCGCAAGTACATGGAAGTAATTGCCTGTTCTCAACGAAACATGCTGCGTAATACATGGACAGCAATACGCGCCCTCGTACAATGTGAATCACTTTGTTGATGTCGCTTGTTACGTCTTTTCGATAAGTAGCTCAGTAACCATATCCAATGTCGACGATCCCTCTATTTATTCAAACTTGATTTGATGAGGAAGCCGGCGGAAGCCTGATCTCAAAGAGGACATTCATTAACCGATCATGTCACTTTTCCCGAATGCGCTCAAAAAGACCCTCCTATAACAAATTTATATCCCAGCTGAGATTTTGTAGGAATAATGGTCACGTACAAGTTTGATTGTCAGTGAGCAGCTGATTTGCTGCTCAGTAGGAGTCCCTCTAGGAAAGAGTCCGTTGAATGAACTCGAGGAGCCGAGGTTTGGTTTTCGTCTTCAGGATGTACCAAAAATGTATTATCCAAAAATGTCAACCGACTTGTTTTCCAAATTGTTGTGTGAATGGGGCAATAGGCAGCAACTTATCATTTGAGCACAGAGACTGTGAAGGTTTAGTGGAATCAACTGGGTTAATAATCACTCGGAATGCAGACGAGAAAGCCAGCCCCAGCCCATGATCCACAAACAATCGTCGGAAGTGATCAAATGGTAACGATTTCTGGATTTCAGTATGTTTCAATACCTTGTACTAATATTGCTTCATCCAAAGTCATATTCGACTTAGATAAGAGTGATATGTAACTCAAATGGCAAACGGCTCATTGAATCAGCGTCTCAAATCAGAATGACTATGTTGGACATATTATTTATTGATCATCGCGATGAATCATCGAATACGTAGGCGAGATAGGTATAGATTGTGGATATCCAGTCGAACTAGGCGGGCGGAGGTGTAGGATGAGGCTGTAATGAGACCTGTGGCCTCAGTTTCCGCCACAAATGGACAGACCTCGCATTTCCTCTAGCCCACTGACCACCTGTATACAAATGGATAATGCATTAAAGGCTAGAAAAGGATATAAACATACCTGTGCATCAAGTTGTCCAGCAGCATAGTCATCCCTCACGTTCTCAGCAAAGTATCTAGTAGATACACAGGATTAAGTAGCAACATTAAGTGTTCTGTGAAAATATATACCGTTGCACACCACTCAATTTCTCGTAGCCTTCTTCTGCAAACTTGTATTGCATACGAATCATGGCTTCAAAGCTAGGATCAAAGTAAGGAACTCGTAGTTCTAGCAGCTGGGGAAGCTCCGAGATCAGCTGATCGTTTAGGATGTCAAACATCTCTTTAGTTTCGTCGTGCTCTTGTTGCGCCTGGTGAAGCGATGTGAGCACAAACATTGACAGGGGAAAAAACATACACGGGGAAGCTTGGTGGGATCTTCGCTTGGTTTGTCAATGAGCTTCCGCAGTTTACTACGTGCAGAGTCATAATCCAACATCTGTAAGACGGTAATTTCGTTTGCGAATTGGGCAAGTGAAATATACTTTTCATACTTTCTTGTTTCGTTTTGTTATGTGTTCATTCACGACAGGAAGATGAGAGCACATTTTACCCAATGGTTCGGAAATAGTTGTTCGGTAAGGCCCATCCTTGTTCAAGTCAGTAAATAGTCCGGATAGAGGAGAGAAACTTACGAGCTCTCGCGTGAAGCTTGAGTCAAGGTCATCTACAGAACGTTTGTACGCATGACCAGCCATGGCCCCTTCGGATGTTCGATCCGCGGCACTATAGAATGTTTGAACAGTTTCAGCGATGCGTGATTGCGACAAGACCATGTCTAATGTAACGCCATGAATGATTCAAATTCTAGGAGAGGAGACAACACACACACCACGCATGGCATCCCGGTACATTTTGGCATTTTTTTGGAGTGCCTGGCAATCCTTCTCGAACCTAGGGACAGACAGATATCATCAGCATAAATCAACAGACCATATTAATGACAAGTACAATCTGTATTTAGCTTCCTCTTCCTCAAATTCTCTGTCCACAGTGCGTTCTATCTGGCCTGTCTTCTGAAGGAGCTTTTCACCGTGGTTTAAGATCAGCGGTGGCCCAGGCCTCAGGGGTATTAGAGAGGCTCACAGTAGTCCCCGCTCTATTCATAGACTTCTTGAATCTGAAACAATAAACGTCAATAACAGCGAGCAGAAGCATTAGACATACCCAGCCCAGCTCATGTTGTAGGGAGATGAAAGGTATTGTTACAGTGAATTGAAGATAAGTGCTTATATAAACAAGTTAAAAATAACTGCGATTGAAAGCGGCGATCGAGAAAATTGGCGGCTCCAACTATTCCGGCGTGAATAAGACATAACCTGCAAAATGGTCTGCTCCTCAGTCGCATGCTTTCTACCCTCAAGGGCTTTCTTCATCGTCGCTTGCACAGGACTCATTTAATGGTTCATATTAATGCCGGAGTTACTTTGCGGCGCAGCACAAGACTATCAAACTCCAGAAACATAATCTTGACTAGAACACATGCTACCTCCTTTCTTGAGACGGAAAATTCTTCCATACTTTCTCAGAGGCGCGAAATTGTATCTGCAGCGAATATTCACGTTGTAGACAATGAATCCATGGAGTTGGACCCATCGACGATGGCACTAGAGATGTCGCATGAACAGGCCAGACAGGGTCCAAAGACCAAGAGAAAAGCCAAGAACAAGAAGCGCAGTCTTAGTCAGATAGATGTTGAAGTCAACGACCATGACGAGGAATTTGTTCCTGATAAAAAGCCTCGCAGGAGACAAGCACCAAAACCTGAGCCTGTGTACGTGATCCCCGACGTGGAGCGCAAAGAAACAACATTCAAAGGAAGACTTGGTTCGTATCACCTTCTTCTCGTTTGATGTGGACTTATCCTTGTGCAGGCTATGCTTGTCTCAATACCATTCTCCGGAACAAGAAGCCCGCAAGCGAATCTATCTTTTGTTCGCGAACTTGCAGGTATGTCTGAATACATCTAATATATGATGATTCAAATGCATGCCATCAGGCTTGACAGCCTAAAAAAGAACGGCATTGAATGGGTCAAAGAACTGGGCTGCCAGAATGTTCGAGATCTTATTACGATGATTCAGTGGAATGAAGATAATGTGTGTATTCCCCCTATCCAGTTTTTACGGTGAGATTGAGGACCATATCAGTTGATCCGTTTTCTTCGCCTCTCTTCCGAGATGTTTCCGTTTGCGTCGCACGAACAATATGGCTACTCTCTTGAATATTGTTCTGCGCTTCTGAAGGAAGCTGGCGATCTCGCCAACAAATATGGCCACAGATTAACGACTCACCCTGGTCAATTCACCCAGTTAGGTAGTCCAAAGTCAAAGGTCACCGATGCAGCCGTCAGAGAATTAAATTATCATTGTCAAATGCTTGACCTTATGGGTGTCGGATCCGATGGCGTGATGATCGTTCATGTAGGCAGCATCCAAAGCGTCTTAGTGATATAAAGCTCAGATCTTATAGGGAGGTGGGACATACGGTGACAAGCCGTCGGCCATCGAACGGATTAAGAAAACTATATCAGAAATACTGCCTTCGAATGTACGGGCTAGGCTTGTGTTGGAAAACGATGAGGCGAGTTATTTATCGACTGTCTTAAAAGGGAGGTGGCTCAAAGTTGAACTAGATATGTTATAATGCCGAGGATCTTCTTGAAATTTGTGAAGAACTTGACGTTCCCCTTGTTTTTGGTTGGTACTCAATCATGTTTTTCCAGTTATCATTCTTGACGCCTGGAATAGACTACCATCATGACATGCTCAACCCTTCTTCCATTCCACCATCCGAAATCATCAAACGTGCAGACGTTATATGGAAGCGGCGTGGTATCCGACCCAAGCAGCATCTCAGCGAACCACGGCCTGGCGCAGTCACCCTGATGGAACGCAGAGCCCATGCAGATCGCTGCGAAACACTTCCTGCCGATCTGCCTGATGATATGGGTAAAATTCCTTTTTCCTTTTTTGAGCAACGTAGTCTCATATATCCCTTTGGCTTAGATCTGATGATTGAGGTGGATATTTTTTTTGCTGAACCGCTTCTAGTAGTAATATCATGATAGGCAAAGGACAAAGAACAAGCTGTCTTTCACCTCTACAGGATCTATGGTTTAGCTCCAGTCACTCACGGTAATTTCATCCAGATGATCTATCTGCTGGGCTGATGGAAGTATAGCAAACCTCCGACCTCCAAATCCTAACCCGACCAAGGAGACTAGTGGTCGTAAATCGAATAAACGGGTGACAAGGGCCCGAACCGCTCAGCTCAAGGGAGATGAGCTGGGAAGTCATGATGAGGGACTTTTAGATTCCCCAGTTGACCAAGATGAAGGGTCAGACCGGGCTGAGGACTTACCTGGACAGAGTTCGCAGAGATCCTCGGGGTTATCCCAAAGTCAGGCAATGGCCGTGGATTCAGCAGTTGCGAAAATGTCTTGCTGATGAGCAACTACACGACGGCAGATTGGCAGAGGAATCGCGACATAAAACGGCAACGAGGGCGGATGACGCCACTGAACTAGAAGACATCCAAACGAAAAAAGGCACCTTCGCAACCTGAGAGCCAGCAGTATATACATATAGGTCCTGGTATATAGTGAAGTCCATCCATCTAATTGCCCATCGATAGGTACGGGCATATTAATTGTTCTATATATTGTACAATGCAAGCTACAGAGCTATATGGACACAGTTGGATTGGCTACAAAATTTAGTTATACACAAAAACAGAAACTACCAGTATAGACGAAGACCAAGGAGAAGACCAAAGAGAGGACCAAGATTCAACTATCTACATTAACGACAAAATTTTATAGGGGAAGGCGAATGAAGATTACTACCAGAATGGTTCTGGTGAGAAACCAGTGACAGCTAATGCACCCATAAAGGCCATTTCTAGCACGGCTCGGCCAATAGGTGTCAACCGAATAGGAGGTTCTTGAATTGGAATTTCCTCGCTGGTGGCAATAAGATGATGAGGATTGATATGCTTGACCGAAGTGGGCTCGCCAAACGGTGCAATATTATTCAAATCAAGCTGGCTGGCTCCACTGCCTGACGAGACACTAGCCAGACTGCTGGTACTAGGATTACTGCTAGACAAACTCTCGATGCGGCCAGAAGTAGGAGTGGCAGCAGTTGATCCCAAAGGAACAAAATTGTCAGAGTGTGACGAAACTTCCTCTTCCTGGGTTGCCAATTTCATCCTTGCAAAACCTTCGGGATAGAACTCCACTGGGTAATCGCGAGACTGATAGGAACCAATAATACAATCAAAAAAATCTTTACCCTTGCCGACACCTTCGCCTTTCTCCTTGCCCGCATCCTTCCCTTTTCCTTTGGAGTTGGTTTTACTGGGGCGATTATTGACGGGTATACATTCGCAAGCCTCTCTCAAAGGTCCTATGACACTAAGGCCATTCTCAGGAACACGAACATTGGAACCCTCAAGGTCGTCATATGCGATGGTACGAGCTCCAATGTAAAACTGACTCATGAGGACGTTGCGTTCGTCAATATAGACACCATCTTGGGAGGATGTCGGAGAACCGCGTGATATCCTGGATTTGTCTTTGATTCTACCAAACGTTTCCGACGGATACCATGGCTTGTAATAAACTAGGAGATAAAGGCGATCTGCAATGGCGACTGGTGGAACCTTGAAGGGATGATCTTTTGATGAAACAGGGTCAGTTTCAGAGGGCCAGAGGGGCAGGAGCATATAAAGAGCGTCGTCGGGGATATCAGTAAAAACATCCTTTTCCTTAATGTACTTGCGTTCTGCACGGGAATGACGGACTTGACTCTTCAGGGCCTTGCGCTTCCTGTTTTCACGAATTTCTGTCCCTGATGGAAGCAACCCAACGTCCTGAAATGAGGTATTTAGCCCCGCAACAACTTGCATTTGTATATCGAAGTTGCTCGGACGAGAGGGAGCAGATAGCCAGGGTGGTTGATAAGGTGTATCAAGACGAAGTGTACGGTGAGAAGCGTTGCGTCCACTCAACCATGGAAGAAATCCACGGAGATGGATGTCTTGGTGAGTGGCAAACGAGTCAATAGATTCCGGAGGCAACGTGTGATAAGCTTCATTATGTGGTGTACGCCGGCGTCGACGAGGAACTAGACCAAGTTTTTCATCTTCATCATCAATGTCTTCCTCTTCATCGTGACCATATAGATGTTCTCCCGAAGAGGGGCACGCTTGGTTTGCATGAATCACAAGAGGTTCGGGAGCGGAGTCAGTGGGGTGTTGCTTTTGCGCCGGCGAGTTGTGAGGAACTTGTGACTGCATAGAATGATCACCCTCAAGAGGCGTGTGCTGTGCAAGTGTACCTGGTAGTCCTGCATGTAATTTTTCAGGCGAAGAAAAGTCGATCTCAGCTTCGGTTTGAACAAGTTCATTGGATGGGGAAGTTGACAGAGATGAGTGGTGAGGTACCAGTATGCCGAGGCTAGCGAAGTCATTCTCGATTTGAGATAATTCAGATGCTCCTGAATGATTCGTCAACTCCCGTCTTACTTTTCCTTTTCCTTTATCCTTCCTCGCTCTCTCTTCTTTTCGTTGTTCTTTTTCGTGCCTTGCCTTTTCCTTCATCTGTGCCTTCTCTTTGAGTCTGTCATCTTGCTCAGCCAAACGTTCCAAACGTTCCAATTCGCGGGTCCTGTGCGTTTCACCCAACAGTCCATGTGATTTTAGTTTCCGCGTAGTAGTGGTACTGGTGTATGCCTCTTGAACCATTCGAGAAGCCAGGAGGATCATGGCCGTTTTCTTTTGATTTGCATAGGTAGCATTCTGATGAGGCTGTGCCTTTGAAGCGCTTTTGCGTGCTTCAGCTGATCTATATTGCGGTTTGTAATGCCGGCTGAGCGAGAAGGCAGCGGCCCTTGAGTGCTTATGGATTGTGGTTGTAGGTCCATTATCGTAGACAAGTTTAGGGAAGAGTCCCTGAGCGTGTGTAGATGCACCACGAACATGTTGGACGGACAGTCGCTGTTGTGGTGGCCTATTTTCGCCACCTGAGACAAAATCAGCCATTAACTCGCTGGAGAATAATCTCGCGCCTTACCTGGTATTCCCAATCTCTCAACTTTGTAAATCCCAGTAAGATCATTGTGCCAATACTCTATTTGTCCGACAGTCATCCCTTTCCATGGTTTTCCTTTCTTCAAGGGTCGCTCATGGAAAGGAATGAAAGTATTACGTTTCTTTGAATAAGCAGTCCTATCACCCTTTTCCTTCTTGAACGACCAATCCTGGTCTTTGTATGCCAGGGCATGTTTCTGAAAAGTATCGTTAATGGTAGAGGCAACGCTAGGGCGTCGTAGTGCATCATAGGGTGTGAACCTTGACCAAAAGTTGGGATTCACTGGATCTCTGGGTGCTGCGCCTACATCTCTAAGATCTCCACCTCCCTTGATCCCACTCGAAATGTCTTTCCATTCACTCATATCAAATTCGAGAGCTGTATCGTTGAGATGAGTTGCAGGAGTGCCCCTGGAAACACTTGTGTGGTTGGGTGATGTTACGAAGTCAAGGACCTGAATAGAAGGATGAACTCCAGCCGCGGAGGTTTCAAGCCTATTTCGGATAGCTCTCCTTCGTTGACCCCAATCTGCTTCATTATTTGGAAGTGAAAGAGCATTTAGGGTAGGAGCAGTTGGAGATCTTGGGGACAAATTTGACGAACTAGGTGCACTGGGAGTGGGAAACATGACAGTTGTTAAACTATCTTCTCTGTCACGGCCTTGGTGAAACCCTTCTTGTGCCCCTGGAATAGCGATAGGGTTGCTTGCCCTTCGCTGTGTTAGATAGTTGGCGATAAAATCTTGGTTAGGCGGCATATCCCAGTAACTCTGATCGAAAGAGTCTACTTCATCGATAAGGGCACTACTGGTCTCGAGATCAGTATCGGAGAAATCTTCATCATCATATAAATTTCGAGTGGAATTGCTATCCGTAGAACTAGAAGAGATTGATTCAACATATGGGAAAGTGTAGTAAACCGCACGAGGTTCATCATCAGACGATTGTTCTGATGACATTTCCGCTCGACTCTGCGAGCTATCTCTGTCACTAGGATTTACCAAGGAAGGTGTGGAAGTAGACGTAAGAGACCTTATTGTAGCTGTGTTTATCGGTGCACCACTTTGTATGGGTCGGGTATCGGCTGGCAGATACTGGTCAGATAGATTGAAAGCTCGCGATGGACTGCTGAGAGGGGCTCCAGTATGAACGACAAGAGAGGGACGAGGTGTAGTATCAGCTTCATGAGGAGGAAAATCTTCCTCAGAGGAAAGAGGGTCAATTTGAGAAGAGGTTTCTGTCATAGAGGTGGTTCTGGGGGATCCGAACTTGAATGTCGCAAGCTCGTTTCGGGTATAGTATTCATCCTGAGTAGGCTGGGACACTGGTCCTGGTATTCGTTTTGAGGAAGGAGGTAAGGTTCGGGATTCTGGGGGCTGGTAGTCAAGCAAAGACATTGGTCTGGAAGGAAGTAGTACAGTGATCATGACGGGTAGAAGCAGGAATTAAAACGCACTGAACAGGCCTTTCTCTGTCAGATAATTCCACGCTTTGCACAATCGATGGTTGTCCTGAATGGCAGCCATCGCTTGAT
>Ga0153952_1000331_pt1 | contig 15648 bp, 14 predicted proteins | sample TSNJ036MetaG_FD_104746 | JGI IMG/M metagenome (GOLD analysis project Ga0153952, IMG submission 104746) | Attine ant fungus gardens microbial communities from New Jersey, USA - TSNJ036 MetaG | ecosystem: Host-associated > Fungi > Mycelium > Unclassified | place: USA: New Jersey, Wharton State... | reverse complement strand
TTTTTATACAGATTGTGTTGTGTACAACACTCGCTAGATTAATAGTAAGGTGGTATTTTGACGAAGCCCAATCCATAAAACGTGCACTCTGTCTTGACGAAGGCTCAAGTCGACTAAGAAATTGCACGTCGACGTCTGCAAATGATTTCGAGTGCAAGAGCAAACGATAAGGAATAAGGTGTGTGTGAGGATGATCGGGTGAGGTAGAAGTCGTATTTCTCTGAACACACTAAGCCACATAGTTGACGGTGTGAGCCTTTGAAAGAAAAACATTGCTAAGAGATACGATGCGTGATAACCACACTGATTCGTACAACGTCTGCTATCGCGCTCCAGATTATGGAATCTACTCTTCGCGACCACCAAGAAGCCTGATAATGTGTTCATACACCGTGAAAACAATACCACCACTCATCTGCACCAATAGTTAATCAAAGCTTTGAAAACCTATTTGCTCGCCACGTACTACTAATCGTGCCAAACGTGGCGTCGTCCCAGTCCAGAACCGCAAAACACCTTCCTCCGAAAATATCCGATATGCACAGTGGAAAGAATTCCTATATTGTGCGCGTGCTTCCAGTGATTGCATACGTGTTTTGATAACACTTGTTCACAGTAGTGTAAGATAAGGTCCTCTCATCTAAATTGATTTGAAACTTACTCCAGAGGCATCGTTGTATAAACGGTTACCAGGCCAGCGATAGCACCAATACCAAAGGTAACCGCACTGGGTAAACGTTGACCAGGTACAGCAGATCCTTGTACCAACTGCTTGAGAGTGGAATAGGTTGTAAACCGGACAGCAGAATTAGCTCCTTGACGCATCATCTATGCAAGTGTGAATATCCTCTTTTAGGTTCGTGCATAAATCAGCCATTTACAACGGGAAATAGGCCACGGTAAATACCAAAGATGCCCTCCTGTTTGACAATAGACATTGTTCCATGTACCAGTCCACGGTACTGAGGATTTGGATTTTTGGCATCGTCAATGAGCTTCGTCCTGAAAACGCCGAAACGATCAGCGGACTCGCAGGATGGGTCCTTTGAGATCATACTTAATAGTTTCCGATGGAGTAACAGCAAAAACAGCCTCCATCATGCCTGCGCCCAGACCCGCTGGTCATAGAATCGTTCAGCGTCCACATAAATCGATATGAGGAAGAGAGGGTACCAAGAAGACTTCTTGGAGCACTTATTCTTCCCTGTGCAACATCTCAACCATCGTTTGATTGGTATAAAATACCTTCATACCTCTGCATCCGCCAACTTGTGCTTAAAATGATCATAACTCATAAACCGCACTCCGGCCTTCGCAGCGTTGCCAATCATTAAAGCAGAGCATCCCGAGTATAGGCCTCTAAACCCATGTTTCTTGATCGTATCTTTGACGATAGCAATAGGTCCCTCTTTCTGTCTTGCAGTTTCATAAGCTGTTCTCGTGAGAGGGGTCAAGGACAGACTTTTCCCGAGAATTGGGAGCGAGTTTTGACAAACTCAGTGGGATAGGTTATGAACCTGTATGAAGCTGAACGTAATCAACTGGGAACGAATACGAAATGCGATTTTACTTACGCTTCAACTGCTCCGGCTGTAGCACCCGCGATCCTGGCGTTGAGAAATGCAAAAGCCGATTATGAGAAGGGACCATTGACAGGGGTCATGAAAATGCATTTACAGTGAGTGTGAAGTCTTCTCCTTCTTGAAAACCATGCTAGTGGCAACAGAGAGATAATAAGTGAGAGGTGAAAGGAACAATTACGTCCGGAAATGCAATTCCCTATTTTTGGCAAACTCTTTGCTGTCCCCTCGTGACATCTGGCTTAAACGATTAAAAACATGTCCTTTTCATATCAAGCTCACTCCCTATGGTATGGATCCGCAATACTTCCACATCCTTACCAGCTCAATCCGGAACATAAGGCTATTTCAACGCTCAGCTGACAAAGAATTGGTAGATCTCACTCGTCAGCACATCCCCTTGTCTTGTCCCAGACGCCTCGAACTCCTCTGTGCCAGCAGCTCAGTATGGGAGATACCCGAAGACATTTTCACACTCATGGGGGCCACAACCAATCTACCTAAGCCTCTTCGCATTACATCTGGAATAGGTCTACATTGTACATATGCCCGTTTAATAGACTCAATAGTAAACCACCTTTCCCATCTTCTTTCCGAGCCCGTGGAAGACTGCGAGTGTACGTGGACAGACTCGGAATGCTTCAGCATTTTTGTGGTACTATCTTGGACTCATCTTCCGTCACTCTCAACCGGATGAACCCCGATCAAGCTCCTGAATCTGAAAACCCTGAGATGGATACTGAGGGGAAGACAATGACTGTGCCTTACATACATACACAATGCAAGGTTCGGACTTTCAAAGAACCTTGACTCAAGAGGGGGAAAAATCAACCATCTAACCAGCTCGCCATTCGTATGGACAGTGTCGTCCTCGACTCAATAAACAAGGCGCGGGGAATAAATCATGCAAGTTTCTTACACTTCATTCAGATTTAGCTTCCAAATATTCATAGCAGCTTCCGATCCCTTCAAAACATTGTCCATCCCAACTTCTCACACACACAGGGACAACAAAAACCCTATCCTCGTTCACTTTACATCTACTCAAGTCAAGGAACTAACTAACACATTTCGAGGTTCGATCATACCAACTACTTTTATCAAATTTCAAACCGACAATTCAACCCTCTGACTCTTTCTAATCGCCTGCCTAGACTCCTCATCAGCTAACGCAGGTCTAACCCAGTCTTCCAAAAACGCATCCACTTGTTGTGGCGCTCGGCCAATAAAACTTTGAGGATCCAAAAGTCGATCAAGTTGACCTTTAATCGGGTCAAAGTAACTTTCTTTCTTAATCCGTTCAATGAGATCGTTCTCGAGTCCGAGCTGCTTGACTTGATACCCAGCTTCTTGCGAAAGAATCTTTTTCGTTGTTGTTGATCAGCAAAATTGAGCCACTCAAGCCAATTGAAGACATACCCTTATTTTTTCATGAGCTTCTTGTCTATCGCCACCTTTTTTGACCATTGCCATGATCACATTCTCAGTAGCCATGAAAGGCAGCTCCTGAGAGACGTGGCGAGCAATGACCTGGGGATAAACAACAAGTCCTTCAGACACGTTCTGAAGGGTAGACAAAACGATATCGGCAGTTAAGAATGCTTCAGGAAGGGTGATTCTGCGGTTGGCGCTGTGTAGATAACATACGTACTTATTCACTTCACATGTTGACTGAGCAATAGATGAAAAGCCTGCCTGTCGTCAAGAGTACGCTCAAACCACTGTACGCTGCAGGTCATCAGAGCATTTTGGTGCATAACCATGAGATGGCGAGAGAGACTACAGACACGCTCAGAGCGCATGGGGTTGCGTTTATACGCCATGGCCGAGCTTCCTATTTGGGTGGACTCAAAGGGTTCTTCTACTTCCTGCGTAGCACATTAACGAAGACTTTTAAACAAGAAGGCAGAAGACACAACCTTCAGATTGGCAAGGAGCCTCAAGTCTGTAGCAATCTTGTGTGCTGTGGCACCAAGCGAAGCCAAGGGAGCAAGAACATCAATGTCGATTTTACGCGAGTAGGTCTGTGAAGTGACAGGATAGGCATAATCGAAACCAGAAAGGTGAGTAACAAGCTTGTCCAATTGTTTGACCTAGAACAAGACCTGGGTCAGTTATTCTATCCTTTCTTCTGAGGGTACTCACCTTCTGGTGGTCACCATCAAACAAAGTCAAAAAGCTAGCCTGGGTACCAGTCGTACCCTTCACACCTCTGAAGCCAAGATCGTCCCTAACTCTCCTCATGTTCCTCAAGTCCCACAACAGTTCCTGAATCCAAAGAGTCGCGCGTTTTCCAACAGTGGTCAACTGTGCAGGTTGGAAGTGTGTGAAACCAAGAGTTGGAAGAGCGCGATGTTCCGCTGCAAAGACTGAGAGACGCGAAATGAGAACACTCAGAGAGCGTATAAGATAAGTGAGGCCGGTGCGGAGGAAAATAAGGTCGGCATTGCTATTGAGGACCATGTGAGATCGTAATCCGAAAAGACGTTCATAAGACTGACTCAGTGACGTAGCAAGATGTAGCCCCAAGACTGTTTACTGCGAGTAAGATGGGAATTGAAGACCCGACAAGAGGACATACTGAATGATACCCGCGGCAGCGGGCGCAACCTTTCCAAATGTATGAACGTGAGCCATAACATCGTGTCTACGCTTTTTCTCCTCGGCAGCAGCAATATCAAATTGTTCAGGTGTCAGATCCTTCGGCCATCATGAATGGGAGGACATGAACATTCCTGATTCACCAGGACTTACCAGATTATCCCTCATTTGAACAAGTGCTTCTTCCGGGATCGGAAGCCCCAGTTCTTTTTGAGCGATGGCAAGATTCAGCCACAACTGCCTCCAGGTACGGAAGCGCATCTATATTTTCGAGAAAATTGAGGGAACTTATTGAGTGAGGTGTCTTTCGTGTGCCCTAGTTTATCAGACTAACAGCAGGGGAAAAGAGATTCGCCATTTCTTTGCTCGCATAGCGGCTGAGACGATTGTCAGTTCGTATTCTCAAAGCAGAACACAACCAGGAGGTTATACTGACCTAGATAACGGTGTCTTATATGTACTATATTCTTCCATCCTCGCGATGATAATTAAGTATGGATTATTCGTTCTTCCAGATGGTGGCAGTAAAGAAACAGGAATACCATGATCAATGATCTAATTGATATTCCTGATTTAGCACATTGTCATCTGACGACAATGAACATTGGTTTAACGCTCTTTTTTCAATTAACTTCTTTGTTTTGACGGTATTGGTTTGTTGTGTCACTGTCCACTGTTCAGATTGTTGGATGAACAAAATGTATGCAGCAAGCTAGAGGAATAGTAATACAAGAATCGTATACTCATACAGTGGCAGAAGTAGCGGGAAGACAATACCGTTATTCCATGACAAATGTGGGACGGTCGCAACAGGAAACGAGGATAGGGAAGGCAGAGCCGCTCGTTCGCTTAGAACGTACCTTGTTCAAATGACAAGCATAGGATTCGTCTAGCGTGCATGGGCATCAACATCATGAAAAAGATCCATGGATCAAGGCATCCCAAGCGCTTTTACCCTGAAGAGTCTGAATGAACTTGGCTCTAGGCGTTCCGGATCTTCCATCTGGGCACTGATGACATGGGACCTGATCTGGGCTTCCTGTTCCGTTAGTGGTCGAGGAAGCAGACAATACAGGAACATCTCCGGAGGGAAGTATACTCGGAGGAGGCAACATATATTCCGCCTTAATATTGCTTCCATCTCTGTTTGTGGTCACCGGTGACGTGGGTACAGACATAGTAGGTCGAAAATCCGCAGTGTCCGCTGGCATTGTCGTTGGTAGTGAATGTGCTAGTGGAGGTGTAGTAGGGTGCAGCCGAGGACTTGTGCGGGAAGAAGGAGGGCTACGGGATAAATTACGGAACAATTGAGGATGAACAGGAGGAGGTGAATGATATTGAGTAGGTGATATTGCCACTGAAAATGGTCCGTCTGTGTTTGGTGCATCAGCATGTGATTCCTGTTGTATAATTGGTTAAGCAAGCCTAGTTTCTATCTCTGAATGAAGACCAAGACCTACCACACGAGCTAGCTTAGACGGAGGGTGCGAGGGATGATGATGCGGATGCCTTGTCCAGGGATGCTCCTGAGAATTGCTAGCGTCCAACGAGGGAGTATGGACCATGGCTGGTGGTGTTGCTGGAGTGTATGTTCCAGAGGAGCCGGAAAATGAATATGCGGGAGTAGTAGTGCCCGAAGAGGATCGTGAACCAGGCATGGAAAGGCGTTTCTATTCGACGATAAGCAGATTCCCAATCCTGCCATTCATTTGAGTAAATACTCACGGGCGTTAATATACTTCCCAGGACAAGCCTCAAAGCCTCGCGGTGCTGGAGGTTATGTTTGTTTCTTGGGTCACAAGGTGGATGATGTAGAGGGTCATGATGACCCGGAGGTGGATACCTATCCGCGCTCGTTCCAGGCGATCGTAGCGGGTCAACGGAGGGCGGTCGACTAACTTGAGTTGGCTGCAGATATCATAGTAAGATAGAGCATTTGGATAGTCGTGCGATAAAGACAAGAAATGTTGCAAGGTCAGAGGTTGGAGAGAGCTGATTCACAAGGGTCGAGTGCGAACAAGAGAAGGTACAACGTACCATGGTCCAAACCACGACTCAAAAATGCACAGCTACTTGTAGTAAAGGATGGAGTTTGCAAGCTGCGAAATGGTAAGAGATAAGGACGAACTGATAGAAAGCGAGGCCAAATCCGTAAATGCCGAAATTCCCCGTGAATACTCCATATATCCAACCCCGTACTTCAATGAGCGTTTGGTTGTTGGAGCCAGTTTCACCACATTTTCCTTTGTGTCTTATACAGCTTGACTTAGAGTCTCAATCATCAACACACGTTACATGCCGAAAGCTCGCCATACCGATGCATCTTCCAAGAAGAGTGAAATCGTCTCCGGCCGTCCGGAAGTGACTGAATTAATAACGAATAATGTCACGGTAGCTGAGGTTTGATGTCAATGATCAGCCGTCAGCGTACCTGTCAGCTGATGACACTCTGGGCGTTGATACCATGCAATTACCCCATGCAATGCCTCAAGCTTGCACTTGTACCGACTGCCACCTTTGTTGAAAAGAGACCAGGCGGCTGTCGCTCCCTAAATGTCTCCTACATTGCCGACATCTGGGACTCAAATAGATTAATATGAGCAAGCAATGGGAGGGTATACTGAAGGGTACATAATCCATAAAGAAGTGTAAAAATGCTTCATTGAGCTATCAACAGCCACAAATTTTGACACTACATTATGATAAGTGGAGACAGAAAAATATATCCAAAAGTCATGTATTTGGACAGACTGGCTAGATGTATATTCAGCTGGAAACTCAAACAAAATGGGAGACAAGTGGAATGAGCAGTTGCCAGTCAAAGTGCTGACGTTACAAGGCAGATGTTGACTAATCAATTGACATCAAACCCTGGCCGATGAATTGTTTGTGTATAGACACATTGCACCAAACAACATGGGGATTTGTTAAAAGCCAATCAAGTCCGAGTGACTCAGAAAATGGAGGATGCCTCAGTCCATTCGCAAAGGTCAGTCGATTATTATCATCTTGTTCATCTCATGTTATCGTAAAAATATGCTAGGATCGAATCGGCTCGTGTATAATGGTGAGTTCAAGATTGGCCGAACGACTGCCTGTAAGCGTTTGTTGTGACATGTACACTTGATGTCTCGGTCCATTGTAGCTAACTCAGAGTATGAAAAGACCATGAGTAATTTTCCATCGAAGCGCCGAACTTTCTCACGGCGCCTCCACCAATAACGAGATCGCTACGACACTACATCACATTTGCTTGGATCACAACCCATGACCACATAGATATAAGTGGATCAAAATAACTCAAAACGTAAGGAGGCATCTCAATTTATTTCGTTCACGCTCGCTCTACTTTTGTCAAGGTGCAGGATCCAGTCTTGCGAGTTCCTTCTTGGCAACGAGAAATAACATGATTATTCGAAGCTTGTTGACGAGTGTTTTGAAAGGCTGCCGCTAATGTTAAATGTTCAGCTGCTATCAGGAATTTGCAGACAGTGACAGAAAGTGGTCTTGGGGTGCCGCCACGAAGATCCTTGCGAAGATCCTTGCACTCTGCATGAAAAGTATGATGCCTATTATCTCAGCTCAAGTTGAAAACCGGGTGCTAAGCCCACTCAGGAGAGGTTCTCGCTCTCTTTGAAAGATCAATCATGCACATCCAAAATGCCTTTGCTTCTCCATTAGGCGCCGAATCATTTCAACCGCTAGTGGTTTTACGTGTCGGCGCAAAAATAGTGCCACCCGGTTCGAGTGAGCAACATCGTCTCGTCATCTCATCAAACCCTCAGTTTTTGACTCTGACTGTGAAGTGATTGACAACTAGTACTTTTGTTCACTATTTCTTCGTGTTTTTTGTCCTTTCAATATTCACGCTCATTTCACTCAATTCCCCGGAACACCTTGTTGCTTGCCTAAGGTAAAGACTGCCCCTACCATTTTCAACCTTCTCAACTTTTTGATAGTATGGTCAGCTTGAACAACAATGTATTACCAAGTCAGGTTGCTGCTACCTCATTCGAAGCACTTCTCGGCACATCTCGAATTGGGAATTCAGAAGCCAGCAACAGAAAGCATATCAGAGATCTAAATATTGACACTGTACTTCATTTCTCGCATTTTTTTGTTGCCGCTGATGTGCTCGTGGACATACTCATAGAGATCAATCGCAGACAAGGTGATTCACGCCTTTATCTTTTGTTCTGTGTTCCCATCCTTATTCTATCCTTATAGTATTCGCTGGCACCATCACCTCGTTCTTGGGGTATGCCGTTCTTAATGAACTCACCGGAATTAGACGATCTTCTGCACAACCCCGATCCACGACGAGACAGAAAATCGGACAGAGGGGGGACAATATGTACCAGCCGGGGTATTGCCAATCTTGGTTGCCTCTTCATCCTCGTAGCAGGGATGTTGATGCTTTTGTGAGTCTTGACCATCTTACTCTTGGTCAAGTCATTGACCCACCATTGAAAACAGTGCTGGTTCGTATTGAGAATATCAATGCCCATAATGTTTTAATTTTCTCTTTCAGGCCTTCCTGTTCTACAGCATTTTACTAAGAAGAAACCCACGAATCAAGGTGGCTTCAACCTTGGTGGCATTAATGCGACTGGACAAGTACCCAATATGCCCGGAAACTTGGGGCTCATTGACAAGGACACACCACAGGAAGCGTATACGAAGAAATCATATACGCATCCTGATCAAGTACTGCAATTAGTCTTTTCGGATGAATTTAATCAGGACGGACGGACGTTCTATCCTGGAGATGACCCATTCTGGGAAGCCATGGATCTACATTATTGGGGAACCGTGGGTTGCTGTTTGACATTATCAATGTTCAGACTGGACTTTGCTGATTTATATCTAGAATGATCTTGAGTGGTATGACCCACAACAGGGTTCGTTTTCGCATTGTGACCCTTCCCTCGAGTGTCATTCAATGAAATCTCAGTGACAACTGAGGGTGGAGCGCTCAGACTGAAGCTGTCTCCGGCCAATCCAGTCGATAATCATGATTTGAAATATCGATCTGGCATGGTAAGGTGTTCACAAAAGCAACTGGTCTAGGGCTTACGTTCTCTACAACAACAGATACAGTCTTGGTATGTGTTTATTCCATTAATGATCATAACATGTCCTCTGACGATGATTTCAGGAATAAATTTTGCTTCACCGGTGGTCTACTAGAAAGTGCGTTGCTTATGTCGTACTCTGTAATACAACAATCTGACATCATGCAATGGGCTTAGCTTCAGTGACGCTCCCTGGAGGCACTAAGGTTAGGTATGTATCTATCGTTCAGACACCTCTTTCCAACATAGATTGTGCCCTTTTTCGCCATGCCTTGTAAAGATAGCTACATAAGCTGACCTATTCCAATTTTTGAAATCTCGTCATCAGTGGCTTATGGCCAGCCGTGTGAGTGTTCTGAACCTACCACTGCAGGAAATTTGAGGAGTGCTGATGGCTTTTAAACTTCTGCATCCAGCTGGGCAATGGGAAATTTAGGTTTGTTTTCTTCTTTCTTTCAGAGTTTTTTTTAGGAAGCTTATTGTGAAAAGGACGTGCGGGATTCGGGGCGACTCTGGAGGGCATGGTAGGCTTCATTTATACATAACATCTGAATTCAGAATCTCTCACCTCTTATTTACCAGTGGCCATATTCGTATGATGCTTGTGATGTCGGGACACTTCCAAATCAAACGTATCCCGGGGCTCAGAACCCGGCAGCGGCTTTGGTTGGAGGTGATCCTGAATGGGGTGGCGTATTGGTAAGTCACTGATGACTTTTCAATTGTCTAACAGCTCGGTGATGTCTAAAATAGTCCTTTCTGCCTGGCCAGCGTCTCTGTAAGTTCGCAGCTCATGTGTTACCTGTATGCAAGAATTGGGTTATTGAATCAATCGGTTTTCAGCCGCTTGTACTTGTCCTGGACAGTCTCATCCGGGACCTGTTCGATCCGATGGAAGTTATGTGGGTCGCGCTGCTCCAGAGATCGATGTATTTGAGGCTACGATCGACAGTGGGATCGGAAAGGTCTCTCAGTCAGCTCAGTGGGCACCATATAACGTGAGGGTTTTCCCTCTGTGCAGTGATCATTCAAGGTTAATACTACCTCTGACACAGGCTGGTTATAAATGGCTCAACAACTCGGACAACTTGATCATCTACGATGCTCAGAATACTGTGCTCAATTCGTATCATGGTGGTGCGTTACAACACGTTTATGCTCATAGGCGACGACCACATGATTTATGTCCTGTTAGGCGTTTATCAGCAAACTACCAGCGGTTTAACAATCACGAATCAAGATTGCTATGAGCTCAACAAGGGGTGTTTCTCCATCTACGGCTTCGAATACGAGCCAGGGTAAGTGTTCCAGGTTTTCATTCTTACTTCCAAACTAAAGCAAAGACGTGTGATAGCTTCGATAAATCCTATGTCACCTGGATCAATGATGGGACAAAGGCATGGACCTTGATGGGAGCAGGCATGGGACCAGATGCAGAAACTGAGATACATGGCAGACCTGTACCTGAGGAGCCAATGGTGCATTTCATGGGAGTACTTGAGAATATTGGCTAACAATCCGATTATAGTACATTATTGCCAATCTGGGTTTTTCACAGAATTTCGGCTGGATTGATTTCGATAATCTGCAACTGCCAGCGACAATGAGTATAGATTATATTCGTGTCTATCAGCCGCAGGATGCGATAAATATTGGTTGTGACCCGGTAGACTACCCAACCATGAAATACATCGAGACGTACGTCCCTGTCTGCACATCTGTTTTGTCACTTATCGGATTTGCAATCTTGCCTACCACTGCCAGGTATGAGGAAGCATATACCAATTTCAATCTGACACTATGGAACGCTCCAAACTATCCGAGCGAGTGGCCAAAGAATCGCCTCGATGGCGGTTGCTAATCGTGATCTATATTTTTAATTGGATTTTAGAGACAATTTATAGTTCAGCAATTCATATCTTCCATGTTGGTACTCACCTGCGCGACTGTTATCAAACATTATCATGATGCACCATCGTCCAGTCAACAAATTTGTTCGCTACCTTTCTCTTCTGCAACTTGAGCGCAGGCCCCGTCTTTTGCTCTAGCTTATCATGACATTTATTTATGATTGATTCTACGTTACTGCTACCAAGTCCCTTTCAACATTGATTGAGCAAGTGATCTAAGAAATGTCTTTGCTTTCCAAGATATGCTGACAATGCTTCTCTCAACTGTCAGCGGGGCTCCGGGCTTCGGAAAACTCACTATTAGTGACATATGCCCTGGTAAAAGCAATGGATAGCATACAGCCTAGGCCCACAGTGGAACACAAAGTGTTGGATCTGATGGCAAGGCGGACAAATCGTCAAGTGATATCGTCTTATCTTTGTTCAATCAACTTATCAGATGAGAGATGGTTGGTCGTGCGTACTATTTTGTCGTCAGAGCATAGTACCAAGTGTGATACGCTCACAGCACCTAGTAGTTAACCCTATAGTCTGAATCTAGTTGATGCGAACCGTGTCATCAAACACGCCAAATCTCTTCTATTTACTGTGTTGAATCAACGTACTGTCAGTACTCGGAGAAAGATGTCTTTATAAGTAAAGAATCCATTCTAGAAAATCATATAGATTGACAAAACTAAGACGATAGGCACATCTCAAAATGGTCTTGATCTTGCTTTTCCTGTCAATCGGGCTTGTAGGATCCATACTGTAGCAAGAGTCAGCTAGATACAGTATGTTGGAGAGGTGCGACACTCGGTTTTAATCTTATCCCTCTACGATGGATCTTTGTCATTTTCCGGTTGCCAAAAAATTGTCGAGACCGATGCCATAAATATAAATGTCATCGTATTGGACAGGAGAAAGAAATATTCATGAAGTGGTTAGTTGTGGAAGAACACCAATGAAGAGCGATATGTGATCATGCTGTTGAGGACCTTGATAAGTTTTCACTCATGATAGTATGCTCCGACTGCAAGAAGTCAAACAAGGCGAGAATATTCTCTCTTTTGATTGAGTCATCTCTTGTCTATTTCCCTCCAGGCCTCTCGGATGCTGCTTTGGGAGAAGGTATTTAGCTTGATAAGATAAGCATTAAAGACGTCAAATACATGGGCATTTCTACCTTTTTATCAAGTTCTATTGACTGACACGGAGGTGACTTTCGGAGATGGCAACAAAATCAAGATAAGAATGAGGATCTGTTCAGCCTGATTGGTTTTCGATTGCATTGGTCTAAATCCTTTGTATAATAACCATACTCTCTGATTACTCTATGGTTCTGCATTGCTCATTTCGTACTCAAAATAAATACCGTCAGGAAAGATCAATTATGTACGCATCTATGGTGTGTCACCGAGAGGATGGTGGAGTTCAAGATATTCTTAAAGTCTACGGGGACATTCATCACAAGAAGACTGCGATGGCACTAACGAACAACGCAATGATCGCCCCCTCGCATGAGATGACTTTCATTCTGAAAGCACCGCTGCTTATTGGCGTTGAGAGTGGTAGTATGACAGAGGGATGTGGGACGGTGCTAGTAAGTGGCATCATTGTGGCTGGGGGACTTGGGGGCGGACGAGGCTTGGGAAGGGCCACCATTGTGGCAGGTGAGACAGACCAGGTCATCGGATCATCGGAGACGGAGGCAAAATTAGTGATAGCAAGCGTGTCATCTGAAGCAGTGAAAGTGTCTTCGAGGAGCACAGTAGTCGAATCGCCGGTGGGATCCGTTGAAGGACTGTTAGAAGTAATGGAATCGGGTACATCATCGCCAGATGCTGTTGTCTTCGCTTTTGCATTTGAGCCTGTATCCAATTCATGAGAAGAACCAGGATTGTGGCCAGCGTCGGATTTAGTATCGGGGGAGGCAGAGGATTCAGGTTCATTATCGAGGGGAGTGTCGGGGTCATCATGAGATTTGGAAGAAGAGTTGGAATCAGAGTCGAAAACAGAATCAAAACCAGGGTTAGAGTCTGTGTCCGAATGAGAATCTCCCGTCGTACCGTTGTCGTGGGAGTCTTGCGTTTTCGTGAAAGCCGGAGGCTCATCATCACTAATTGAATTGGATATATTAACTTTCATCTACGGAAGTGATGCTAGAACTTACTCTGAAGCAGCGTCACCAACCTTATTCGTGTTGGTGGTAGTGAATGAATTGCCCCGACCAGTGTTGTCAGTATTTATGCCGGTGGTTGACACATCAGGGGTTGTCCCAGTAGGAACAGCATGCACGTTGGCTATGACAGTCAAAGAAATCACCAAGAAGGTAGAAGCGTTGATGGTCTTCATATTCAATTGCAAAGGGCAAAGAATATATGCAGAGTATCGTGGGGATAGCTGATATAGCAGGCGAAGACTCTTTATATTATGAATAAATGAGGACTGGTCTTCATTGAATCCCCAAGGGCGGCTGACAGGGGAGGTGCAAAGAAGTTCATTTGAGGATGGATTATCTTCTTAGATGTTGTTGAAAGACGAGGTCACATAGAGCGTCAGCTACAGAAATGGGGACACTTTGACTTTGCAACCGGCACCGTAGGCAAATCGGATTCCACAGGAAGTTGAATGACCTGGGGATTCGAGATGGCCTGTATTCTGGTAGTGGTGGCCACTTATCTGGTTCCGGCCACTCTTCAGTCACTTTTTGGAAAACTCGGGGGCATGGGCCTGATAACATTTCTATGCAGCGATGGACAATTGGCTGTCAAAGGTTGGGTGGGTTGAACTAGAGTCTTGTCAGAGTCAGGAGTTGGCCGAGGTTCAGTGCTATCACACATGTCCATCTGATGACCCTTCTGAATGTCCATTCCCTAAACCTTATCAGGAATAAGAAATCTGAAAGATCTGTATTCATTTCACGATGCAGGTAACGCCGTGACAAGATCAGGTCATGACGTTTGTGACTACATTACACTGATTAGACTAGTCCTAAATTAGATGCACAGCCTTTCAGCAACCGAACGACTTTTTTCACTGAGACAATTACGATAATCCAAGTGATTTTATCATGCTGGATGCATAATCAATATACCAGAGTTGGCATCTAAGATACAAGAACTTGCGACTAGCCGGGTTGATCATACATAGAAAAACTGGACCAACTGTAATATAAACTCTCGCTGGTATGCCATATAATCAGCATCCTCAATTTGTTCTATCTAGACTTCATTGAGGATCTATTAGCAAACTTATGGAAACAAAACCAGGCTGCAAATTTGCTGCAAATTTTTTGTAACGTACACATGCATACCTCACAATTCGCTGAAATCACATATGTGAAGTGGGTCGACGTGAAGGAGAAAATATAACATCTATAACACAAACAGAAAGAATAACTGATAACAGGAAAGATGGTACGAAATATTACAGGCAGTTATTATATCAACAGTGTAAAATATTTCTACAAGCCCATGAAAGTCGTTAAAACAAAAGCCACAAAACCAGAGATTATGTTACATTGATTTACCAGCCCAACGAACTGGGTCCTCAATTCATTCTGGTAGTCAATCTTGTCAAATCTGGGCAAAAAAATTGGACGATCTAGTTATTTGGACTATGAGCCTTATCAAAAGGTATCATCGATAGAGCTCTTACTTGATGTAGCAATACACAAGTGATTGCTCCTGCAGTGTCCAACTACATACCTTTGAAAAGCCCTATTCCGTTGGTAGAACAGAGGTTTTAAGTCAATGTCCCTCAACAGCTGACGGATAGCTGACTCCAGTGGAAAGAACTGAAAGGATGTATTGCAGGGATCCATTAAGCGAGCACCAAGTGCGATAAATGTTCCCGAGCCCATCGCGTGCCTATGATTTATCAGAAGCTCCCTGACAAGGAGCACAAACCAGAAGTAGGGTACAGTATATCGTTCGCCGTTGAGGTAAGTTCCAGGCTCAAGAGCGACTCGAATTCTTTCAAATATCGTTGTTCCTGTCGTCTCCGCCAACCAGGATCGCACACGCTTTTTGTACATCTCCAATTGCTTGTTATCGAAGGACAGAAGGGGTTCCGCCAGGAGTTCAGGACTGATAAGCCTCGTGACAAGGGCCTCAGTGATGTAGCAACCAAATCGCTTTCTCATGAGAGTAATGTAATTTCTGACCTCTTTAATTTTTGGTGGAGTGTCGTTAGAGATAGTGGAAGGTTTGTCGTCTGGGTGATGAACCGAAGATGAACTCCATCTGAGAGGCAGAGCAGCAGCAACATGTTTTGTAGTGGTGGAATAAGGTGTAGCGGCCTCGATTGTTTCAACTTGCTTGTAAGACGTTCGAGACATTGAAGGTAAAAATGATGATCCATTTTGGGGAAGGCTGTTAGGCTGACGTGGGTACAGATGAAGCGGAGCGGTTGGGATTGGGTCCCAAACTGGGTGCGAAGGATATGCATGGTTATGGACAGGGGCATTTGGAATGGATACATGGTTTTGGCTAACGGACA
>Ga0153952_1000329_pt1 | contig 15657 bp, 15 predicted proteins | sample TSNJ036MetaG_FD_104746 | JGI IMG/M metagenome (GOLD analysis project Ga0153952, IMG submission 104746) | Attine ant fungus gardens microbial communities from New Jersey, USA - TSNJ036 MetaG | ecosystem: Host-associated > Fungi > Mycelium > Unclassified | place: USA: New Jersey, Wharton State... | reverse complement strand
ACTTTGTTTATCTCTTAAGTATTTTTGAAACATGGTGTTTCTTCCTATGTTATATCTGATTGCAGATCAGAGTTTATATCAAGGTTTTCCAAGTCCTTGGCCCAAGTGCTAAGTATGAGGCTCTACTTTATATCTGAATATCACCCCAAGGCCAATGGACAGTCAGAGAGAGTAAATCAAATATTAGAACAGTATATTTGGATGTACTACAATTATTAGCAGACAGACTGGGTAAAATTACTTCCTCTTGCTGAATTTGCCTATAATAATACTCCTTCTACTACGATGGAGGTGTTACCCTTCTATGCTAACAAGGGTTACTACTCTAGACTACAGGTACATTCTCTACAAGACCTGTTATCCAAAAATGCCTACTTTTTTGCTAACAAATTAGAAACTGTCCACTCTGAACTGAAAGATGCGATACTAGAGGTGCAAAAATGTTACCAAGGCCCTGTTGATACTTGCAGATTGATACCCCCAAACTACCAAGTGGGCAACCAAGTATTTGTCCTCACTAAGTTTCTTTGGACTACATGACTATCTAGGAAGCTAGCTAAGAGATTCTTAGGTCCATTATCACAAATGGCTACTTACTAATTTGTGATAACTAAAGTAAAGATATGTCTTAGACATTACCCAATGTGGTGAACAACTAATTTATTTACCTAAAGTAAAGATATGTTTACATAGCATATAAGTATGGAGTAGAAAAGAAAGAAAGTAAACTATACACCTCAGACGTTATTCAATGTAGTAAATGACTAAGGTGTTTATATGAATATTCTACCTTATATGAAAATTACTAATCATTTTTGTATTATGTCCAAATATGCTCATTCTACTGCAATATTTCCCCTAAATAGGCACTCTCTACTGGACTCTGTCCTGATTCAAGGTGTAAAGTGAACTTTTGCATAGTGTCTCTTGGAAGGGGTTTGGTGAGGATGTCAGCTATGTTTTCTGATAATAGAGTGTAATGAAAAGTAACTTGGCCTCAAGCTACACAATCCTTGATAAAGTAGTGCCTAATATTGATGTGCTTGGTGCATAAATAGTTCTTGTTATTGAGACTATTTGATATTGCACTGTTGTTGTCAGTATTAATGACTACAGATTCTTTGAATAGTAAACCAATCTTATCAAAGAATTTTGATAACCAGATAGCTTGTATTGTAGCTTGTGAAAACACTATGTATTTGGCTTTAACTGTTGACAGAGTAACTGTTTCCTGACATTTACTCTTCCATGATATAGGTCCTCCTACAACTACAAAAACATTTCCTTCAGTTGATCTCCTCAAATTCTTACATCCAGTAAATTCTGAATTAACAAATCCAAAAGGTTCCAAAGTCCTATTTACATAATAGGTTATTCCATAGTATGCTATTCCTTTAATATAGACTAAAGCATGTTTGAATACATTCTAGTGTGTTTGACCTGGATTGTGTGCAAAACAAGATATGGTAAAGTATTCTCTTTATCTTTTTAGTTTCTTCAGATATAACAGGGCAATTGTCAATGGAAAGAGTCAATCTGGCTGATAATGGGATAGAAACTGGTGTGTAATTTGCCATATTGAAATGCTCAAGTATTCTCAGACAGTACATCTCCTGTGAGATTGTTATGTTTCTACTTTGTGGGTCTTTGTTGATATGCATTCCAAGTATGAGTTTTGCCTCTTCCAGATCCTTTATTTTGTAACTCATTCCCAGCTCAGACTTGGCTAGGATTTCCCCTTTGATAGTCAATGAAACATCTTCTAATATATCATCTGTTCAGGTGTCAATTGACATCAATGTAAATTTGTCCTCACACACTCTTAAATGGATTTGGGGATCAGCCTTGAATTTGTAGTACCTGTGGCCTTCAAAAGTTCTGTCCAAGTTTTAGCCCAATTGTGAGCTCCTTGCATTATCCCATATAGAGTTTTATTCAGCTTCTACACAAATCTTTCTCTTTCTTCCTCAAATCCTTTTGGTTGCTTTATATAAATATCAAAATTACTTTCACTGTTTAAGAATATAGATACAAAGTCAATTTGCCAAAGGCAAAGGTTTTGGACAGCTACTACAGCACACACTGAGCACACTGACTTTGGCCATACCACTGAAGTGTAGGTCTCCTCATAGCCTTCTCCAATCACTTGAGTAAAGCTCTTGGCAATAGTATGAGCTTTGTGTTTCTCCTCCATTTTCCTTTCATTTCAGAGCAAATATCTACTTTGATCCCATCATGTTTCATCCAACTGGTCTAGATACTAATGTAAAAATATTCCTCTGTTTCAACATCTTAATCTCCTTTGCTGTCAGCTCCTACTATAAGTCAGGCCTCTTCATAGCATCTCAGTAAGTCTTTGGGATTCAAGTATTAGTATTAATGTTGTATGCTGATAGTTAACTTAGATATTCCTATGACTCTTGTAAGTGTCTACTGGACCTTATTTCATGCTAAGTCCTTTAAAGTGCCAGTAGTTCATTAGGTATAGGGTTCTCATTCTTGGATTTGACTCAATCTGGTAGAAGGGATAATTGTTATGGAATTACATTGGGACTATGACTATCATCAGCCCTGGACTGATAACAAGTGGATAGTAGAAGAGATGACAGCGATAAAAGATAAGGAAGACAAAGATAATGCAATAAATAATGTGTTAGTACATTAAGATTAGGTTGGACTTCAGACTTGACTGGACTAATTATAGATATTAGACCACAGGAGAAACATTGGATAAACCTTGGGGTAATTATGGACAAATCTTATAATAGTTATAAACTTTAGAATAAATGGGAAAACTTTAGACTAACCTATTTATAGACTCTGACTTAACTAGTCACTCACTGTTATTTACTAGTACTTAGAATAGTAGTTTCTGTGATGTCACTAGTTAAGATAATTACAATCCAGAAAGAGGAGGGAACAGTAAGTTCTTTCTTTCTATGGTTCATCTGAAAACCTACTTTTCTTGGAATCCCATATTCTCTTCAGTCTTTGGACTAATTTGTGGAGTGTGACTAAAAGCCTCAATATTCATCCTTTCAATATAACTCTTCTAAAAACCTTAACCAAACCCTTTGTAGAGGGGCAAAAAGATATTAAGTGTTGACATAGGCTCAAGGTTAAAGTGTATATTCACTCTTGTGGTCTAGAGTCTTAACAATTAAGAAAGAACTTCCTTCTTTATCACAAGTGACAACACTCACCAAAGTCATAGTTGCCAACTCTCATTGCCTCACACTGTATCATTGACATCTCACTAGTTCTCATTGTCTTGTGCTGTACTGTGTAGAACCCCTGAGCTCTCATTGCTTCATACTGTAGCTAGGACATTGTTGTAACTGTAGATAGCAAATCTACAACCTCAACACTTTCAGAACATACTTGGTCCACCAAGGATAGTAACTTCACAGAAGACACCAGCTTCATTGACACCAGCAGTTTTATCTTTACTAGACCCATTAGTGAAAGAACACAAGAAAGGATCATCCAAGAAATCTTGAGATGTTATCCTAGTATATATCAAAATTACACAACAGAAAACCCATTCTTATCTCTCGATAATCAAGCAGACACCATCCTACTATTTCCATTGAATGAACCACCTCTCAACAAAGTTGAAAAAGCTATTAGACAATCAGAAATCCAACATAAGCCTTTGAACAAAACCTCAACACAGAAATGTCCAAATCAACAGATACAGCCTCTACAAGTACACAAGCAGCTCCCTTGACTTCCACTAATCCAGCAGGAATTCTCAGACACAGAACTTTTGGATCTTCTGCAAAAAACCAAGAAAACTCATTCTACAATGTCTTTGGAAAACCACCAACAGAATCACCAGATATCTCTGCAGCAACATCAACAATCCAACAAGAGCATTGACCCAAATATGCTCAACCAGACAAATTTGATGGAGACCCAAGAAATTATCAAAAATGGAAAGAAGACTGTCCATTGTACATGCTTGTCCACAAGCACAGTCTTCCAGATCAACACACAGCTATCATGTTCATGCTCTACCACATGGACAAGAAGGCTCTAGTCTGGAGAATGGAATTTATGGCAGTCTATACAGTCTTAGGACAAGGAATACACCTCAGAACCATGGAAAACTTCCTTGCAGCCTTTGACTCAGCATTTCAACCATTTGATATGGCAGGAGATGCCTTGTGGTAGTTGCATGCTCTCAGACAATTGTCAAGACCAGTAGACAAATATGTCTCTGAATTCAGAGTATTTGCCATACAAGCAGGCCTTACAGATGTCTCACAACTCATCCATCTATTCAGACAAGGTCTGGACTCTGATATCACAATACAAGCTATTTGCTGAGGACCCAATAATAATCTCCAAGCATGGATTGAAGCAGCAAAACAAGGAGAAGAGATTATCCACATGGAAAGAATCTATTTGGGAGGAAAGAAAAGAAAATACCTCTATAGAATTCTGACCAAAGAAAAACACTATACAAATCTGGACTGGCTTCAACCCCACAGCAACTATAAAGACCCAGATGCTATGGATGTCAATAATATACAAACCATACTGGAGAACTACAAAAATACTCTTCAGGATCAAGAAGACTCTGACAACAAACAAGAAATTACCAATCAATACATCCAGAAGTTGGTACACTAGATCCTCAGTAATATTCTTATCCAAGATCAAAAGAAGTCATTCAAACAAGAAGAATGTTTCAGTTGTGGAATATCTGGACACTTTGCTTGCCAATGCCCAAATGACCAAACTTCAAAGCTCTTCCCCATAACAAATCTTATAAGGCTAAAAAAAATCAGTTTACCAAAAAGACTTACAAAAAAAGAGACCTTACAGAAAACATCACAGAAAAAGCTTCAACTGACTCTGACTCAGAAGAGACAGAAGAGGAGGATTTTCCCCAAAGTGACTAGAAACTACATCTAGCTTGCTCAAAACTTCTAGCACAATGGACAATAGGACTACACCAAAAATTTGCTGATACATCAAATTATATAATAGAAGTAGTATTCATACAAAGAGATAACAATGGAGTTTAACACCCCTATTTCTTCTATTTAAAACCACTTTCACCAGTGGAAAAATGATATCATACCTCAGAACAAGAATTCCTTACTATTATCTGAGCTATCCAAGAATGGAGACATTATATTGACAGAGAACTAGAAGAAACTATCATCTGGACCAATTACAACAATATTATTTACTGAATAAACTCTGCCAAACTATTATGACAAATGACAAGATGGTCTATGACACTTAGTGTCTATAAAATCAAGATCAAATATATAGCCAGTAACAAGAATATCCCAGCAAATGTCCTCTCTCAAAAATTCATTAAAGAAAAAAACAAGAATGAACCAAAGCAGATAATACCAAATGAATTAATTGACAAATCAACATCTCTAGTAGAAGAATTAACCAATAAACCAACATTACAAGAAAAACAAAATATACTCAAACAACATCATGATTCATCAACCACTGGATACCCTGGTATCAAGAAGATACTCAGAAAAGTATCAGAACATCATTCATGGCCTAGATTCAAACAATTTGTCATCAACTATGTAAAAGATTATGAAAATTGCCAGAGATTCAAGATAAATCAACATCCCTTAAAACCACCACTTCAAGGAATTCCAGTACTACAGTTTAATTGACCTTTTATACAAATTGCTATAGATCTAATCACAGATCTTCCCAAATCAAGAGGATACAATTCTATTTTGTCCATAGTAGACCATAGCCTAACAAAGGAGATAATATTAATACCAACAACAAAAGGAGTAATCTCAGAAGGAATTGTAATACTTTTAATAAATAACCTCTTCTAAAGATTTGGTATTTCTGACAAGATCATATCTGATCATGACCCTTGATTCATTGCTAAGTCTATAAAAGCATTCCTATAGGGACTAAAGATTAAACAAGTGACATCTACTGCCTTTCATCCTTAAACAAATGGCACTACTGAATAATTTAACCAAAAAATTGAACTTTACCTTGCCATCTACTATGCTGATAACCCTGAAACATGGGCAGACAAACTACCAATGACTGAATACACTCATAACTTAAGACTCTATAAAGGAAGATCACATACCCCATTTAAACTTATGTTTGAACACCCCACTAAATGATACGTTAACATCCCAGAAACTTCATCTATTATAGCCAACAACAGAATTAACCATATAGAGAATATTTGGACAAATGCTAAACAAGCATATGAAGTTGTCAAGAACATTATTAATCAAAGAATCAAAAACAAGCTTTCAAATCTTGAAATAGAAACACAAGTTTGGCTAGACTCTTAGCATATCCAAATAGAAGAACCCTCAAAGAAGCTTGCACCAAAATGATTAGAACCCTTTGAAATACTTGAAAGAATGGGACCTGTGAACTACAAGCTAAAATTGCCACCACACTAGAAGATGTACTCCATTTTCCATGTTCATCTACTTTGGCCCACAGAAGAGAATATTCAATATGGTAAATTCTCAGAGAAACCCCTATCTAAGATTATTGCAGAAGAAGAGGAGTAGGAAATTGAAGATATTATTAACTCAGAAACCAGAAATAGGGTAAAGGAATTTTTAGCTCACTAGAAAGGATATTCAAATTTGGAATGCACCTGGAAACCAGAAGAAGATCTTGGGAATTCAAAGCAGATCCTTAATGCATATAAAAGAAGAGCAAAGCTACAACAATAAGGAAACTTACATTCATGTCTTCATCCTCTAGCTTATTAACTCTCATCACTACTTTACCAACTCCCTTACTAGTCAACAACAAACAAGTCAACAACTTCTTTCTGTCTATTGAACAATTCATTCATACACAAGAAAACAACATACCTCCATCCTACTATGTGACTTACCAACAAATTGCTACTGATAATACTTCTTCCATTCAGCAATATGCATTATTTGACAATCCCTTGGCCTAGTTGCAGTCTACTCTTATCAGGAATTCACTAGCTCTTGTCAATTTTAACATACTCAGGGAGAATTGAGCTTTATACTTATATCTTCAACATGCAACAGATCAATGCTTTTACCAATTTCAAAGCAATCTCAAAAATCTCAATAAGTTTTCAATCTCTAAAATCCATCAACAACTCTTATGTACCACTACAAGAAAAGTACAGTCCCAACCAAATACAAACAATCAGGACTCTGATTTACCAACTGGATCTGATACTGGAGACTCTTCTGATAACATACAAGAAAATAATACAAGAAATGAAGGGAATACTAGACAATTGGAAATTAGCAACCTCTCAGCAGGAACTAGATAAGATCTGGATAATACTTGTGGAGATCCAGAACTGAGACATTAGAGATAGAACCCTCTTCATTACAGATGACATACAATACTTTGTCTGTGGTTAACATGATCATTTCCTTGATTAATGCCCTGACTACATTTGCAAAAAGTATAACAGAAGAAACCCAGATCACTATGAGAAATTCTACCTCCTCCAACAACAATGACCCCAACTAAAATTCTTCATGGCCAAACGACAAGCTGAACAAGCCAGAATTGATTTTCCAGAGTTGTTCTATAATTAACCACTCTTCACCTTCATTATTGGTCTCACTCCAACACAACAAAAATTCCTGGAACATTTTCTTACTAAGACCCCAGAAACTCAACATTGTTCCACTACTCAAAAGTATCACAAATAAATACTCTTCAGAAACAGACTCTCCACTAGTCAAACTATTCTATTCCCCTCCATTCCAGAAAATCATAAATCTATTCTCCAACACTCTCCTATATAACCCATTCATTAAAACACCCAACAGAACTAGAAGGACAATGATGCAATAAATGATATGTCAGCATATCAAAATTAGGCTGGACTTCAGACTTGACTGGACTAATTATAGACATTGGACTACAGAAGAAACTTTAAATAAATCTTGGGGTAATTATAAATAAATCTTATAATTATAAACTTTAGAATAAATGGGAAAACCTTGGACTAACCTATTTATAGACTCTGACTTAACTAGTCACTCACTGTGACTTACTAGTACTTAGAATAGTAGTTTCTATAATGTTACTGGTTAGGATAAATACAATCCAGAAAGAAAAGAGAATGGCAAGTTCTTTCTTTCTGTAGTTTACCTAAAAATCTACTTTTTTTAAAACCTTTTATTTCTTCCAGTCTTTGAACTAACTTGTGGAGTGCAACTAAAAGTCTCAATATTTATCCTTTTGATATAACTCTTTTGAAAATCTTAACCAGACCCTTTGTAGAGGGATGAAAAGATATTAAGTATTAACATAGACTCAAGGTTGAAATATATATTTACTTTTGTAATCTAGAGTCTTAACAATAATTGTGACATAGATTTGTTGATGTTGAGACTTTCAGTGATTTCATCACTTCTAAGATCTAGTATCATTACTGAACATGGTATAATTCTATAGTAGAGCAAGCTATCAGGTTCTACTTCTCTAATACCACTTCTAATAGCTTTATACTTAACTTGGGATTTAAAAGAATCACTAATTTCAAAATTTTTGTTAGGTTCAGCTTGCTTAGCAAAATAGATTGCTCCTTTCTCAAATATAACATTATGTAACTTGAAAATTACCCTTATCTTTTTGTCAAGTAGTTTGTATCCCTATCAATCATAAAACTCCAATAAAATAGTTTTTATAGATCTTGGATGAAGCTTTGAAACATTTAAATTAAGTAGAATATGAGCATAGACAGTATTACCAAAAGGTTAAAGATAAAACACATCTTGTTTTCATCTATGCCATACCTCAACTGAAATTAAAATAGATTATCAGATTAAAGATATGAAATTCCTAGCATAAACTACTATTTGCACAGCTTTGGCCCAATATTTTGAAGATAATCTGGACTTGGTAAGTGTATATTATATAACATTTAATATAATTTGCATACTTTTTTCTACTACTCTATTCTATTGATATATATAGGGGGTTATAAATTTGAAAACAAGATTACTTAATTTCTAATAATTCTCCTATACATTGTTGCACTATTTCTAGCCCATATTAACCCTAACCTTTTTTAGTTTCCTGTCTATTTGTTACTTTGCTTTAACATAGAAAGTACAGAATACTTTGAAAGTTGTGTTTGCTGATGAAGAAAGCCACAGTATAAAATAATAAGTATCTGTCCATAATAATCATGAAGTAATTTGCTCTTCCTACTGACTAAGTTTGTATAGGTCTCCAAATATTAATATATACTTTTTTTAGCAATTCTGTTTCCTTTTTAATTGTATTTGTACTATATAAATGAGCTGTATATTTTCTATAAATACAATCTTTGTATATTCTACCCAAAGACATTTTTCTACTGATGTTTAACCTATTTACAAGTTTTCTTAATACCATTTTCCAAATTATATTTATACTAGCATATCCCAATCTGTAATATCAAGTCTTGAAGTCTATTGGTTTCTTTTTAGCTTATGTCATGAATACTATAGATACTCTATTTTGTATATCAATAAAGTATAGCTATTTAAGGTAAGTTACTTGATAAACAACTTCCTTTTCTTTGTTGTCTTGGATTATAACTTTATTTCTGATAAAAGTGATTATAGTGCCTTTTTGGCTTAATTTGGATACTAATATGAGATTCAATCTAAATGTCATAAGTTGCTTTGACTATGACCAAGAAAAATCTATTTATAGAATAATAAACAAAAAATCAAACCAGTAGTCTCTTAGCTAGTTGTAGAATACTATCAATATAAATAAAAATAAATAACATACTTGTATAAGTAGATAATACAATTGATCAATTGGTAGTTAACTCAATTACTGGTCTTTTTGAATAGCAGATCCTAGCTATAAAAAAAAAAAGTATAGCAAAGCAGTACATAGGCAAAGACTCTAAAAAGTACAACAAAAAAGAAGAATAAATAAAAAAATATTATAAGAAGTATGGCTGAACATTAGAGTAGAGAAAGTAGACATATATGAGGGTATAATAGTCAAAACACTTCTGGATAGTAGTGCAACAGAAATATTTATGGATAAGAAAATAACAGCAAAACATGGGTTTAAACTACATAAGCTGAATAGACCAGTAATAGTTAGGAATATAAATGAAATGAACAACAGTATAAGAGTTATTGCATACCAAATAAAAGTAAATATATACTACAAAAGCCATATGAAAAGAATAAGAATAGATATATACAATTTGAAAAAGACAGATATTATACTAGGTATACTATGGTTGTAAGTATATAACTCTAAAATAAACTAAAAAATGAAAAAAATCAAAATAACAAGATGTTTATTAATCTATAGGAAAAAGATAGTGGTAAAGAAAAATATGAAAAGAAAGAAAAAAGTAAAGAAAAAAATTAGAGTAATAAAAAAATCAAATAGAGATAAATAGAAGATATTAATGGAAAAAAAATTCAATAATAAAGTCAAATTAGATAAAGAAAAAGTAAGGAAAATAATATTATAAAGATTTTACAAGTAACTTAAAGTGTTCAAAAAGACTAAATCAGAAAGGATATCTATGAAAAAACCTTAGGACTATACAATAAATCTAAAAAAAAACTTCATGCCAAAAAAAAAAAGACATATTTGATATCAAAAGAAGAAAAGAAAAAAGTAAGAGAATTTGTAGAAGAGCAGTTAAAAAAAGGGTATATTAGACTTTTAAAGTACCCTTAGACTTCACTAGTGTTCTTTGTAGAGAAAAAAAATAGAAAAAAAAGATAGTACAAGACTACAGATACCTAAATAAGGGGACAGTTAAGGATAATTACCCTCTATCTTTGATTTCAGACTTAATTAATACCATAAACACAAAAAAGATGTTTACAAAGATAAACTTGTGCTAGGGATACAACAATATATAGATAAAAGAGAAAGATGAGTAAAAGACTACATTTATAATACATCTTAAAGTATATGAGCCCACTGTAATATTTTTTGGTCTTACAAATTCATCAGTAACATTTCAAGCAATAATGAATGATATTCTAAGAAACCTAATAGATATAGGAGATATAGCAATATTTATAGATAACATATTGGTAGAAACAAAGAATTAAAAAAAACATAATGAAATAGTAGAAAAGATATTAAAAAGAATAAAAGCAAACAATTTATATATGAAACCTGAGAAATGTATATAGAAAATTAAAGAGATTAATTTCCTAAAATTAGTAATAGAAGTAAATAACATTAAAATACAAAAAGAAAAGATAGTAGAAGTTCTGGAATAACCAAGATCTAAAATAATTAAAAATATATAAAAAAAGACTTTACTAAGATTACTAAACTATTGTATAAATTAGTTAGAAAAAATAAGAAATGGAACTGAAAAAAAGAGTAGAAAAAGGTGTTTGAAGAGTTAAAAAGAATATTTACAATATGACTAGTACTAGTAATGTCTAACTTGGATAAAAAGATAAGAGTAGAGACAGATGTATCAGAATATATAACAAAATGAGTACTTTCAATGAAATATGTGAATAATAAATAGAAGCCAGTAGTCTTTATTTTAAAATTACTGAATGAAGTAGAAAAGAATTACAAAATTCATAATAAAAAGATATTGGCAATAATTCAATGTTTAAAAAAATAGAAACACTTGCTGAAAGACACATAGATAAAATTTGAAATCTGAAGTAATCACAAAAATCTTGAGTATTTCATAAGTAGTTAGAAGTTGAACTGGAAATAAACAAAATGAATATTATACCTATTAAGATTTGATTTCATACTGAAACATATACTAAGAAGTAGTATAGAAAAAGCTAACAGCCTTAGTAGATATTTAAACTAGTAGATGGGAGTAAAAAAAGATAATAAGGATAGAGTATTGGTAAAGAAAGAATAGTTGGAGGTTAGAGCAATACAAGTGGTAGAAATAATAATCAAAAAAATAAAGAAGTTAAGAAATATATAGAGTTCTGTAACACATACTAAAGAAACAAAAATTGTACAGAGACACTAGCAGAAAAGTTAATGCCTAACACAGTACCAGAAAGATCCTAGAGTCATATAATGGCAGATTTTATTACAAAGTTACCACTAGCACAAGGATATAATGCAATCCTAGTAGTATGTAATAGAATAATGAAAATGGCATACTTCATGCCCACTACAAAAAAAACTTTGGCAGAGAGAGTGGCAAGACTGTTCCAGGATAATATTTGAAAATTACATAAATTACCAGAAAGTATTATAGTAGATAAAGAAACATAGTTTGCAGCAGAAATAATGAAAGAGTTGAATCAAATGTTGGAGATCAATACCAAATTATTAACAGCTTACTATTTATAAACAGATAGCCAGACAGAAAGAATAAATCAGAAACTAGAACAATATTTGAGAATATTCATTGATTATTGCTAGGAGCAGTAGTTAGATTAGTTAACAACAACAGAGTTTGTATATAATAATAAAGTACAAATGAGTACAAGAGTATTGTTGTTCAAGACAAATAGTGAATAGAATCTATATATAAAATTTAAAATAAGAAAGAGAAGAAAGTTTGAGAAAACAAAAGAGTTTATAAAGAAGATGAAAGAAGTATATGAGGAAGTAGAAGAAATACTGAGAAAAAGTCAAGAAAAGATAAAAAAATATGCTAATAGAAAAGAAAACAAGCCAAAAGAGTATAGAGTAGATGATTGGATGCTCAAGAGCACAAAGAATCTTAAGTTCCAAATGCAGAAAAGACATTTAGAAAAATTAATGGAATAGTTTGTAGGTTCTTACAAAGTAAAAAGAATCATATTAACAAATGCAATTAAACTGGAGTACAGTGAAAATATATCCAGTAGTAAATATCAATAGAGTATAAATATATAAAGATTAAGTAAAAGACCAGAGAAAAAAACAGTCTTTTCTAGTAGTAATCAAAAGAGAAGAGAAATATAAAGTGGAGAAAATACTAAATAAAAAAAAGTTTAGAGAGAAAAATGGGTATTTAGTATGATGAAAAAAATATACAACAGAAGAAGACACTTGAAAACTAAAAGAAAATTTAGGAAATGTAAGGGACTTGATAAGAAAATTTGAAGAAAAATATAGAAAAAAGTCAAGACAGACAAGAAAAGAAAATTATAAAGAGTTTTATAGAGAAGAATTACCAGAAAGATATATAACAAAAATATCATATAAATAGAATGATAGAAAATTTGATTAAGAGTATTAGGGACAATTGGAAAGAAATTGGAGATGTTGGAAGAAAATACAATAAAAGGAAAAAAGAATGTTAGAAATAATTCAGAAAGAGGAAGAACAAGAACAGAAAATAGAAAAACTAAAAATAAAAAAGTAGAATGAAAAAGATGAAATAGGTAATCTACAGAACCCATATAATAAACTATAAAGTTCTCAGAATAAAGACCTTTAAAGAAGAAATACTATTATAAGTCATCTTAACTATAACCAAGGAAGATCTATTTTTATAATAGACAAGAAAATCAAACCAGCAGCCTCTTAGCTGGTTGTAGAATACCATTAATGTAAATAAAAGCAAATAGTATACTTGTATAAGTAGGTAGTATAATTGATCAAGAATCCTATTAAGTTCTCTTTGTAACCCTTAAAAATCTAGTTGCTGAGTTAACTCAACTTGAGTTACACAACACTGAGGCTTGAAGTATGTAAAATATTATTAAATATTATAGTTGTGGTAACACTATTAATTAGGGTCTTTAACATTACAGTGCTCTTGCCAAGAATCTCAAATATCAAGTCTTTTTCTGCAAACAGACCTGCAGTTAGATGGTTCATAGAAGTATATATAAAAAAGAAACTTTTATCAATAAAGCAATAATCAGGCATATTTACAACTACTTGTACCCCTCTTGTATTTTGTTGTTAGAGTGCATTATAATTAGAACTGTTAGATTAATTGTTGTTAGAAAAAAGAATATTTTTAAGAAAAGAAGTAGCTATTTTGAAGTTTATATTTCCCATTATTATTATAGTAAATGGGGTTTTATCAGCAAATTCTTTATTTTTAATATTGTTTACTATTGGTTGTCTAAAACTAATTCTCTTTGTATTGGACACAGTTTCTTTTTCTCTATCTTTGATCCCAAAACCTAAAAAAAATTGTCTTTTCTTCCCTTTGTCTTTCTAGTAGTAAATATCAATGGTATGTCTACAATACTTACAATTTGGGTTTGAACAGATTAACTAGAAGTAATTGTGGTATATAGATTTAGATATTTGGAAAGCTATAATAAAGTTAGCAAAGTAGTTGGATTAGTTACTGTCAAGATAAAGCCATTATGTGTAAAGATCTATGATAATATCATAAGGACATTGGTTCTTGAAGACTGTGGTAACAATAGAGTTCTAGGATAGAGATAAGGAATTAAAGATAATTATGATAAAGTTCTTTTTGTTAATTTCTATATCTAGAGATCTCACATCTAACAACTTTTGGTACAAAAAAACAATATGGACAGGAAAATCTCCTTTGTTATTATAAGTGATATTCCTTAGTTCTTGCTCAGTTTTTAACTAAACAATGTTTAAAGTAGTGCTATAGATTTTTTTGTATAAATTCCAAACATTAATAGCAGTTCCACTTGTATTAATACCCAAGCCACCAGAACATTTAGTGTCAAAAAGTAATAACATCTTCATTTATACATTGTGACTCTTTTACTCTTTGACTATAAGTATAAAAGAATTCTATAATATTTCAGAGGGTAATAACAACAGTAAAGTTAAAGTTGAGGATATGCTAGTAATTGCTAGTACTTTTGCTATTATTGTAGTTTGGTTTTGTATAGGATTGGCAATGGAATTATTGAGGTAATCTTTTGTTTTCTTTGATTCAACTATCATCAAAATATTCTTTTGCTAGACATTCTAATTCATTCTATTAAATTTGTCAGATTCTACAAAGACAAGTACAATTTCTGAAGTGGTTATATTTGACAAGAATAGTAGTTATATGTAATAGATATTTGTGAAATTGAATATATACAGTGGTATAGTTGTGTATAAGTATGAGAATATTTCTATGTATATATATATAGTGTATTCCATTGTTTTAGATGTTAAAACTAAAGTCTATAATCAACTAAAGTAAAGATATATCTTAGACATTACCCAATGCTGTAAATAACTTTTCACAAATGGTCACTTACTGATTTGTGAGTTGATGATTTGATAATCAAAAGGCTCAAAAAAGCAAAGTTTAGACAATAGCAAAAGATGTTGTTAAGTCTGAGATTTATCCTTAGATATACAGTCCTTAAATATATAATTGTAGTAGTTTGTATACTAGGACAGCCTACCATATGATCACTATCTATTGTTCTACATATAGGAGTGCTATTGTTCTTGAAATAAAAATAACCTAACCATTTTAGAACAGTCCTTTGTTTTATTCAAGAACAGATAATAATCTATAGATAAAGATCAATGTCATATACAAACATTGAAAACTTTATATCTCCATAGGATCTTATTGCCTTTGGATCTATTTATAGCCAAAAAAAGCATATTGAAGAAAGCTTCACAATGGTTATTGAAGCAAACAATTATGTTAAGCAGTCTCTAAGATATTGGCAATTTAATATCTGGTGACTTAGTGAATACTGATTGCTTTGAGACATTTTTGGTACTGTTTGAAAGGTTTTCTTAAGGGCTTTTGGT
>Ga0153952_1000323_pt1 | contig 15852 bp, 18 predicted proteins | sample TSNJ036MetaG_FD_104746 | JGI IMG/M metagenome (GOLD analysis project Ga0153952, IMG submission 104746) | Attine ant fungus gardens microbial communities from New Jersey, USA - TSNJ036 MetaG | ecosystem: Host-associated > Fungi > Mycelium > Unclassified | place: USA: New Jersey, Wharton State... | reverse complement strand
TCATTATGGCAGACCGCAAGCGTCTTAAAGCACCCAACGGGCTATACCTCGGAACGCCGGGGAGCGGCAAGAGTTTTTCCGCAAAGCGGGAAATAATCAATGTCTTCCTCGCCACTTCCGACAGGATATTGATTGTAGACCCAATGGGCGAATACGCGCCGCTTGTAAAGCGGCTCGGCGGCGAAGTCATAGAAATATCGCCCGACAGCCCGCACCATATAAATCCTATGGACATAAAGCTGACCGAAACGGACGAGGAAAATCCGCTTGCACTCAAAGCGGATTTTATTTTGTCCCTCATGGAGCTTGTTGTCGGCGGCAAGGACGGATTACAGCCGATAGAGCGGACGGTCATAGACCGTTGTACTCGCCTTGTCTACATGGACTTTATGAAAAACCCGGAAACTGCGGTCATGCCGACGTTACAGGACTTGTACGAACTGTTAAAGGGACAGCCCGAAGCGGAAGCGAAACGGCTTGCCACCGCGCTTGAACTATACTGTGTCGGCTCGCTCAACGTGTTTAATAACCATACCAATGTATCTACTGATAAGCGCGTAACTTGCATTGTGCTGAAAAAGCTCGGCGCGTCCCTACGGAAAATCGCAATGCACGTTACCAATGAATTGACATTGACGGTTGTGGACGATAATTTTCAGCGCGGCATTTTTACATGGTGCTACTATGACGAGTTTCACATTTTGCTCCGCGACACGCTGACCGCCTCGTATTTTGTGGCGATATGGAAAATGTTACGCAAAAAAGCGTGCGTCCCAAGTGCCTTGACCCAAAACGTAAAAGACCTTTTAGCGTCAAAAGAAATCGAAAATATACTGGAAAACTCTGAATTTATGGTACTGCTTTCACAGGCGGCGGGTGACAGGGAAATTCTCGCCCGACAACTCGGCATATCATCACATCAATTAAGCTACGTTACGCACAGCGGGTCGGGTGAAGGACTTTTATTCTATGGAAACACAACAATTCCTTTTGTAGACCGTTTCCCTAAAAATACCGAAATATACCGCTTATTGACTACGCGCCCGGAGGACTTGAAAGATGAAAACAAATCCGGGTAAAGCGACTTCGGGTCAACTTGACCCGAAGTTGCAAACAGACGTTATTTACAACATGGACTGTCTGGACGCCCTGCGCTCCCTGCCCGATAACAGCCTGCATTGCTGTGTTACCTCTCCGCCGTATTATGGCTTGCGGGACTACGGCATGGACGGACAAATCGGGCGCGAAGAAACCCCGGAGCGGTACATAGAACGGCTGACCGCCGTATTCCGTGAACTGCTCCGCGTCCTGCGCCCTGACGGTACGTTTTGGCTGAACATTTCCGACACCTACTGCGGGACAGGCAATAAAAGCGGGTACGCCGACCCGAAATATCCAAACGGCAGAACGGGCGACCATGTTTCAATCACCCAAAAGGTACAGGGCTGTAAACCAAAGGACTTAATCGGCATACCGTGGCTTTTGGCGTTCGCCCTCCGCGCCGACGGGTGGTATTTACGCAACGACATTATTTGGGAAAAGGCAAACCCCATGCCCGAAAGCGTCCGCGACAGATGCGCCCGTTCCTACGAGCATATTTTTTTGCTGACAAAATCAAAGAAATATTACTTTGATTATTTGGCAATATCCGAACCGATAGCGGCGAACACGGCGGCGCGGCTGAAAGCGGGGCGCGGCGCGTTCCACAAATACGCCGACGAAGTGCCGGGGCAAGGGAACGTACAGGCGATAAACAAGCCGAGGGCGGCGGGGGCATACAACGAGTTTAATATATCGCCCCTGCGGAACAAGCGGGATATATGGCGCATTAACACCGTCCCGTATTCCGGGGCGCACTTCGCGGCGTTCCCGCCGAAGTTAGCGGAAACCTGCATACTGGCGGGTTGCCCCGAAAAAGGAATTGTCATTGACCCGTTTTTCGGGAGCGGCACAACGGGGCTTGCGGCGAAACGGCTGAACCGCCGCTATATCGGCGCGGAGCTTAATCCCGAATATTGCTTGCTTGCCCGCGAACGGATAGGGGGCTGAATGATATGGAGAAGAAACCGAAGCCCGCCGCCCCTGCGGATAAAAAAAGCAAATTCCGACAGGAGAGCAAAACGGCGAAGCCGTCCGACAGACTGCGGCGCGACCCGCCGCCGGGGACTTCGGGTCAAGTTGACCCGAAGTCGAAGCCCAAGACCAAAGAGGAAAAGGCGGCGGCGCGTGAGGACAGTCGGCTTGACAAATCCAAGCTACGCGCCGACAAAAGCGGCGTAAAGTTAGATAATGCCCGCGAAAAACTGGCAAATCAGAAACCGCAGAAGCCGCCCGGTATTGGGAAAAAACTATCACAGGCGGCGGGTTACGAAGTCGCGGCGAAAATACACGGCAAAATCCGAGAGGTCGAGCGTGATAATGTCGGCGTAGAAGCGGCGCACAATGCCGAGATAATCGGAGAACGCGCCGGGCGTTTCGCCGTTCGTCATGTTAAGAAGCGCATACGCACCCGCCCTGCGCGGCGCGTTAAAAAAGCGGAGCGTAAAAATATCAAGGCAAACGCGGATTACCGTTTCCGCGAAATGGCAAAGGAAAACCCGGAGCTGAAGAAAAACGCGCTCAAACGCCATTTGCATAAAAAGCGGATTCAAAAGCAATTCCAAAAACAGGCGAATGAAGCCGCGAAGAAAACCGCAAAAAAGGCGGGTAAGGAAACAGCTTCGGTTACAGCAAAAATCGGACGCGCCGCCGTGAACTTCGTCAAGAAAAATCCCAAAGTAATGCTGATTCTCGCAATGTGCTTTCTGATTATCGTTATTGTGCAATCCTGCACGGCAATGACGCTCACCCTGTTTAGCGGTTTGGGCGGCGCTGTCGGGGCAAGCACATATCCGTCCGAGGACGCGGAAATGATTGCGGCAGAAGCCGCCTATGCCGGTATGGAAGTTGATTTACAATACAGGCTCGACAACTACGCGACCTTAAACCCCGGCTATGACGAGTATCATTTTAACCTTGACGAAATAGAACATGACCCCTATGTGCTGATTTCCATTTTAAGCGCGTGGCATGAGGGAGCGTGGACGCTCGCAGAGGTGCAGGGTACGCTATCCATGCTCTTTGATATGCAGTACACCCTGACGGAAACGGTTGTCGTGGAAGTGAGAAGCTACACCGATTCATGGACGGACGAGGAAGGCAACAGCCATTCGGAAACCGTCTATTACAATTATTACATTTGCACGGTTACATTGGAAAACTTCAACCTCTCGCACTTGCCCGTTTACATTATGAGTGAGGAACAGTTAAACCGCTACGCGCTGTATATGGCTACACTCGGCAACCGCCCCGACCTGTTCCCTGTCCACTTGTACCCCGGAGCGTCAACAATTTTAGAGTTTGAAACTTACGACATACCGCCCGAATACTTGGAAAATGAAGTCTTTGCCGCTATGATAGCGGAAGCAAACAAGTATTTGGGTTATCCCTATGTATGGGGAGGGTCGAACCCGTCAACGTCTTTCGACTGTTCGGGTTATGTGTCGTGGGTACTCAATCATAGCGGCTGGAGCGTGGGGCGGCTCGGAGCGCAGGGGCTATACAATATCTGCACCCCTGTGTCGGCGGCGAACGCGAAACCCGGCGACCTTGTGTTTTTCGTGGGTACTTACGACACCCCCGGCGTTTCTCATGTGGGAATATATGTCGGGGACGGAATGATGGTACATTGCGGAAACCCCATAGGCTATGTTTCTATCAATACCGCCTACTGGCAAAATCACTTTTTTGCTTTTGGCAGACCATAAAAGGAGGATATTTTTTCATGGCAGCAACAAAAAGAAGCAAGGTGCAAACCGAAATTGACAAGGCGCGGGAGCGTCTTATGGAACAGCAAGCCCGGATAAAGGAATTGGAAACAAAGCGCACCGAGCTTGAAAATATGGAGATTGTTGATATTGTGCGCGGGTTGAGCATACCCCTTGACGACCTCGCCGCTATTCTGCAATCCCTCAAAGGCGGGGACGTTCCCGCCGCCCTTTCAACTTCGGGTCAAGTTGACCCGAAGTCTGCGAAACCTAAAATCATTGTACCCGAAAATGACGATACAGACAAGGAGGATGAAAACGAATGAAAAAGAAACTTTGCATAACTGCGGCGGCTCTCTCCGCGCTTTCCGTGATTGCGCTAATTATAGTTAAGGTAAAAAGGAGGGTAATATACAGATGAAATATCGTTTGATTGCGGCGGCGTTAGCCGCTTTTTTTATGCTCCCGCTTTTGGGCGTGACGGCATACGCATATGCCGACCCGGATGAAATACCGGATGAAACGATTATCTCCGAGGAAACCCCGGATGATGAAGAAATACCGTCCGCGCCTGTCACGGATTATCCCGAAACCCCGCCGCGCCCCTTTACCCCATCCGGTACAGGCACGGTCATTGACATTGCCACCGACTCGGACGGCAAGATTTTCTACACGATTATGACGCCCGATGAACACGTTTTTTATCTTGTCATTGATAAACAGCGAAACGCGGATAACGTGTATTTCCTTAACGCCGTTACCGTAGACGATTTAATGGCACTCGCGGAAAACCCAAAGCCGCCGCAGGGCGGCACAGTAGCACCCCCGCCGACTACGACAGACAACCCCGAACAGCCGACAGAAACGCCGCCCCCGGCGGAACAGCCGCAGGGCGGTAATATGGGTATGTATATAGTCGTTGGAATACTTGTCATTGCCGGCGGCGGCGCGGGTTGGTACTTCAAGATATACCGACCTAAACAGCAGGGCGCGGCAAACAGCGACGAATATGACCCGTCTATGAACGATACGGAAAACGACGATACCGCCGATTGGGGCGACCAGGACGAGGGCGACGATTCGCCGCCGTGGGACGAGGACGGGGAAAGCGGGGACGAAGAATGAATCTAAACCTTACGCGAAGGACTTCGGGTCAACTTGACCCGAAGTTAAAACCATGACGGACGGCATACACCGTGAACTGACCCGCGCCGAACGCGCCGCAATCCGAAAGCTCGTCAAGGATTTATGCGCGAATTACGACCATGAATACGGCTGTCTGCTTTTAGACGGCGACTGTTATATGTTTTACGGCGTGGCATATACGAATACGGGGATGTGTAAATATTTCCGCAACGCGGTATTGCCGACAGAACCCGTGCTTGAAGCCGTTTTAACAGGCGGCGCGGCGGTGGAAACGCGCCCCTGCGCCCTCTGCGGCGAAGCGTTCCCCGTAAACGGCAAACAGGCGTATTGTTCGGACGCTTGCGCGGACGAAGCGAAGAAGCGGCAGCAGCGCGGATATATGCGGGAAAGACGGGGCGGGAGTTAGAATTTGCCCCGAAAAAACCCACGCAAATACAGGCTTTTCAGACTCCGAAACCGGGCGGGTAATGTTATCGTATTACCCGCCCCCGTTTTCGGGCAGTAAATTCTAACATTTATTGAAAGGATTATCATATGGACGACAAAAACCAAAAAGAAACGGTACACGGTTATGAGATACAACGCGCCGTTACCTTTGAGAATAACCGGGGCTTTGCCCTTGCCGAAAACCCTAACGCCCCCGACCCGTTTGTGACCTGGCAGTTTACCGAGGACGAAAACGGGGCGCGGGATTACTATTGGGGGCATTACGCCGGGAGTAAGGACACGGCGACAAGGGATTATGAAAATCACATTGTAGAGTATCAAGAGCAATATGGATTGTCTGAAAAAGACGCATATAAATATTACTCGACACAGCGACCTGTTGACATTGGCACGTTCCCGAAAACGGAAAACGGACCCGTCCGCTTTGAAAATTTTGATAAGCGGGAGGATGTTGAGCAGGGACAATTCAAGGCGTGGGGCTATCTTGTCTATGACACGCCCCTGACGGCAAAACAAATATATGATTACGAATTACGCCCTGCCCCCGACAACTTCGATTTTGTGATAGCGAAGAATAAACAGGCGCAGACCGCCCCGAAGCCGATTATGGAACAGCTTGCCGAAGCCGCAAAAAAGGTTGAGCGAGGCGAAGCTCCGGTAACGGATAAAAAACAAAACCGTGATGAAAGGTAGGATTATATTATGAACGAAAAGGAAAACCCGAATAAAAACCGGGAATTATCCGAAGAAGCAAACGCGAATATGATTGACGGCATAATTAACAATTTGCCGCCTGCGCCCGTCCCCGACCCGGAGGACAAACCGCTTGACCGCGTGAAGCCGCCGACCGAGAAGAAGCGGAGCAGGGAGCTTGAACGGTGAGCAAACCCAAACGCGCCCGCGATATTCCCCTGTATGTGAGGGTATCACAGACTGAATATGATTTGATACAGGAGCGCATGAGCGAAGCGAGGACAAAAAACATGGCGGCGTTCGTCCGCAAAATGGCTTTGAATGGGTATGTGCTTCACGTTGACCTGTCCCCCGTGAAAGAGATTGTTTCCCTGCAACGGCGGTGTTCAAACAACCTCAATCAGATTGCCATAAACGTAAACACATACGGCGGCATATATCCGCAGGAACTAACGGCGTTACAGCGCGACTATGCCGCGCTGTGGAATCCGTTGTCGGATTTAATAAAACAGCTTGCGGATATAGTGAAGATGTGAAACGCGGGGAGCGTCGGAATTATGCCGATTGCTCCCCGCTTTTTTCATAGCCGCAGACTTCGGGTCAACTTGACCCGAAGTCGAAGTGTTTGTTCATTTTTGGAATAAAAGGCGAATGAAAATAATGCTTAATTTCTACGCATTGTTATTAAATGCACAATACCCCCTCCGAGTAAAGACCCAACAGCTATCCAAATAACTCCTAACGGAAAACCCGTTAAAAGACCAATTACAAAACCTATAATCGCCCCTATCGCGATACCTGCTTGTTCTTTGAAGTTTTTACTTTTACGATTCATTTATATACACCCCGAAAATATAAATACTGTTTGCTCACTTTATCGCCCAAAGATGAATTCAAGTATATCACATTATCAAGTCTTATTCAAGCGTAACAGCTTCGGGTCAAGAACCGCAAGCTCTCGATTTTGGCGTTTCCGGTTTGTCCCGGAAAACCCCCAATGATATAATATATACATAGGATATACCTATATTTTATCACAAAAAGGGAGGGTTATTTTATGCGTATTATCTTGAAAATTATCGCCGCGCCGTTCGTGGTAGTGCTGACCGTTTCGTGGGCGTTATTGATTTTCCTGTTCTGTTGGGCTGAAACATTATTGCAGTATGTTTCGGGGATTGCGGGGCTGATGGCACTTGTGCTGTTCATCATGGGGCAGACCACAGGCGGGATTGTGTTCGCGGTCATTGCGTTCCTCATTTCCCCGGTGGGACTTCCCGCCATTGCCAAGTGGCTGATTGACAAGCTCGACAACTTAAACGACGCTTTGAAAGACTTTATTACGACATAACAACTTCGGGTCAATTTGACCCGAAGTGTTGAAAAACACGAAAGGGGGTCAAGCTGTGGCGACCACATACATAAAGCCGTATAAGACGGCGAAAGGTTTATCCGCCGTACAGACCATGCGGGAGCGTTTCGATTACGGGCTTGACCCGAAAAAATGCGCGGCGGTATCTTCCTATCTTTGCGAACCCGAAACGGCACACGCCGAATTTATGCTTGTTAAAAATCAATATGAAGCGGTAACGGGACGCTCCGCCGAAAAGGGGCATTTGTTTTTTCAGATACGACAAGCGTTCCCGCCCGGTGAAATATCCGTTGAAGAAGCACAACGCATAGGCTATGAAACGGCTATGCGGTGGACGAAAGGAAAGTATCAATTTTTCGTCTGCACCCACAACGACAAGGGACATCTGCATAATCATATTTATTACAACGCAACCGCAGAGGACAGCACCCGCAAGTTTCATAACTTTATCGGCTCGGCGTTCCACGTTCGGCGGCTGTCCGACCTTATCTGTATAGAGCATAATTTATCCGTTATCGTCAATCCGAAACAGCACAGCAAAAGGCTATTCAAGCATTACGGCGAATGGCTCGGCGGTGAAAAGCCGCCGACATTTCAAGAACGGTTAAGGGCGGTGATTGACAATGCCCTGTTTGATAAGCCGGAGGATTTTGACGCTTTTCTCGCGGCATTGGCGGCGGCGGGATTTGAGCATAAATGGGGGCGCGGCGGTGTGTTATCGTTCCGCGCTCCCGATTACGGACAGGAACGGTTTACCCGTCTGCGCTCGTCCACACTTGGGGACGGCTACGGCATAGAGGACATACGCGCCGTTATCGAGGGACGCGCCCCACTCACGGAAAGACGCGCCGTCCCCGCCGTTCCCCGCAAGGTCAATCTGATAATCGACATACAGGAAAAAATGAAGCAGGGCAAGGGCGCGGCGTATGCGAAGTGGGCGACTGTGTATAACTTAAAGCAGATGGCGGCGGCTCTCCAATATTTACAGGAAAATAATCTGCTTGTATATGAGGACTTGGCGGCAAAAGCGGAAACGGCGGCGGCGCGTATGCACAGCACAGGGGATAATTTACAGCAGACCGAAACGGCTATGAAACGCAACGCCGAGTTGAAAATGGCGATTGCGGATTATGCCCGGACACGCCCCGTATTCGAGGAATACAAGGCGAAGAAATACAGTAATAAATATCTCGCGGAGCATGAAGCTGACATAGCCGTTTACAGGGCGGCACAGGCTACCATGAAAGAATTATTACATGGTGAAAAGCTCCTGAAAATGGACGCGCTCAAAGGCGAATGGCAGACCTTGACGGCGGCGAAAAAAACCGGATATTCCGATTACCGCGCCGCCCAAAAAGATATGCGGGAGGTCGTGGCGGTCAAGGCGAACATAGACCATCTGCTCGGCATTGTCGGCAGAGAGAAAAACAAGGAAATGGAGCGATAGCGGAATGACGCAACAACAAGGAGCGAAGCGACGCCACTTCGGGTCAAGTTGACCCGAAGTCTGCGGGTTTGGGGCGCAAGCTCCAACAAGCATTATTCAAGTGGCAAGCCACTTGAATTGCTTGCCGTTTAGCGGAAACCTTGTATTTGGCGCATTTAACGGCAACGTGCTATTCCCGTTATAACAACCCGGTTAAAATATTTTCTGCAAATGTAGAATATTTTTCAAAAGACACTTGACATTCATATAAGGCGGGTGTAGAATATCAATGTAGACAATTGTCTTGAAAGGAGTTGACACTATGGAAAGGATGAAAAAACTGCCGGACGCGGAGTTTGACATCATGAAAGTGGTATGGGCGAATGAACCGCCCATAACGACCAACGTTATTATGGAGCAGTTAGGACGAGAAAGGGAATGGAAAGCCCAGACGGTTATTTCTCTTATGTTGCGGCTTGTCGAGCGCGGTTTCCTGCATACCGAGAAAAACAGCAAGGAGCGAACCTATTTCCCATTGGTAAGCAAGGAGGATTACCTAAAGTTTGAAACGGGCAATTTTATGAAACAGTTTCACGACAATTCATTTATCAATTTTGTCAATACCCTGTATGATGAAGAAGCATTGACCGACAAGGATATTGACGAGTTGCTACAATGGGCGAAAGAACGGAGGGGTTAGTATGCAAAGTTTTATGGTTATGTTGCTGACTTGTTCCGTTACCATGTCGGCGCTTGCCCTCTTTTACATGGCAGTTACGCCGCTTTTTGCAAAGCGTTATTCTGAAAAGGGACGCTATTACGCATGGCTGATTATCGTGATTGGACTGATAATCCCTTTCCGTCCACACTTTGACAATGCCGTTGTAAAGGTAGATGTGCCGAGTGAGACAACAGCGCCTATTATTCAAATAGGAAACGGAACACCTGTTACTGTCCCCGATGTAAACACCACGTTTCCCTCTACGTTGCCGAGTGTTTCATGGTGGCAGATTGCGGCGGCGGTATGGCTTGCCGGAGTGATTGCTTTTCTCGCTTATCACATTATAAAGCATTATTGCTTTGTAAAGATGGTAAAGCGGTGGAGTGAAAACGTAACGGACAAACAACCAGTTACTTTACTGCAAAGCCTAAAATCTGAAATGGGAATATCCACGCAAATCAATCTTTATCGGTGTTCGAGCATTGGTAGTCCCATGATGATTGGCTTTGTAAATCCCCGGATACTATTGCCGAAAGCAGATTTTGCACAAGATGAACTCCGCTTTATCCTCAAACATGAGCTTGTACACTATAAGCGGAAAGACCTGTATTACAAATCCTTGGTGTTGATTGCAACTGCAATACATTGGTTTAATCCGATTGTCTATCTCATGGCAAAGGCGATTGATGTGCTATGTGAAACATCCTGCGACACAGAGGTAGTACGAAGCACGGACGCGGATATGCGACAACATTACAGCGAAACAATTATTGGCGTGGTCAAATACCAGTCAAAGCTAAAAACAGCGTTATCAACTAATTTTTATGGAGGTAAAAAAGGTATGAAGAACAGAATTTCGTCCATCATGGACACAACAACAAAGAAAGCCGGTGTGGCCGTCTTATCCCTTGTCCTTGTCGGAGTAATGGCAACCGGCTTTGTTACGGTAGCATACGCCAGCAACATTTCTCAAGCAAACGACGTTGGGACTATAACCGCTGATAAAGTAACCGAGAAATCTATCACTGGTGACGGTGCTCGTGTTATCAGCGATGAAGAAATTAAGCAAATGTTTGCAGAGTTTGAACGCAATAACGCAGATGTATATTCAATTTATGAAAAGTATGGTCTGACATACAACAATGACGAAAACAGGCTTTACTACAATGGTAAACTGGTAAGGTATTTTGAGGACAATCAAAATACGGACGGAACTTTCAGCGGAGTTACTTCTGCTAATGCAGATGGCAGTGTTGATGTACATTCTATACGAAATTCTGCTGGCGAACTAACTGGAATAGAAGCATATAGTCAAGCTGCATTTGATACCAGAACTTCTGAATTGCAAAAGAAGAATGGTATTGAAAGCAGCGTGACCGGGAGCGGAATTTCAAAATAAGTAAAGAAATTGAGATGGGGGACTAATCCTCCCCCATTTCCATTGAATTACTAATCGAGCCAACTTGGCCCGAAGTGACAGCTAATGCCTATCCAAGCACAATAATTACTTTCGGATTTAGGAGCGCGAGGTTATGAACAAAAAGCGTATCATCTTTCTGGTCGGAAATATTCTACCTGTTTTAGTTAGCGGTATCATTTATGCGGTTGCTTCTCAAAACGACCTGCATTTATGGGTAAGATACGATGCGGTAATTGTTCCAATTTATTTGTTGACGTTTAACTTCATCATGGAACATAAAGCATTTTTTGCATGGAAAATGCTCGTACTTCTGTCTGTTGAATTGATTTGTGTAACAATCCACATGGCTTATTTTCAATTTGACTTTAGTCCGACATCTATAATTATATGGTCGTTCATGCTTGTAATTGCGTTGTTAATTATAGTAATAGGTGGTTTTATTCTTTACTTCATTTCTAAAAAGAAGCGCAACATGGGGTGAGGAAAGATTTTTAAGGCCGCATGAGGTATTATATCTCTTGACTTCGGGTCAAGTTGACCCGAAGTAGCCCAATAGCAAACCTCATGTGACAGAGGAAATCCGACTTTGAAAGGAGGGCGGGTAACTATATGGAAAATTATATATTGGTAGTAGGCTACGACCGCCCTCATTTTGAAGCGGCGCGTAACGACTGGCTGAAATACAACGTATATCTTCATCCCGTGGGAACAGCCGCCGAAGCTATCAATCAATTTCATACCCGGCAATATTTGGCGGTAATCACTTCATATAACGTACCAAACATTACGCCGCTTATTGATTTTATGAGCGGAATAAATCAAATCCCGCTTGTGATTTTATCGCAGAACGACAGCGGAACCAAGTTTGCCGAAAGCATTATACGCGGAGCAGATACGTTTATCATTGACCCGGACAAGCTGATTGAAAGCATAAAAGAAAACAAAGACATCATTGACCGCCTCGCAAAAATGCCGACGAACAGCAGAAAGGCGCTCGGTATTTTAACGCACCGGGACATCTTTATGGTAGTGGATTACCGCGCAGTATTTGTGCATGGCGATGAAATTATCTTATCAAAGAGTGAGTTTGAAATCCTCCAACTACTTTTGTCGCAGGTCGGCAGAGTATTTACATACGAACAGATTTACCTATGCGCTTACGGCGATGATATAGCGGTTGAGATAACCATTAACTCTGTTCGCTGTCATATTTCCCGAATACGGCATAGGCTACGCAATGGTATTGAACCGATTGATTATGACTATATAGATTCCGTTCGCAGTATCGGATACAAAATAGCAGTATAGCATAAGCCCGTTTACAGAAACGACCCGACATGATTGGGTCGTTTTTTTATATCCCCAAAAGTGATTACAACTTGACATGAAACTGCGCGGATTCTGATATGAACTTGACTGAAACTTGAAATGCTTGCCCTGTACGATTCCCTCATAACAACCGAAATAGAGGGGATTTATCGCTTGATACCGCTTTTGTTCCCTCTCAAAAGAAGGGGACAACGTGCGTTATCGCGGGGCTTTCGGAGTAACTTGCATATCATATCGAAGCACAAAGCGAAGCGCCGCAACCCAAAACCGGGCTGCGGTTTTTATTTCCCTGCTTTCTGACAAGCCCCGCACACTTCGGGTCAAGTTGACCCGAAGTCATGGCGGCAGACCTCGTTGCCGTTCGCCGCCGCCTTCCATTCGATTTACGCAATCCACAAAAATCGAATGGAGGAAATATATAATGGCAACTATCAATTTGCGGGATTTTTACCCGTGGTACACGCATGACGAGTTTATGGAAGTGTCCGACGAGATAGCGGCGGAGCTTTCGGCAGATAAAAGGTATCACAAGGCGCACGACCGCCGTATGCGGCGCAACAAGGCATATTCGCTCGACATTGACGCGGATATGGAAACGGCGGCAATCGCTTGCCACACCGACAACCCAGAAGCGATTTCTGAAATGATGGAGCGGCATTGCCGCCTGTGCCGGGCGTTGAACTCCCTGCCCGAAATACAGGGACGCAGGGTCGAAGCGCATTATCTGCTCGGCAAGAGTACAAGGGAAATAGCCGAAGCCGAGGGCGTGAGCGAAAGCGCGGTAAATCAGAGCATTGACAGGGGGCTTCGGGCAATGAAAAAATATTTTTCAAAAAGTTTTGAAAACAGCCTTGTCAAACGCCCTTAAAGTGACCTATATATATGAGAGGTACTTTTCCTCTCTTAATATATACGGGGTGAGGAATGAACAAGCCGGAGTATTTACTGTCTTATGACAGCCCGAACGAATACGGCTGTTTTCCTCCGGGGCTTCGCAGAGCAGAAGCACAGACAAGGCAAAGGGGCGGCGCATTAGCGTTGCCCCTTTTGCTATCCCCCGGAAATAGCGACCTCGGGTCAAGTTGACCCGAAGTAAAACATATTGATTTACGGAGGTATTGCGATATGCAAAACGCGGTTGAGTATAGAAGCGAAATAAAAACCGTCCCATTCGGCGGTAAAACGATTACCGTTGAAAACCTTACGCCCGTACTTACTCCAAAGGAGCGGGAAAAGCGCAAAAGGGAAATTGAACAGCGGCTTTTTGATGTGTTCAGCAAGTACAGGTCAAGAACCGGAAGCAAGCGTTTTTAGCGGGATTTATTTGAAAAAAGGGGCTATTTTTGTTATAATATATTTGTAGGTTAGCTCCTGTTTTCCCACAAAGAAAGGGAGCTAAAACATGAATACAAAAATAGACGCTATCTATGCAAGACAATCGGTTGACAAAAAAGACAGCATTTCCATTGAAAGCCAGATTGATTTTTGCAAATACGAACTGAAAGGCGGTAACAGTAAAGAGTACACCGACAAGGGCTATTCGGGCAAGAACACAGACCGCCCCCACTTTAAGGAACTGATAAACGACATTGAACAGGGTTTGATTGCGCGGGTGGTCGTTTATAAGCTCGACAGGATAAGCCGCTCGATTATAGACTTCGCAAACATGATGGAGTTGTTTCAGAAATACAATGTTGAGTTTATATCGTCCACGGAAAAGTTTGATACCAGTACCCCTATGGGTCGGGCAATGCTGAATATCTGTATAGTGTTCGCACAGCTTGAACGCGAAACAATCCAAAAGCGCGTGACCGACGCCTATTACTCCCGGTGTACCAAAGGTTTCCACATGAGCGGCAGACCGCCGTATGGCTACAAGCTCGCGCCGACCGTCGTAAACGGCATACGCACGAATATGTATGAAGAAGATACAGAAGCGGCGGAGCGCGTCAAGCTGATGTTTGAAATGTACGCCGAACCCGAAACGTCATTCGGTGACATAGCAAGGTATTTTTCGGGTGAGGGCATAGGCTCGGACGGCAAGGAGTTTTCCCGCAATATGATTTCACAGCTTTTGAAAAATCCCGTTTACGCACAGGCTGACATTGACGTTTATGAGTTTTTCAAAAGTCAAGGCGCGGCAATCGTCAACGACGCGGCAGACTTCACAGGATTAAACGGCTGTTATCTCTATCAAGGACGGGACGTAGCCGAAAGCAAGAAAACCAGTTTGAAAGAACAAATCCTTGTCGTTGCGCCGCATGAGGGGCTTGTATCTTCGGATACATGGCTTGCCGTTCGGAAAAAGCTGATGAACAACACAAATTCAACTTTCCGAAGCGGGCGCAAAGCCGCTACAACATGGCTTGCGGGGAAAATTAAGTGCGGACGGTGCGGAACAGGCTTAAATTGTATATGCAGTCCGTTAGACGTTTTGTACTTCCGTTGCCGTAAACGCGCCGACAGAAAAAGCTGTGAGGGTTGCGGTACGCTCCATGTGAAAGAGGTCGAGTATTTCATATATGATGAAATGTGCCGCAAAATGGACGAGTTTAAGACGCTAACAGACGGCAACCCCGCAAAAGCCAATTCCAAGCTGACCGCGCATAAGGTGGAGCTTGCACAGGTCGAAGCCGAGATTGAAAAACTGTTTATTTCACTTACGGGCGCAAACGCTGTCTTAATGTCTTATGCAAACGGCATGATTGAAGAACTGGACGCAAAAAGGCAATCACTTATGAAAGCGATTGCCGATATGACCGCCGGGGTTGTTTCCCCAAACAAGCTAAATCAGATTTCCGGGTATTTGAACGATTGGGCGAATATTGATATTACGGACAGGCGGTTTGTGGTTGACGGTTTGATAAATCAAATCTATATCACAAGCGAAACTGTCAAAATCGAATGGAAAATCTGACGCACTTTACACATTATTTTATTACGCTGTTAGTTGTACATTGTGAACTGATGTTATATTCATCAACTAACATTATGCATTAAAGAGAGGCCCCGCAAGATACGCAGGAGAGAGATCTCCTGCCATTTTGTTAGGTGAAATCCCCTAAAACCACTTTATAAGCTAATTATTCGGAATCCGAATATATTTTGGCTTTAAATGTGGATGTAAAAACGGTATCTTCAAGATTAGGACACGCAAAGACAAGTACCACCTTAGACATCTACACCCACGCCATCAAGGCAAGAGATACAGTAGTTGCAGATACTTTGGATAATTTATTCAGCAAAGTACCGATGTAAGAATCAAATAATGTCACATATTTTACTACTTTTTAAAGTATCATACCATACCATTTCATAAGAATGTTACCCATTTGTTACCCAAATCACAAAAACACCCAATTTTCTAACACATACAAGCACCATACCAACCATGAAAAAAACCTCGCAAAGCCTGATAAACACCAGCTCCCGAGATTAAATTGCACGCAATTAATAAAAAAAGCGCGAGACGGGAATCGAACCCGCGACCCCCTC
>Ga0153952_1000322_pt1 | contig 15885 bp, 12 predicted proteins | sample TSNJ036MetaG_FD_104746 | JGI IMG/M metagenome (GOLD analysis project Ga0153952, IMG submission 104746) | Attine ant fungus gardens microbial communities from New Jersey, USA - TSNJ036 MetaG | ecosystem: Host-associated > Fungi > Mycelium > Unclassified | place: USA: New Jersey, Wharton State... | reverse complement strand
TTTTTCCGCCGTCAATCTGATTATGAGAACATGATTTTTGTTCTCATCATATGTGTTCAGTATAGCATATTCCGACTATTTGTCAACTGAGGGGTTAGTTTTGACAATCCTTATCTAAAACCAATGGCCACAAACGTGTAACTGGCCCTTCTAGGCGCAATGGTGCCTGCCACCAAATTCGTTCACAGAATGTTCATTGGGTCAGGCACCGAGATTGGTTTGCCCGTTATTCTTTTCCTTTCCTGACCGCTGCAATCATCGCCGGAACCACCTGAAACAAATCACCGCAAATCCCGTAATCAGCCACTTCAAAAATCGGGGCCGCATCATTTTTATCCACTGCAATAATCAATTCTGCATCCTGCATCCCAGCTTTATGCTGAATAGCTCCGGAAATACCAAGGGTCACATAAATCTTAGGATGAACAGTCTTACCGGTCTGACCAATCTGGCAGTCAGACCCCAGCCAACCTGCATCGATCGCTGCTCTTGAACCGCCAACTACACCGTTACCCAAAGCCTCCGCCAACTCATTTGCCAGCGAAATCCCCAGTTCCACATCCTTACTGATTCCACGTCCGATTGATACTATTACCTCTGCCCCAATCAGATCAACCACCTGCTTAGCTTCCTTAACCACTTCAAGTACCTTGGTCTTTAGTTCTTCTGCTGTCAGGCTGACTGGATATAGTTCGATTTCACAGTTGTCTGCATATTCCTGGTTGAATTCGCCTTTTTTCATAACTCCCGGCCGAACGGTAGACATACAGGGGCGAAATCTCGGACAGATGATAGTGGCCATTAAGTGGCCGCCAAACGCAGGTCGCGTCATCTTCAGATTTGTATCTTCCATTTTAAAATTCACTGCATCTACATCAACGGTTGAAGATTCACGCAGGAAATCCACATATTTGTCCATATCAATATCCAGGTGGGTACAGTCCGCCGTCAGTCCGGTATGTAATCTCGCCGCACAGCGCGGCCCCAGATCACGGCCGATATGTGATGCGCCGATTAATAAAACCTCCGGCTGCTTTTCCATTACTACATCACAAAGAACCTTTGTATAAGCATCGGTCGTATATACTGCCAATTCAGGAGCATCACAAACGATGATCTTGTCGGCACCATACCCCCCCAGTTCTTTTGCCAGGCCTGTCACTTCACTTCCCAACAATACCCCCATCAGTTTCGCGCCCCGTTCATCTGCTAATTTTCGCCCTTCACTAATCAGTTCAAAATCTGTATTAAGTAATTTCCCTTCCCTTTGCTCACAAAATACCCATATATCATGAAATTCACCAACTGCTGCACTATTAAAAACCATCATGTGTCCCCTTTCTCTTAAATAGCATGTTTTTTCAAAAGCTGGCTCACCAGTGCATCCGCTGCTTCCTGGGCCGAACCTGTAAGCATCACACCAGAACCTTTTTGCGGTGGTGTAAACGAGCGGAAGATATTGGTGGGAGATCCTTTTAGCCCAATGGTTCCTGAGTCAATCAGCGGTTCATCCTTTAATGCCTCATAATCCAATACCATAATTGGTTTATGAAAGCACTCCAGAATTCCTTTTACAGTTAAATAACGTGGTGAGTTCATCTCTTTGACACAGGTGATCAGGCATGGGGGCTGTACCTCAACCGTCATATAACCATCTTCCATCAGTCGTTTCACCTTGAGCACGTTATCCTGCTTTTCGATTCCGGCGGCATAGGTAACTTGAGGAATATCCAGCTTTTCTGCAATCTGCGGCCCAACCTGAGCGGTATCACCATCAATTGCCTGACGACCGCATAAAATCACATCCTCTTCCTGTAATCCTAAATGCGTGATTGCACCAGCAATAATTTGCGAAGTTGCGTATGTATCCGACCCACCAAACTCTCTGCCAGAGATCAACAATCCTTCATCAGCACCCATTGCAATCAATTCCCGCAGCATCCCTTCTGCTGACAGTGGCCCCATCGTCACAGCGGTTACCCGACAGCCCGTTTCATCTTTTAATGCCAGAGCTGCTTCCATCGCATTGAAATCATCCGGGTTGATAATTGTCATCATGGAGGCGCGATTCAAGGTACCATCCTCATTAACCGCAACTTTTCCGGAGGTATCCGGAACCTGCTTTACACAAACATATATCCTCATTTGAACATCCTCCTACTTTAACAGATTCGCGGCAATTATCATCTGCTGAACCTGAGTTGTTCCCTCATAAAGGGTTGTAACACGAACATCACGATATAACTGCTCGACTTTATAGTCTTTGATATATCCATATCCACCGTGAATCTGAACCGCCTTGTATGCCACCCGGTTGGCCATTTCTGTGGTAAAATATTTGCTCATCGAGCATTTCATCGCCGAATCTTTTTCGCCTGCATCCTTAGCGATTGCCGTATTATAAATCAGCTCACGAGCCGCTTCGATTTCGGTAGCCATCTCGGCGATCATGAAACTGATCCCCTGATTCTTGGCAATTGGTTTGCCAAACTGCTTCCTTTCCCTGGCATATTTGATTGATTCTTCCAGACAAGCCTGAGCAATTCCCAGTGCTTGCGCCGAAACCCCCAGGCGTCCGCCGTCCAATGTCTTTAAGGCCGTGGAAAAACCTTTATCCAGCGGACCAAGCAGTTCACGCTTGTGAACTCTGACATTCTCCAGAATGATGTCACTGGTCGGATAACCACTGATTCCCATCTTGTGTTCGGAGTTACCAACCGATACTCCCGGCAACGTCATATCCACAATAAACATGGAAATACCTTTATTCCCTTTCATCGTCGGATTGGTTCTGGCATAAACCACGGCATAATCAGCCACCGGGGCACCAGAAATAAAGCACTTCCGTCCATTCAGGAGATAATCATCCCCATTGGCAACTGCTGTCGTCAGCGTTCCGCCTGCATCAGAACCGGCTCCCGGTTCCGTCAGGGCAAAGCAAAGTTTCTTCTTACCAGTGGCCATTACTGGCAGGTATTTCTTTTTCTGTTCTTCCGTACCACAGGCCATCAACGGGCCGCCACCCAGTGAGTTTGGCGTGTTGGCATAGATGGCCAGCACTGGACACACTCTGGCAAATTCCTCCATCATCAGCACATATGCTAAGGTGTCGCCACCCTGCCCGCCATATTCTACCGGCAGTTTTACACCCATAAATCCATATTTTGCCATTTTATAATGCATTTCCCAGTTGAATCCACCTCCCCGATCCAACTGTTCCCGAATTTCCGTGGTGAATTCCGTTTCCGCAAAATTACGGAAGTTCTTTCTCATCAGCTGATATTTTTCTGAAAGAATCATATTCTGCCTCCCTGCTTTTTTCTAAAACTCCCGGCACAAGGGTGCCGGAAGTGCCATTCCAATATCATTTACTACATTTATAATATTTCTGCTAAAGTTTCAATCCTGGTCCTGGCCTGGTCATAGTTTGCCGGCTGCTGATCTATATCAATTGAAAGTACAGTATATCCCCGATCTTTTAAGGCTTTATGATAAGATACAAATTCATATTCCTCCGGATCGCAGAACTTCATCAAGCAGACAATCACTGCCCGAGCACCATTAGCTTTTAACAATTCTTCTAAAAGCTCGCCTCTGCGGATGGTATCTTCATGTGCCATCGGATCGATCCGAGCTGCCCACTGCTTCGCCAACCGGGCCAATGCCGTCGATCCGGCTGGAATGTCTGTACGGTACTGCCGCATCTCCTGAGCCAGATCGTCTCCCACCACCGCCAGATTCTGATCAACTAAAACCTGTAACAGACCTTCCGGTTCTGCGGTAATTCCGCTTAAGATAACCTTCTTACCGGTAAAAACATATGCCGCCATTACTTCCAGACTATCATTAATCTCTTTCATAACCGCCAGATGTTCTGCCTTGGTCATAAACCAGGCACTTTTAAATACTTCATGACGGACAATCGGATTGATAATATCCAGATGGTCATTAGCCAGTTTAGCAAATCTGCGCATCTGCGCATTATGCTCGTTATAAGTATCAATACTCGCTAATAGATTTTCTTCTGTAACTTTCACACCATAGACTTCCTCAATGGTTTCCCGCACATACGTATATTCTTCCACCAGATAAGTTTCGGCCGCCGGAATCTTCCGGTTCTGGGTTAAAGTAAAGGGAATACAGACAATATTCTCGACACCCTTCCTGAAATCCTGGGTTACGCAGCGCAAGGTATCACACATTGTCGGAATCATTACTGCTTTCACCCCATCATAGACCCCGGTAAGCGCCATTTCCAGGCAAGACTGCATGATTGGACAGGCAAACGGAACCAGATATTTCTTTGCCTGGGAAAACTCTGTCTGTGCACCCCACATCCCCAACGGCACAATCCCAGCGGCATCCGCAATTACCTCCGGAGTATAAATAGGGAAGCAGCCAATGACCTGTTTTCCTTCTTCGCAATACTTCCTTAACTGCTGCTGTGGATGATTGGCAATCTGTTTTAAATATTGTAAATTTTCTTGTAAATTAGCCATTCTGCAATTCCTCCTTATGCTTTCTCATCATCTCCGCGAAAGCTTCCACCCGCGTCTCAAATTGAGCTTCGCTAAAGTTACGGTAATCTGCCTGATCACCATCAAAAGACATGTAAGGCAGATTATCGCATGCTTCTGATACTCTTCTCATCAGCTCTCTCTGCTGGCAAACCATAACCTTACAAGCACGGTTTACATGGTAAATGGTTCCGTCAATGCGGAATTTCTTATTCCACTCCGTACGTCTGCGGATGCTTTCATCCAACAAAATGTTGTTGGAGCTGGTAAATGAATATGCCCTGGCCAGACTCTCCATATCCCCGGGCGTATAATCCAGCGACCAGGCCCTGGCATAAGCAGTTGCACATACATTAATTCCATATTTTTTCAGGGTCCTCAAATTATGTGACAGATATGGCCAACAGGCAATCCCCTCCCAGAAAATGCGGAATTCTTGTGTTCCTGGATAGGTTGAGGTCCCCTGCGCAATATGTTCTTCAATTTCCGCAATCAGCTGGCGCATTACATCACCGGTTTCTTTTCTTCCTCTGGTAAAGACCATCGGCCCCATATAGTTAAATAAATCAAAACCACTCAGAGGACTTGGTTCCAACGCCAGATAATCGGCTACCTGTTCCCATAATCCCCGGGTTACCGTTGAAATTCTCATGATCTCTGTAAAGCGCTCCTGATCCCATGTCTTACCCGTAAAAGCGCTTAAATCCTTGATCACCTTCTCAATCTGTGCTTTGATATATTGCACACGTGATTCGGTTACATACCCTTTATGGTTGTATGTCATATCAACCATAAAAATTGGAATCTGAAACTTTTCGCCAATTAATTCAAACCATTTGGTGATTTCATTACAGCCATTATTAGCCACCAGCAGGAAATCTGGCTGAGCCATATTGCTTGCCGGGCTGCAGTCCAGAATATCGGCATAAGCAATATCAATCTTGGCATAGGAACATAAATCATTGTTGCAGCCATGGGACTCCGCATAGCTTAAGAATGGGTCTGCCAGTTTCTTGGCGGCAACAGCTGCCCCATGGTTTTCCGGGTACACAATATGAAGCCCTAACGTCTCAGCAATCTCCTGGGGAAACAGTGAAGTTGCCCAGCCAATCTTCTCACCTCTGGCCTTTGCTTCAATGGTATCATTGTATGCCCTGTCTAATACTTCCCCTGCCATCAGCTGCGATTTTGCCTTTGGCCGTTTTGGTTTTGCAACTCGCTCGCTCATATTTTCGCTCATACTCAACTCTCCTTCTCATTTATATTGATTTACTTTTCCGTTCCAAATCCTGCCATGCAAACAAAGCCGCACCAATTGCTCCTGCCATCTGACAGTCTTTCGGCACTTCAATGGAACATTTCAACTCTTGTTCCATGGCTTTCACAATTCCTTTGTTTTTTGCTACCCCACCACTCATCGCCACCTCCGGGATTACACCAACCCGAATCGCCAGACCACTGACCTTTTTGGCAATAGAATTATGAATGCCGGCAATAATGTCGGCTATCTCCTCACCTCCGGACAGCCTTGATATCACCTCTGATTCCGCAAACACCGCGCAGGTACTGCTGATTGCAACGGGCTTTTTTGATTCTAAGGACAAATCCCCCATCGCCTCTATGTCCACATCCAGCACTCGCGCCATTGCTTCCATAAAACGTCCAGTTCCGGCAGCACATTTGTCATTCATCATGAAGTCCTTTAAACCACCATGGCTGTCAATCAAAAATGCTTTCGCATCCTGACCACCGATATCAATGACCGTCCGCACATTTGGCAGCAGAAAATGAGACCCTCTGCCGTGGCAGCTGACTTCACTCAGCTCACGATCTGCCATTTTAAAATTCAGACGGCCATAGCCTGTGGCAACAACTCTGGCAATCTCCGTTCTGGTAATTCCCGCCTGATCCAAGACCCCCTGATAGACTTCAGCCGGACCACGGGTTCCCGTTCCCACCGGAACTATGTACTTTGCTATCATCTCGGTTCCGTCTTCGAGAATGACTGCTTTGGAAGTGGTGGAACCAATATCAACACCCATTGTCAGCATGGACTGTTCCTCCATTCTGCTTTATTTTGCCACCCCGGACTCTTTCATGCCCGTGATTTCATCTTCTGTATAACCCAGATCAGTCAACACTTCGATCGTATTGCATCCTACCTTACCAGCATGCCTGAATGGCATTTTTCCAACCGATGCAAAACTGACTGGTGTACTGGAGAATACTGTCTTATCACCGCTGGGGTAGGTATATTCCTGAAGGAAATCATTGGCCCAGGCCTGTTCATCCTTTAAAACATCAGTAAAGTGTGCTAATTTTTCATGTGCAATATCATTTGCTTCCATCTTTTCAATCCAGTAGGCACTGTTCTGCTGCGCAAAAATATCATCGCACAAAGCTACTGCTTCGCTAATGCGCTTATTAGTCTCCGTAATACAATAAAATCTTGGATCTGTTGCCAACTCCGGACGATCAAATATATCAATACAAATCTTCGACCAATACCGGTCATATTCTGGCATAGAAAGATAAATCCACTCACCGTCTTTACATTTATAGCAGGTCAATAATGGACTGTTACAGTCGAAATGTGTTCGCGGATATTCTCTGCCATACTCTGCACACAAAAGACCATTGCTCAGAATGAAAATTGCCGCCTGATAAAGAGCTACGCTTACCAGATCACCCTCCCCATGTAGTTTGGCTTTCACAAGTGCAGCGCAGATACCCGATGCCAGCGTAATCGCGGTTACATGGTCACCAAAACCCGCTACTGTATTCATTACGGGTCCATTTTTAGAGCTTAGATCCGCCATCAAGCCACTACGCGAGAAAAATGCCGTATAATCATAACCTGCTTTATCCTTAAGTGGTCCCTTAGCTCCATATCCCAATACCTCAGCATAAACTACATGGGGATATAACGCATGAACATCATCATAGGTAAGTCCCATCTTCTTCATCGCAGCGGCACGATTATTAGTCAAAAATACATCACATTCAGAAATCAGCTTCAAAACCGCATCTCGTCCCTCTTTTGTGGTGGTATCCAGGCAAACAAATATCTTATTTGAGTTCTCCAGATCAAAGCTGGGGCAGCCATCCGCAAACTGCGGTGTTCTCTGTCCACGATAAGCGGTCCGATAGGGATCTCCCTTTGGTCCCTCTACTTTAATCACCTCAGCACCCCAGTCTGCCAGCATTCTGCCACAAACCGGTGCTGCGAAATAGGTTGTCAATTCCACTACTTTAATTCCTTCTAACGGCTTCATAGACCCAATTCTCCTTTTCTTTGTACTCACATTCTCACAATGCCGAAAATAAATGGATGGTGGTAATGACATTCTCAGCATTGTTTTCTGTTAACTATTTATCACAGCAATTTCCATGCCAAAAAAAGAAATCCCTGACTGCTAAGTGCTGATCAGGAATCCCTTTGTACTTTCTTTTTCAGTTTAATCCATATTTTTTTAATTTATATTGCAAATTTCGGCGGGAAATATTCAGATATTTTGCTGTATTTTCGCGATGACCATTATTAACTTGCAGCGCTCTGCAAATTTGCTTCTTTTCATCTATGCTCTCTGCCTTGCGCTCGCTAAATCCATTTTCTTCAAACATACTTTTTGGTATTTCATTAATCGTAATCGTGGAAACTGTACTCATAACCACCATCCGTTCCACAATATTCTTAAGCTCCCGCACGTTCCCCGGCCAGCTGTAGGCGCGAAAGGTCTTGTATACCTGTTTAGAGAACTGCTTTTTTAAGGAATACCGATCGCAAAACTTTTTCAAAAAGAATTCTGTCAGAACCAGAATGTCTTCTTTCCGCTCTCTTAGTGGCGGCACCGTCAAGGGAATTACGTTTAAACGATAATAGAGATCCAAGCGAAAGGACTTATCCTCCACACAATCCGACAATTTCCGATTGGTTGCTGCAATTAACCGAAAATCCACTTGGATCGGTTTTGTTGAGCCAATTCTTGTAATCGTCTTTCCTTCCAGAACCTTCAGCAGTTTCGCCTGCAACCCCAAGGGCATGGAATTAATTTCATCTAAAAACAGCGTCCCCTTGTCTGCCGCTTCAATCAGTCCCATTTTACCTGTACTCAAGGCTCCCGTAAAAGCTCCTTTGGTATACCCAAATAACTCTGACTCCAGCAGTGACTCCGGCATCGAAGCACAGTTAATCTCAATCATCCGGCCATCCTTATAGGGACTATGCTCATGAATGTAATGAGCTAACACATCCTTGCCGGTTCCTGACTCCCCCTGTAACAAGATCGCACTAGCCACCGAAGATGCCCGATTGGCCTCCTGCACCAACTTCTCCATTGAGCCGCTTTGATAAATCAAATCATATCGCCGGTCAGCCGCTTTTAACTTGGAAGAAATATTTTGTTTGCGCTCTTCGGACGCCATGTCTACCAGTTGCTTTAAATGATTTACCTCGATTCGGTCAGCCACTACAAAGATGATATTTCCATCACTGTCAAAAATCGGTGTTGCAGTCACCATAAATTCTACTAATTTCCCGCTTTCCGTGTAAGAACACTGCATATGGGTTAATTTCTTCTTCACCTTATACACTTCCGAACAAATCGGAATATTTAGAATCCCCAGCTCCTGAAAATCCTCTGCTGTCTTTCCTTGATAGAACTTCCTGGTTCTGCCACTGCACTTTAATACATAGCGGTTGACCCACAGAAATCTTCCATCTTCTCCAAAGACACTGATCCCCCAGTCAAGAGTATCCAGTAACGTAAATAAGTCCGGTAACTGAAGTTCATTTGTCTCCATAGCTTTCCCCCTATCTTTTTGACCAGATAACAGCTTACTCTTTTTTTATAGCCGAATTGAAAACTTCTGTCAATAGGACTTGCACCATTTTGCACTTCTATGTACGTTTTTCTTGTTCTTTTGCACAACAAGCCTTAAGATATGCACATCAGTATCATACATTTTATATTCCTTCTTGTGCAAAACGATTTTTTCGGGTTTTTTTTGCACAAAATATTGTAAAACAGTAAACAGTATCATTTGAAAAAGAATCGAGAATCCGTTCATTTATTTTGGCATCAAATTTGCTCTTTACAGAGAGCGGATGGTGGCACCTATAAATCGTTTGTTTTTTAACAAATACAAGAGGGGGATTTACTCATGAAAAGCTACAAACCTTACCAGATTATCACTATTATTGTAGGGCTGTTATTATGTTTCTTTGGACGTTATATTCCATTTTCGGCAACACTTAGTCCTTCCGGCACGCAGGTTCTCTTTATCATGGTCGGGGGACTGCTGATGTGGCTGTTAGTCGGCGTTGACTGGACCAGTATGGCTGTCCTTCTTGCGATGGCTTTGATTCCGGAATTTGGACTCAATAAGATTGCTGCCGGTTCTCTTGGTAACAGTACCGTTTTCTATTTATTATTATGTTTCATGCTTGCAAAAAGCTTACAGCAGACTGGTGTCGCTCATCGTTTGGCCGTATGGTTTCTGACCGGCAAATTTAGCCGCAAAGGATCCTGGTATACCATAGCAATGATCTTTACTGCTATTTTTGTCCTGTCCTCAGGCTTGTCCTCCAGTTCCACAATCATGATTTTCCTGCCGATCTTATATGAGATTTTCGAATCCTTAGGCTATGAAAAAGGTAAGGGCGACAAATTTCCGGCAGTTATGATTGCGAGTCTGGCCATTGTATGTCAGATTGCTCAGGCTACTACCCCGATTTCTCATGCCATGACCTTGATTGGTTTTTCCTCTTACAACAGTTATACCGGAAACATCATGGAGTTTGGGCAATATGTTATGGTAGCGATGCCGGTAGGTATCCTGACTGCAGTCGGCTGGTTTTTAGTTTGCCGCGTTGTATGGCGTCCGGATGTTTCCCGAATTTCCAAACTGGATTATGATTCCATCCTGGCAAATGAAGGACCGCTTACAAAAGAAGAGAAAATTGCTGCTGCTGTTTATCTGGCTGTTGTAGTACTTTGGCTGGCGCCTGGTCTCTCCAAATATATGATACCGGTTCTTTATCCGATGCTTAATAAAATCCACCAGTGCTATCCGCCAATGGTTGGTATTATCCTGCTACATTTTATTAAGGTTGACAACAAACCCGTACTTGCTTATAAAGATGCCATCACGGCCGTACCGCTGGGTACCTTGCTGTTCATGGGGGCAATCCTGGAACTTGGTACTATTCTGGCAAGTCCTGATATTGATGTAGCCGTATGGCTCAGTGACACGATGGGGGTATACTGCAGCAATATCAGTCCCACCATGTTCATCGTGATTCTGGCAGCACTCAGCGTAATTCTTACCAACTTTATGTCCAATTCAGTTACCTGCGCCATCTGTATGGCAGTGGCAATGCCGCTTGCCGCCGGATTGTATAATGGTCAGGTTAATCCGCTTATTGTTGCCATCATGATTACCATTGGCATCAACTTTGCTTTTGCGACCGCCCCTGCTACCCCACCGGTAGCTGTAGCTGCTGACTCCGGTTGGATCAAATCCAGCGAACTCTTCCTGTATGGTATGGTTGCGGCGCTGGTTGGTCTTGCGATTATGATTGTTGTCGGTATGCCAATCGCCGGCATAGTATGTTAGGAGTTGATGTGATGAAACCACTGATCAATCAGACTCCGGCCCAATTAATGAAAGATATTGCTGCAAAATATCCGAAGCATAATGCCATCTCCTACCGTGGGCAAATCTGGACTCATCAGGAATTGGATGCCTTAACCGATGATCTTGCCGCTGGCCTTCTTGCCAGCGGCATCCAAAAAGGCGACCATATTGCTTTGCTTTCTGAAAATACGGCTTATGCGGTGTTCTGTTTCTATGGCATTATCAAAGCCGGTGCTGTCGTCTGCATGTTTAATACCAGTCTAAAAGCACAAGAGATGGCTGATTTAGCTGATTTGTCTGATATCAGCTATTTGATGATTGGCTCTGAATATAAAGACACCAAGTTTTTCCCGGAAAGTCTGGTACTGAATCAACTGCACCCCATGAAAAAAATTTTCAGTCTTTGTTCCGACCTGCCCACTCCCTATATGGAACTTCATGAGCTGATTGAACTTGGACGCAGATATCCACATCTATACCAAGAACAGCAGGATCATATTCTGGCTTCTGACGATGGCATGATTCTCTATACCTCCGGTACCACAGGTTCCTCGCCCAAGGCAGTCGTTGCTTCCTATTTTCATCTGGTCAATGCTGGGATTCAGAAAGGAAACTGTCAGCAGGCTGCTGCCAATGATGTTATTTGCTGTGGCCTTCAATTATTTCACATTTTCTGTATTGATGTTAACGTCCTCGCCGCCTTAGCTGTTGGAGCCTGTCTGGCTATACCGGATGATCTTCATACTGCCAGCATCCTGAAAACACTTGCCTCACAATCCTGTACCATTTTCAGTTGTATTCCCAGCATGTTTCTTGCTCTTATGGCGCGGGATGATTTTTATGAATGGGATTTGTCCCATCTGCGGATCGGTTTGATTGGTGGTTCCTATTGCTCACCGACTGTCTTCCTAAAGATTGAACAGGCTTTTGGACTTACCCTTCTCTCCGCACTCGGTCAGACCGAAGCCATCGCTGGCATTACTGTCACCCACCCAGATGATAGTCTGGAAGTACGCAGCACTACCATCGGTCATTTCGTCGACCATAGTGAGGGGAAAATTGTTCGCCCGGAAACCAGGGAAACACTTCCTCCGGGACAAACCGGTGAAATTTGTTTGCGTAGCAGAATGCTAATGAAGGGGTACTATAACCGCCCTGACCTTACCAGGCAGGCAATCGATGATGATGGATGGCTTCATACCGGTGACCTGGGCCAACTAGACCATCGCGGAAATCTTCATTATATCGGAAGACTCAAAGAAATGATCAATCGCGGAGGCGAAAAGATCATCCCAGCTGAAGTGGAAAATGCCATCAACGCACTGGCGGAAATCAATTGTTGTAAAGTAGTCGGCCTGCCGGATCCTCATTATGGCGAAGAGGTTTGCGCCTGTATTGTGCCAAAACCAGGCACCAATATTGCCGCCAACGAAATCAAAAAACTTTTAAAAGGAACGATTGCTGACTTTAAGATTCCCAAATATATTATCTTTTTGGAACATTTTCCTATGAATGCAAATGGGAAGGTGCGAATGCAGGAATTGACTGAAATTGCCCTTACAGTATTATCTTAATCGGGTTTCCGGTGTTATGACTGCTGATACCAAGAGAACGATTGCAGTTCTGCTCTGTCAGCTATTCGGTGCCTGCCCCATGAACATTCTGTGAACAAAATACATTTACGAGCATGAATAGTTCCAAACCAACACCGCCGAAGTGTGTGCTCTATAGCTATCCCTACTACCTAACTGTCTACGCTTAACAATAGTGTTACCACTTTTTGTTCAAGACTTGCTTCATGTGCTGTGGTGAGCAGCTTACAAGATAGGATTTCCACCCATCGGATTGTACACCCTTAGCTGGACGCACGGTCAGACACCGAGAGATTTGAAGCAGGGCAAAAAAACAAAGAGGAACCTCGTAAAATCAAGGTTTCTCTTCATTTCATCCAAGCACGAGACGGGGCTCTGCCCCGCCCCGGGAGTTTATCACTTTCGTTTTCCGATGCGGCGATGAGAGCTGGCCATGCTCCGGAGCGAATTCCATGCGGATGTCTTCACCTTGCCGGAAGGTGCATAGACAGCCGCCTCCAGCAGAGCCTGTATGTCCTGATCGCTGATCGGCTGGGAAGTGTATTTACGGATGCTTCTGCGGCTCATAATTGCTTGCTTGATTTCCATAATCGTTTCCTCCTCATTTAACTCAAATATGCCTGCAGCGCCCATTCCGCCACCTATGCACATGCTGACAATTCCTCGCTTTTTGCCCCTGCGGCGCAGCTCGTGCAACAGCTTCACCGTCAACGCAGCACCAGCGGATGGCCCAGAGCAATGGCTCCGCCATTCACATACCGGACCGATACCCATAATGTCCGGTGCTGCCCGCGCCACGGAGAAACCGGCGAACCTGGCCAGTGGAGCAAGGTTTAAATTGATCGGGATGATTTCCTCCGCAAAGCGCCCACTGGAACGGGCTTGCAGGGCCAGTGGGTGGCTACGCAGCAGGCCCCCTTACCACCAGCTTCCGGCAATGAGTCCTTATTTAATTCACATCCACGCCTTATAATTACTGCACTTGCATGAAACCCATTGTAGGAGAGATTTATAAACGGACTCCACCGCGCCACACAGCGCTAATTGACAGCGTATCGGAGATGTTAGTCAGAGGGTCGCCATCGACCAGCAGCAGGTCGGCGCGAGCTCCGGGAATAATCCGTCCACGGTCGGCAAGCCCGAATCGGCGCGCAGGGGTGGATGTAGCCGCACGCAGTGCCTCTATGGTTGTAAGACCGGCGGCTACAAGCAGTTGAAGTTCATGGTGCAAGCTGGCGCCGTGTGCCAAACCGCCGAGAATGGGCATTGGTTCCGAAACATCACAGCCTGCCAAAATATCAACTCCTGCATCACGCAAAGCCCTAATAGTGGCATAAGCCTCTTCAAGGCACCCTTGCGGATAAACATTCGCACTGCGCGAGAGGGATTCGAGCCACTTTTTGTCAAGTTTTGAACTCACGCGCTCATCGTTTGCAAGCCAAGCGGCATCATTGCCAAAAGCCGTGGAAAGCACAGTCAGAGTCGGAATAATAAACACACCGGATTTTGCAATATCAGCAATAAGCTGCTTACTTGGCGCACGGTCGAAAAACAGATGTCCAAGACAGTCTATTCCTGCGTTTATCGCTCTCTCGGTTGCCTCTGCTGTTGTTACGTGAATGACAGTTAGTTTGTTGTGGCGATGTGCTTCGCTTATTGCCGCACGCATTGTTTCGTCATCTATAACAGGCAGCCCGGGATAGCCTACACAAGTGCCGTCCTCGATGAAAATTTTAACGTAGTCGGCTCCTTTAGCGATTTCTTTTTTTACGTGTTTGACCGCCTCTTTTGGGGTTTTAACGGCTGGAAAAAAGAAGTGAATATATAAGCGAAACAGTAAATTTTTCGCATTCATATATTGTGTGGGGTGTCCTCCTTTGGCAGTCACTCCCATTCCCGGGGAACGCAAATCCGCAATATCCATGCGTTCAGCTATTTCTTTGCGCTGTTTAGCCGTCCAATGCCCCTGCATTTCAAGCTCTGTGGTGATGCCAAATTTCAGCGCGTCCCGCAGACCGTCCATATCGGTATGCACATGGGAATCTATGAGACCGGGCAGTAGTGTCTTGCCCTTGGCATTGATGACGGTTGCACCCTTTGGTATTTCATCGCCTATTGCTTGAATGTACATTCCGTTAAACACAACAGACTTGGCATCAATAATGTTTTCCCCATCGAAGATTTTAGCATTGGTTATAGCTGTAATTTGATTAGTTGTAATTTTGTTATTCATATAATTTGCCTCCATCGATTTATAAGTTCATTTTAACGATGAAATATAAACGGACGATAAACATATAAAACTTTCTTGAATCTTTTTACAAAATAAAAACAGCAACACCGTTATCAGAAATTACACATATTACATTTTTCCCATTTGTTGTGAGAGAAATATTGATTTCACCTTTTTCGGGTGTTCATTGCTACGCCTCCTCCCAAAAGAATCGCCACCAAAATCCACCTGACAGCACAAAAAACAGGCAGAAACCATAAAGTCCCCGCCCGTTCCCAAATATAGAAAGCTGCATTTAGAACACAAACCCTGCCGTTGCCATAAGTGCAATCACCAATCCAGCCACAAAAGCCGGAATAGTAGTCCCCAGAATAATATGCTTATAACTCTCCTTCAGACTGCAGCCACAGATTGACATCGTCAAAATAGCAACTGACGAATTCGGCAGCTTATTCAAAATCAAAGCCGATTCCGTAACGATCCGGTGCAGCGCCTGCACATTCACGCCCATATCCACAAATGCCTGCCCGAAGCTTTCCATAAAGATGGTTTCTCCGGAAATCGCCGAACCGGTCAGGCCGGTCAGCACCGTGGTACCAAAGAAGGCCTTCAGATAAACCGGCATATTCATTGCCAATACCATTTGCTGCAGACTCTGGAAGGCCGGGGAAGATCCCAGCACCTTGGACAGGCCCATAACAGCTGCAACCGTAAGCATGGAGCTTAAGCCTGATCCGCTTCCCGTCTTGATAGACCCCTTCATGTTCTTGATATGCTTAAACTGGGTCACAAGAATCAGCAGAATACCAATCGTCAGCGAGAACAAAATACTGCTGGGGGTGCCCCAGCTGGAGGTAGCAACAACCGTCCCCAATACCACGACAAACGGCAGCACCGAAATAAA
>Ga0153952_1000313_pt1 | contig 16066 bp, 23 predicted proteins | sample TSNJ036MetaG_FD_104746 | JGI IMG/M metagenome (GOLD analysis project Ga0153952, IMG submission 104746) | Attine ant fungus gardens microbial communities from New Jersey, USA - TSNJ036 MetaG | ecosystem: Host-associated > Fungi > Mycelium > Unclassified | place: USA: New Jersey, Wharton State... | reverse complement strand
CCCCCCTCCTTCTTTTTTTTTTTTATTTTTTTTTTTTCTTATTTTTTAAAACCCCCATTTCAAAAAAAAAAAAAAAAAAAAAAGTACTGCTTCCAGTTCCTAACAATATCTACCGCCCATAAGGGTATATTCTCCACGTCTACTAACACGTTCCGGCTCATTCCAATCACAGGCATACTCTTCTTCCATGGTATCCGGATTATATGTGTCCAATAATTCAAATTGTACAGAATACGCTGGCTGCCAGCCGTCAGAATCCGGCTGATCCTCCGGACATATAGCCATGGCATGATAATAACAGCTGCCAGTGATGTAATCATAGTCAAGATAGGTTGATTGCGTTAAAATAAATTCTTTTCCTTCAAACTCAATATATCCGTTGTCTCTTTTTAAATTCTCAATTGTGTTTATTTTCATGATTTACCTCCTTATATTGATAATCAGATTAATGTTTGATTGTCCAGCCGTCACGGGTGCATTTTCCGCGTTCATACGTGAAATAATTACATCCATCCGCTATAAGTTCCACCCATGCGATATAATTGTATTCTAGGGTAGTACTTGCGAATTTTGCAGCCTTTTTTGCTTCTTGTAAATTGGTATACCGGCCGCCGTACTGGCCGGATACACTCCATTTTTCTTCCCTAATTCTTGATTGTTTCATGATGTTCACCTCAAAAAATCGTAAAAATAGCCTGTGTTGTCATAATATGTAATGAGTATACCAGCCTCAGTTAATTCAATATTGGCGATAGGCTGAGGCTGGCAGGTTGACATTGTAATGATTGATATGATTGTTACAAGTGTGAGTTTGATCATGATTGATACCTTCCTTTCCTAATTATTCAGCCGCAAAGCGAGCACCAAAACACCAATATATTTTCTTTTTTGATACCTCAATCGGTTCCAAAAAAGCCTGATTTAAGCGTAGTTTTTCAGCCTCTTTTTCGGTGTACAATTCATTTCCAATGTAAAATCCGGCATACTCCTTGCGCTTGTTAACTTCCTTGTAAATCTTTTTGTTATCAAATTCTGGCTTTACTTTGTAATATTTCATGATTAAGCCCCCATTCTTAAAATGTAGCATTGTCATATTTACGTTGTGAAATTTCTCCATTTTTGCAAAGTGAATCAATATAACAACTCCATTCAAAATGCACTTTATGATAATCCGCTTTGCGTTCTCTTAAATACATTTGGTAATTGCCGCCATAAATTTCATTAATAAAACGTCTTTTTAATGTCATGTTTAAATTCCCTCCTTTTTATACCTCTATTAAATGATCATTAATAAATAGTCTTGCCGTTACAATTAATATGCTTGTGTTCCTCAATAATCCTATCGCTGACAACTTTAAAATCATCATGCGTGAAAATTTTTGTCCCCGGTGTACCATAATCTTTTCCATACTGGTCAATAGCAGCATTTACAATCTGCCTTGCTGCCATAGCCATGCAAGCCATATCAATATTTAACTTGGATACTCTATCACAAAATGGATTCGTACCCGTTGTGTAACAATATAATTCCCTTTGTTCTATTGTAAATTCTTTTTTCATATTACATACCTCCATTGAATTATTTGAAATGCAAAAATTTACATATATTAATGCGGTTTTATATTTCTTTCAAGTCTTTTTTATCCCACAATTTCTTAAAAAATTCATCTGAATTCTTGTACAATTTAACCCCTAATTTTCTAGCAAAAGCCATGCCATCAAGTTCCAATTGATCAAGGATTGCTTTGCTGATTTCCGTAATTGGTTCATCATTACAACTGCAACCATTACCATTATACTTTGAGGGAATATATTCCAAAGAAAACTTATACCCGTAAAAATAATCTAATTGAATGTATAGTACATTATCCTTCTCTGTAATTATGTAGCCGTAAACAAAATCAGAATTATCATTAACAAATACCTTTAACCCATATCCTTTTATCTCCTGAAGCACCTCTAAAAAATCGTTGTATCTTTCCTCACTTCTTGTCATAACTTTACCCTCCATTTGATTGATTTTTTTTGATTTAGTTACACTATAAAAGCCACCAAAATATATTTCTGATGGCTTGCTTTTCATTTGATCTGGAATTCCGTTATACCTTCTATGTCTCTAAGCTCAGACGTTGAAGCCCAGACTATTTTTCCAGATTCATTTTTGATAATACTTTTGTATATGTGTCCATTTTCACAGATAGTACCGCTTACAATGTAACATAATTTATGTAAGCATCCGCTATATACATCAATCTCACTGTTAAAATAGCATGTACCATCCTCAATTTTCAGCGTTGTTTTGTTACCGCATGTAAAGGCTTTTGAGTTAATGGAAATGAAACTTTCTACCCATTTCTGGCAGTCCCTTTCTACGATTCCGGCTAACATATTCTTGTAAGTCATTTTAATACCTTCCTTCCTTGATTGAATTTGATGGTTTCTTTTACTTCTTATTGATACCCTCAATCGGTAAAATTAAGATTAAGGGTATTATAAAAAGTAAAAAATGGATAGCGACAATTTTGTCGGTCATCCACCTTCTGATTAAATATTAAAATTAATGTCTTTTCCTTCCCATGAATGAAAGAAAATCCTTTTTAGCTTGTTTCTTCTTTTGTTCTTGCGTCCATTCCGGGACTTTGTAATGACGTATTTCATCAAGTTCATGTCTTTGATATTTTTCACCCATATATTTTTTCCTTCCTAATATGACATTATTCTAGTTCATTCATACTATAAAACAATATTTCACCAACAAACCGGTCAAAATCCACACGGCTCATCAACTTGAATTTTTCAAAAGGTATAGTGCTAGCCCCGGTCAAGTAAATGGTTTCATCATCATCCTGAATCTGAATCAATGAAACAATAACCATATTGTCCCGTGGCTCAAAAGTTACCGTAAGAAATACGCTATCACTTATAGCAACCTCATCAATGCCGCCGCAGTTGTCCATAAAATCAACTTTCATTTGTGCGACGGAAAACAAACTTGTATCTTCTTTTTCACGTTCTTCCATGTACCCTACACGCTCAGCAGCTTCAGATTTTCCTTCTTGGGTAAGAATTTCTTTCAGCCTATGTAATGCGTCGGGATTTTCGATATAATTATTTCTCGCTTGTATGTACAGCTCATCAGCTGTATTGTTGAAATCAAAAGCTGGTTCATAATAATGATTTTCTGTAAATTTTTGCATAGGTTATCCTCCTTAAATTGTTGTTTTTTAATCCACTAACTTGTACACCCTTGTGTAATGATCATAATGATCTCTATCAAACCAATTGGCCTGTAACACATCAAAGGAAGTCTTTACAAATTTGTCGTAATCCTCTAAGATTACAGTAGCCCAAACGGTTAACTCAAAATGATTTTTTGTGACTTCCAAGCTTTCAACTTTGATCAAATTTCCAGAATATCCACTTGCCCTACATGCCATACTTTCAAGCAAATTGTTATCAAGTTCTTGACTCCATTCTTTTTGCAATTCCTTTGCTGCTGCTATTTCTTCCAGAGTGATCACTTTCTTGTCTAGCGTTATTTTCATGCTGTTACCTCCTTATTTTTTAACCCTTTGAAAAACAATTGCTTCTATAATGAAATGTCCACTATTTTCAATGTTTTTGTGATCATGATGATCAATTCTAATTACCCTTATAGTCCCCCATTCAATGCCTATATTTTCACAGTAAGCTATAACCAAATCACCAGCAATACGGTCTTTCCAACCATCACCAGCGGCTTTCATTGCTTTATAAACTGCATGTTCTTCTGTATCCGCTTTTACAAGCGGACAAACTAAAATGGTTACAATGTGAGCTTGTTCCGGCTCAAATAAGTATTGATGCGCTGCTACATTTTGGATTTCTTCTTTTGCTAGAAGTGTGGGAAGTTCCGGCTCTAATTCCGCTGATTTTAAAATCCAAACATTAATTGTCTTATTGCCTTCTTTGAGGTTGATTTCAAGCCTATCATTAAGATCACAAATGTAGTCGTAATGTTCTGTATTACTACGATATACAGGATAGCCAGCCCGTTCTGTGCTGCTTTCATCTAGTGTGTAATCGGTTGGAAAAAGTGCATTTACCATGTTCCAAGCTTCAGCTATGCTGGTTACTTCAATTCTCTTTTTCATATAAATTTACCTCCTCATATTTTCTTTTTTATTAAATAGCCATACAAACAAGAATCTCATATTTTACAAGGGATATGACTGATAAAGTAGTTTGCCGTATGTCCCGTTTGGCGGTGGTTAGGATTCTAACAATGACGTCTCACGTTTGTTATGTTTGATTTTTTGCTTGCATGATAGATAATAAAAAAGGCAGCCGTTTTATATGCTGCCTTGAATACTTTCGCTTTCATCATATTCTTTTTTTTGTAAGCAGTTGACCGCTTATGAAAACTTTAAAACTTTTGTAACTTGAAATGTAAATTTTTGTAACAATGTAACGTAACTTTTGAAATGTAAAATTTTGTAAAACTTATCTGAATCGTGTTTTTTTGTTCTGTGATACTGTATATGTATTTGTATACTGCTTTGTGTCTGCCCCTTGTACAGTAGTGCAATCCATCTTTCCGTACAAGTCTTATAGCGGTTGTTTGGTGTAGTCGTTCCGTATGATTCCTCAGGCTGGACTTAATCGGTTTATTCCCTTTATACCTTCCTGGTATGTCCTGCTAGTTCCATTAGTCTATTCGACTTTAACGGCCAGTTTTGAGGCAATCATAGCATTCTATAAATTGCAACTCTTACCGATTATCTAGGAAGTAGCTGTATAGTTCCGGATACACTCATTAAATTGTCAAGGTTTTCTAGCCGTAGCCTATTCCCACCATGGGAACGTTTTATATACCTCTTTAAAATCTTTATTGTAGAAATGCTACAACAAAATGATTTTGGTAAAACTGGTAAAAACAAAGTTTTGGAAATTTTGTGCAGACCGCACCTTGAAAAGTAAATAAAAATGTATTAGAATAGATATACAAACTTTTCAAGTTTGGATGGAAAAAAGTCGGTAGATAACTTTGGACGGTTGAAACCGGCTTTTTTGCTGCTTTTCCATAACCTCACTGCCGTAGCAGCTAATCCCACAAGGGGACTTGCGCCCCTTTGAAAGCTTTGTACTTTATGGATTAAATGAAATACATTTCACCATTGATCTCTAATGCTATAGCGTCCTGGCTTAGTTCTTCTTTGAGTTCAAGACACTTGTCAATAACTTTTTCAATGTTATTCTGCAGGTCAAGTTCTTTACAGTAAGCAAATACCGTTGTTGACTTTTCCTTGACTAGTCCTGCCGTCGGGCTTGTCCAGTAACCTATAGTTTGTGTAGCCGTAGCACCACCAAAACATTCAGATAATAGTTGAGCCACTGAATCGACATATTTTGTGTTGTCGATTTCCTCATTGATGTTAATTGTAGCCGGTACTATCACAGTAACTTTTGATGATAGCTTAAATAAGTTTTGTAGCTTTGAATTTTTGATCATGTCATGTACCTTTCCTTTTTTGGTAGATTTTTGGTTGACGTGTTGTAATTGACTTAATGATAACATATCAAAAATCAGTTGTCAACACTTTTTTGGTTATTTTCTCTACTTTCGTGAGATTCATACTCTAGGATGTCTCCGGGTTGACAATTTAACGTTTTGCAAATCAAATCAATAGTCGTTAAATTGACGGGTTGACCTTTTGAAATTTTGGTCATTGTACCTGATGCTAAACCCGCCTTTTTTCGCAATTGATCTTTTGTCATTCCTAGTCTATTGAGCATGTCCAGCAACTTATAATAAGTTATCATTATATCACCTGCCTATAGTCGTTTTGCGTACATTATAGCACACTTGACAACGTATGTACAAAAAAGGTTATGTACTAATACACTTTTATTCACTTTTCAAGGTACGGATTACACATGTTATAGGGATTTCAGAACGAATGTTCTTGTTGCACTAAGTAAATTTTTTTGATAATCTAAATTAAGTGCAAAGATATGATATCCCTATATCTTTCCTTGGGGTAGGGAACCGGATTTCTCCGGAATCCCTTTGATAGCCTTAATCAGTTATGTAGTCTATGTATTCGGATTCAGTACAAAACAACATGTACTTACCGTTTACAAGTCCTAGATAACCAAAATCGGTTGGGTAACCTTTTGGCATATCGTGACACCCCCTTATTAAATTGTGGAAAGTCGGCTATCGCAAGTAGTCGGCTTTTTCCGTTCTATAGGGATTGCTAGCCATGTCACTAGCTGAAGGCTTGTTACTTGCCTTAATACCTATCATGGGGATTGCACCCATGTGCACGCTTGACGTTTAGGTAAGATTATTTTTACTTCATGCTGCCATAGAACGCTTCATTATCTCATAGGCTCTTAACTTTATGTCGGTTTCATCTTTTGTCAAAACACCTAATTCACTGTCAATGTCGACATCCTCTTTATATTTTGAAATTAACTTTTCAAACTTTGCACGTTTTTGTTTAGAATCTGCGGTACTCATGTACACGCTATATTGTCCGCTTTCTTGTGCAAGGCTTTCGCATTGCCTACGGAAACTTTGAAACATGTCGTTTATTGTCATGATGTATGCCCCTTTCGTATTGACTTGATTTTTGGTTGTGTGTGGTGCTGATATATATAATCTAACAGAATATTTTATGTTTGTAAATAGTTTTATTTATATTTGTATCGATTTGTTACATTTTTATAATTGAATATGATATTTGTTTGCATTATTTTAGTAAATATGTATAATGATAATTATAAATATATTTGATACACCCAAAAACGAATACAGTATAAGGAGGCAATATGATAATCAAACCAAAAGAGCTAGAATATCATAATACAAATCAATTTATTGAGGACTACCGTAAAATATTAGATGAAAACGGTATTATTTATGCACACATAGCAAGGCAAATCGGTATATCACCACAACAACTGCAGAATGTATTTAAGAAAAAGGAGTTGACCGTTACCGATATTACAAGGTTATGTGCTGCGATTAATAAGCAGGTGGTTATAATTATAAATAACGACGCTTGACAAGGTAATACAGGGTAATGATCATGTTAATCATGCTAATCATGTTACCGGATCACGCTGATGGATATAGGCCTAATGCCTGGTCACCTGATACCTGATATGTATGTGCACCCTGGTCATAGCGTGGTATAGTGATATGTCAACAATACGCAATACAATGATGTTTAAGCGGTCAATTTGGGCTTGTAATAGGTTTAGGCGATAGTTGATAGGGTAAGCGCCTGAAATCGATTTATGAGCCTATTTTTGTTGTCGTATTGTTGTGTTGTTGTGTAATGCTGGTATCGTGATTACCGTTATGGTTGTCATGCTGCCGGTAATGATTGATTAATACCTTGTGAGGATGTAATCAGCTTGTACTTAACCTGTGATATGCATATTGTGCCGTGTAGTGCGTTTAAACGGGTGTATATGCCATTTAAAAGGGTGTAAGCTAGGGATTGTTAGGGTGCGGGTGTTAGAATCGATTTACGGGCATATTTTTGTTATGATATCGTTGTGTTGTGACCAGTGCCCGGATGTAGTGACCAGTGACCGGGTAACCAGGTGATGATCATTAATCGTTATGGGTGTTATGGTTGTCATGGTTGTTAGGACATGTCGCCGGTAAGTGATTGTAATAAGGATGATAACACAAGAACATGTGTTTTGTCAATCGATATAATTCTTGTTTATGATTGAGGATTGATAAGATTGGATGATAATGGGAAGTTTTTGGAAAGCATTATATGGAAAGAATGGGAATAGGAATGGGTAAAATTGGTTGAGTGTGGATGTGTGGAGGGTGGAGTGCTGGCAGGTTGTGAGGTTGGACAAGCCGGATTACTGGTATTGCTGTAATGGTTATTATAAGAATAACTTATTAATTGGTTGATTATTATAAGTTGTGATTATTAATTGAGATGATTGATTATGATTGATCATAAGTGTAGGTTATACAATGATGTATTGTTATAAGTATAGGTTATGATATTAGGTGGAATGGATGGTAAATATAAGTATAGCTTATTAAGTGATGGTTATATATAAGGACTGTTAATGATTAATTTGATTACTTTTGACCGAATTTGACCATTTAGGTCGAACGATTTTTAACCAATTGCAAGTAACTACTTGCATGATATTAGCGGATGAAAGTAATGTTTTAACAGTCATATTTATTATTATAATGATAATTGACACGCAATTAATTAGAATAGCTAATAAATAACTGCCATTAATCATAACCAGATTGCCAGAAGAAATGTAACAAAATAGCACTTTGTTACATTTTATTGATGTCCCAAAAACCGCATGGTTGAGCCATTCCTTGCCCATGATAAGGGGGGATGGTTTACATTTTGGAACTCAAAACAGAACGCGCGTTTGGCCTCATCTACTCCATTCACACGTCATCCCTGATTTTCAACTCCGAAAACGCAAAACTTACAATTATCTTACTTTATTCAAAAACACGTTCGATTATCACTTCGGGAAATCACCAACACACCGCCTGCAAACCGCACAAATAAGCCATTCTACATTTCTTACATAATTCTTACGAATCACATTTTACCAGCAAAATCACCTCATATTACCCAGAACACCGCATAAACACTAATGTTTTCCGAACTCACCCTAAAATCACAAAAAATAGCATTTTTCTATATTATAGAACTCCCATCAAAACACTCTCTACATTCCAAGGAATCCAGTAAAATCAACACTTTCACTGATAAATTATCACAGTTTTCGAAAATCCCATCGAGAACACAATCAGATCAGATTCATCAGAAATTCAACCAAAATAATATTTTTTACAGGAAAATTCATATTTATCTGTATGGCAGCACATCAGACTCACATATTAGACTCATCAGACTCACATGGGCCATATCAACATCACACCAACACCAAGGAGTATCATATCATCAAGAACACATTCATCAAGCACATTCATCAAAATAATTCAAAATAAAAAAATATTCGTGAACAATAAAAATTCTTATTGACAACATCTTCCAAGTATGTTAATGTATACCCAAGGAAGTTCTTACATATCAAAAATACTTGACAAATCATATAAGTGAGGACTCTTTATTTTTATTCATATTCATATCAGTCTGACAGCTGATAGAGGATATATGTGGTACACACAAAATAGTTTTGCAATCATTGGATTATTTTTCAACTTAGTATCCCAGTAAAAAAAACTACTCAAGAAACTGACAGGGGTTGACTTCTCGGTAGCGTAGCGGACGAAAGTCAAACCAACAAGTGTCTTAGCGCAAGCTAAGTCACGCTGTTAAGTGGGTGTGGGGTTTACCCCGCTTATTAACAATTCCTATTTTCTATGTAGTAAGGAAATGATGCAAGTTACTCACTCTCACTATATTATCAGGATTTCTATCTCCTATGGTAAATGATAGTAAATGGATCTTCTCCTATTTCTCCTATATGGATGGTTCATTGAGTGAACATTGAAAATTAAATATGATTGATAACTATTCCGTCTCTTCTGTAAGTACCTCTTCTGTAAGTACCATAGGCACAAAATCTAAAGAAAGGAATATTTTTTATTTAACGGACAAGAAGTAAACGAATATTTTCAGATTATCCTCATTATCCTCAAAATGTTTTTCGTGGAATGATGTATTTCTCTTTGACTTAAGGAGTTACTTTGAAAAAAGAACGTCTGAAAATCAACTGTACCTGTCCCTTGGATTAACCAAAAAACACAAAACAAAGGGACACCTAGGCGTCCCTAGTACTAAAAATGTAAAAAGAAAGGAATAGTTTTATTGAAAAAGAAAAGAGAATTAACAACTAATGCAGCATTGGCAGCATTGCAAACACCTATTGAAATTGCACTAGGTATTGATACAGAAGGTATGACCACTGCAAGAAAACTTTATAGTTTTCTGGAATTGAATATTACCCAATATTCCAGATGGTGTAATTCCAATATTAAGAACAATAAGTATTTGATATTGGGAGAGGACTATTTTTACCTCGACATCCATGTCGAGAAGTATCAAGACTATAAATTAACAGCGAATTGTGCGAAGAAACTTGCAATGACGGGAAATACAGACAGACACAATCAAGCCAGAGATTATTTTATAGCATGTGAACAAGGACTAAAAATAGCCACATCAAAATTAGTTCAGCAACAAAGTAATCAGCAAATTGATATGAAGCCGTTAACAGACGCTATATCAAAGCTAACTGATATAACAGTACTAATATCAGATAGAATATCTAAAATTGAAGAGCAACAGAAACAGATATTGTTACCGAAAAGAGTATTTACTAGGTGGACGAAAAAGATGTTCCCCAAATATGATCTATTAATGAATTACTTCAATATCTCTCGTTCAGAATTATATCATAATCTTTATATTGAATTGGAGAATACATATTCAGATATAGATATTAAACAATTGCAAGATGATTATTGTTATGAAAACAATTTGGATACATGCTACCCTCTGGATGCAATAGAGCATAATGCTTCGGTGCGTATGTTATTTGAGAACTTAGTGGATAATTTATTAACGGCTTACAGCTTAAGCAGTGATGATTTATTATTAACAAGAAAATCTACTATTTTTGATCAAGCAAACAAAGCAGGTGATATGAATTGCAATACATAAAAGTTCCACGAGAAATAATTTATGCAAAAGATATTGGAGATAAGCGCATTGCTTGCTTTACCTATTTTGTTTTCCACATGGGGTTGAATGACCGGGTACTCTTCTATTGCAACTATCTAATTGAATGGTGTCATTTCAAACCTAAGCGTGATAAGGGATGTATGAATGATAAGTTTAAGAAAATTTTGTCTTGGATGTATACAAATGGGTTAATACATAATTTCGACGATAATGATTTTGATGAAAAGAGATTTAGTTCTAATTCTATTTTTGTTGTAGACATAAACAGGGAATGGTTCTCCCCAAGCGGTGACTTTGCTTTAATATTTGATTTTGAGATAGAGGTCATAAACGATTATTATCAGAAAAACAAAAAAACTATTGATACAAGGATATCATGGGCAACAATCTTACTTGTACTGTCTTACGTAAGGTGTAATATTCGTCACCGCCCAAAAGAATGTTATGAGACTGCCAGCGAGATAGAAAAGTGTCCTGAAATATTGTTCAGGAAATACATAGAAATTGCAGATGATATCGGTATATCGGAAAGAGTGGTTTCAAAGTGCATTAAAATTCTTTGTGAACTGGAAATATTGATTAAAGCGGATATGCCAAGATTTAAGGACAAATCCGGAAATTGGCATACCGATTCAACTATTTTCACCAATAAATATAAATATGTTCAGGATAAAAAAACAAAAGAACCTATCTTGTTCACGGATTACAAACCAGATCGAGAAATAAAATACGGAAAAAAACTGGTAGCTTCACGGAAGCTGACCATCACAAGCGAAAAAATATACGAGGAGGATTTTAATATCATATGAACTTACAGGCTTTAAGAGGAGCTGGGTGTGTGCGCTCATCAGATGCATTTCCACGCTCCACAACTAAACAGATGACGGATGACGAATGGCAAGAGAACTTCAAAATACTAAAAGCAGTAACAGTTCCCAGTGTGAATAATAAAATGGGTGGGCAGTATTCAGTGGAATCTGGACGGTGGAACCGTGAAAGCAGCGGTGCTTACTATGGTACAACGAATTGGCAGCAGTATTGTTCTTTTATAAACAATGTCTTAAACAATATCCGCAGCGGCGGCGTGGATTTTTGTTACTTTACATATCAAATTAAGGATTTGCTATCCTTTGAATTATCAAGATTGGAAACACGCTATAATCCACAGGATAAATATTGGTCTGTGTGGCTGAAGAAGGGAGTGAAAGAATAATGAACAGTACATTAGCGGTTAATGGGACACAGCAATTCATGGGGAGAATAATTCCTATTGTATATGGAGGGTTTGGAAGTGATCAGAAATGCATGTGTGATAAGACCATTGCAGAAATTCACAACCAACCAAATTACAAAATAAGAGAACGTATATCAGATAATATTAAGCGTTTTAAAGAATCAGTTGATTACATGGATTTCAAAAAAGGTATCCGTGAGACGGATACGTTGAAAACACTTCAAAATTTGGGTTACTCGAAACAAGCCATAACTCAAGCGGATCATATTTACATTCTATCAGAACGTGGATATGCCAAACTAATCAAAATCATGGATACTGATCTTGCGTGGGATATACATGACAGATTAATTGATGAATATTTTCAGCTAAGAGAAATAAAACAATCTGGTGATTACATAACTCGTGCTGAATTTATAGAGTTTACGAATTCTCTTACATCATGCTTTACAGAAGGATTTAATAAGATGTTTGAAATGCAAAAACTATTTTGTGATAATTTTAACAGCTCAATGAGCAATCTTACTAAATATCTTATTACACAAAACACACCTGCTCTTACACCGGAAGAACTTTATCCAAAACCAGAAGAGGTTCTAAAGGTATCACCGCAAGTGAAAGAATACAAGAACCAGATTTATAAAGGAGAAAATAAAAATGATTAAATGGATCACTGAATTTGTGAAGAGGTACTTTAAAAGAGATAAAGAGTATTTACCGGAAAAAATGTATATGGTTTACCTTGATGACATTAAAATTTCTCACAGTTTTGCGGCAACTACAATCAGACCCAAAAAATGGGAGAGAAAAGTTGACTACTATTTCAGAACCGGCGAATTCGAGTCATCAATAGTACTTAATCAGGATTTTGTTTTAGTGAATGGGTACAGTACATACAAGATAGCCGAGAAATTTAGCATCAGAAAAGTACCAGCTTATTTTTTACCGGCAGAAAGAGGGGACAATCAGTAATGGAAAAAGACTTTGATCGGAATAATGAGAATTGTATTGAGTGGATTTCAGGTGAACATTATGTTCTTATTACATATACGGAACGCAAATGGATAAATAGGGTCAAAAAGTTATACTCTGAACGCAAGGATGAGTTCAAATATTTTGTGGAAAACTCGGACGGATCTGTTTGTGCTAAATTTCCCAAGAAATGGATAAAGAATAATCCTGGAGCAATCCCCGATCCAGATAAACCGAAGAAGGTTCTGTCTGATGAACAGAAAGCAAAAATAGTAGAAAGATTTGCTAAGGGACGAGCATCTAAGAAATCCAAATGATTCCTTTGTCAAGTTTTATTATATAGCATAGTAAAAATCACCTCAATTTCGGCTTGCGACAGGTTAAGTGGAGAGTTGTTAGGGTAAGTTGATAAAATCGAAAATCGGGGTGATTTTTATAAGAAAATAAAAGAATGAGGTGAAAAATAAATGAGTAAAGAAGAAAGAGCACATTATATAGATATCATAGAAGATTATCTGTGCTGCAAAAATAAATGTGATAAATGTGATGATTATCAAGTAGAACAATGTTATGTAACAGCATGTAATACTTGTAATCGTAGTTTTGCGGAATCACTTAATTACAACGGTTTTGATACAGAGGAAGAATTTTGGGATGATTTATATGATTAGGAGGCGTTTAATATGAGAGTAAGGAAACAATTTTTGCGGAGGTGTCAATGACAAATAGACCATTATATGTCCGTAAATACCATTCTGGACGTTTAAAAGAATTTGGATGGGTTATCAATGATACTTTTGAAGATTCAAAAAAACAAAATGAAACAATAGGATTAACTGATGGGCAAATATTAAGAACCATCAGGGACGTTAATAAAAGAACTATTGACCGACATAAGCTAGAAATTTTAATTAAAACTAGCAATAAATATAAAAAGGCACTTACTTATCAACAAAAACACCTTAATCAGGATTTATGTCAAAAAATTGTGAAAAAGCATAAAACTTGCAAATGTGAACTAACTGATCGGCTTTGGGAAAAATATATACAGCCGATGTCTAATGTTGATGAAGTTAATAGGTTGCAACAAAAAATAAACCGCACTCTATTTCAGGAGGATTATGTTGTTGTAGTAATGGATGAGCCAAGTCATTATAAATATTTGTTTAATAACGGATTTCTCGTTAATGACAAGAAGTATCGTCGATTAAGTTGTTCTGCCAGTCAAGGCCGAGTGTCAACAGTTGTTTTTTGTGAAGAAACAATTTTAGAGGGTGTTAAGGAGAAATTAAATAATGGCCGTAAAATGGACAAAAAACTTTCTCCCAGTAAGTTTAACGCTTATTTTGGATTGGCTGGATCATCCACATTTATTGTAAGTGAGCCAAAATTTATTGTCGTAAAAGATTATGAAAACACCACTTCTTTTATGGCAAACCACGTAATTGAAAATGCTTGGAAGTTTGATGATACCATTATACAAAAAGAACTTAAAGATACTCCGATGAACAGAACTGATGGTATGGGTCTTATTACATATAGACAAGCGCAAAAATGGGCAAGTGAGATGGATCTGGATTATGTTCCTTCGCAGTTCTGTATTCGTCAAAATTTCATAAAAGGGATGTTATGCACTTTTCCTATTCATGAATTTGCTAAAGAAAATGGCAAGCTTGATGAATTTGGCCGATGTTTGGTTGATACAATCTATTCTGATGAATCAGGAAATCCAATAAAGGTAGATTTATTTGATTATGATGTAATACTAAGTGAGTCACAGTTTAAATTATGGGATAGTTTTGACAGTGTTGATCAATACATTGATAATTGCCATAAGAATAATTTGTTCTGGGGTATTGTTTTGACTTCACCTGAAGAGGCCAAGCATATGCTAAAACTTAATTATCAATTCATACAGACATTAGACTTGAATCAAAAAGATGTGGAAGAATTAGCGTCTCAGTTTGTTGAATGGATAAATGGTGTTTCATATAAAGACCGCTACTATATGCTTTTGTTTTTAATGGGAGTAAATAATAACGTTAAAAAAATACAAGATTTTTTTAGTGGTAGTGATAATTATTGGCTAAAATCATTGATGATATGTGATGATATAAAGAATGACAAGTACATACGTGGAAAAATTAGGGAAGTCATCAAACATAAAATAGAGAATGCCTGCAAGGGTGATATATATGTTGATGGCAATTTCCAAGTAATTGTGTCTGATCCATATGGCTTCATGCAACATGTTTGTGGTTTGCAGGTTACCGGATTATTAAAGCATGGGAAATCTTATTCTAATTACTGGAATGAAAGAAACATAAAAAAAGTGGATGCTATGCGATCTCCTCTTACATATTTGTCAGAACATGTCATTCTTGATTTACAGAAAGATGATGAAACTGAAAAATGGTATAGATATTGTAAACTTGGAATTATACTAAACTACCATGGACATGAAACATTTAATTTTGCCGGAAGTGATTTTGATTACGATATTTTAGCAACCACCTCAAACCCAGTAATGATCAGGTCTGTTTACCCAAATGAATTACCAGTGGTTTATGATGCTCCGAAACCAGAGAAATTTGTATTTACTGATGATGACCTATATAATGCAGATACATTTTCATTCGGTTCTATTATTGGAAAAATAACGAATAAGTCAAGTAATGCTTATGCCCTTATGCCAATAGTTAAAGAAAAGTATGGTGAAGATAGTCAGTATTATAAACTGCTAAAGTCCAGACTTAAACAATGCTGTAAGGCTCAATCATGCCAAATAGATAAAGCTAAGATAGGACGTAAAGTAAAAGGAATACCCGATGTGTGGGTAAAACGAAAGCGAATAAAAGAAAATAAAAAAGGCAAGGTTATAGATAAACACTTTGCAAGAAAAGAATTATACAACGCTTTACTAATTGATAGATATCCATATTTCTTTAGATATGTTTATAAGGCAACTAATAAAGATTACAAAAAATATCTCGATACAAAGAACGGAATTTGCAAGCAGAAATTTAATATGTCATTTAATGAGTTAGAGTTGTTGCAACGCAAAAACCAAGAGCAGAAAAAGTTTATTGAAGATTTTTATAGATTTTGTCCCGTATTATTCAGTAATAGTTCAATGAATCTGCTGTGTTAT
>Ga0153952_1000303_pt1 | contig 16210 bp, 12 predicted proteins | sample TSNJ036MetaG_FD_104746 | JGI IMG/M metagenome (GOLD analysis project Ga0153952, IMG submission 104746) | Attine ant fungus gardens microbial communities from New Jersey, USA - TSNJ036 MetaG | ecosystem: Host-associated > Fungi > Mycelium > Unclassified | place: USA: New Jersey, Wharton State... | reverse complement strand
AATTTGAAACAGAGCGCATTGAAACAGAAGATTTGGAATTAGGAACAGAAGAAGTCGCGATAAAGGGCGTTGAAGGCCGAAAGGAAATATCAACGGAAATAACCTATGTAAACGGCAAGGAAACCGGGCGTGAAGTAATTGAAGAAAAAATCATTACGGAACCGGAAAACGAGGTTATACACGTCGGTATCGGCAAGACCATACCCGTGTCTATCGTAGAAAAAACTCAGGCAGCCTCGGTAAACTACAGCGGCGGATCTATTTCGCCAGACAGCTTGGCTTATTCACAAGAGTTCACAATGGAAGCTACAGCCTATACGGCAGGCTATGAAAGCACCGGCAAAAACCCCGGCGACCCCGGTTATGGCGTTACCGCCACCGGCATTACAGCGGAACACGGAATTGTAGCGGTAGATCCTAAAGTAATACCTCTTGGCACAGAGCTTTATGTAGAAGGCTATGGTTACTGTATAGCCGCCGACACCGGCAGCGCTATCAAAGGTAATAAAATAGATTTGTTTTATGAGTCCCTTGAAGCCGCGCTGCAATTCGGCAGGCGGGATATTAAGGTATATGTTTTAAACTAATAAATGGAAAGAGCAGGGCATGAAAATCCCCTGCTCTTTTTTAATACGCAGTTTCCGATTTCCCGCAGCCTTAAGCTTTTTCCAATTACATAGGTATTGAAGTTAATTGGATTTTTTGATATTATTATTGAAGGTATATATTGTAAGAATAAGTTATTAACATTCTGTGGATAACGCTGTGGATAACTTTATAAAAAGTCCCGATTTATTCACTTTATCATAGGATTCTTTGTGGAAAAGAAATCCACAGAAATTTAAAGTCTGTCTAACAGACTTTTTTTAAGCCGGCTTGCCCTTAAGCATTCAGCTTAATAAGCATCTTCGCGCCCTTTATGTACTTAGGAGGAAGAACAAAAAATGGACAATCAAATATCTGATCACTGGTCACTTGCCCTTGAGCTTCTTAAAAATGAATTCTCCAGCGTAGTATATAACACTTACATCAAAGATCTTGAGCCACTTCACATAGAAAAAAACCAACTATATGTCAAAACCTTTGATACGTTTCATAAAACTATGCTGTCATCCCGTTACTTAAATACAATAAACCCCATTTTGAAACAAGCCTTTAACCAGGATATAAGTATTATTGTAATAACAGAAAAGGAGTCCATCATACCAGAAAAAGAACAGGTGAAATCAATAACTAAAAATAGAGGATTTCTTAAAAGTCAATATATTTTTGAAACCTTTGTAAGAGGTAAATCCAACGAGCTGGCTTACGCCGCGTCGGTAGCCGTGGCCGACGCTCCGGGTAAAACCAGGTTTAATCCTCTTTTTCTGTATGGCGGAAGCGGCCTTGGAAAAACCCATCTGATGCACTCCGTAGGCAACTATGTGTTGGACAGAGACCCAGACACAAGAGTGGTATATGTATCAACAGAAACCTTTACAAATGAGCTTATCTCATCCATTAAGAGCCATAAAAACCAGGAATTTAGAAACAAATACCGGGATATAGACGTGCTGCTGATAGACGATATCCAGTTTCTATCGGAAAAGGAAGGAACACAGGAAGAATTTTTTCATACTTTTAATACACTGTATGACGCCAATAAGCAAATAGTAATATCCAGCGACCAGCCGCCAAAGGATATAAAAACATTGGAAGAACGGCTTACCTCGCGCTTTGGATGGGGACTAATCGTTGATTTGACCCTGCCTGATTTTGAAACGAGAGTAGCAATATTGGAAAAAAAGGCAGAGCTTGACAACTTAAATATACCTGTAGATATAATGAAGCTGATAGCAAAAAATATAGTTTCAAACGTAAGAGACTTGGAAGGGGCCCTTAATAAGGTCAGTGCTTTTACCAAGCTTTCAAACGCTGAGCTTACTATTGATCTGGCCGAGAAAGCGTTAAAGGATTTTATAAGCGGAAAGGAAAAGCCCATTGTTACCGTAAACTTGATCCAGGAAATAGTGGCAAATTATTACGCGCTTACTTCAGAAGATTTAAGAAGCAAGAAACGAACTCAAAAAATCGTATTGCCGCGCCAAATCGCTATGTATCTTTCATATAAGATATTGGGCACCTCATTGCCCAAGCTGGGTGATCTGTTTGGAGGAAGAGATCATTCTACAATAATCTACGGGTGTAATAAGATAGCCGCTGAAATCGAGAAGGATCCTCTTTTAAGCGATACAATAATTAAGCTTGAGAAAAAAATCATGGGCGAATAAGGAATGTCAATTCCTAAGTTTACACACCAGCCTGTTGATAACCTGTGGAAAGCTTGTTTATAAGTTTTTTATTTTGCCTGGCCTGTGCAAAATGTGAATAACCCACTAAATTTTCCATCATGGGCCAACATACTTATTGATCTAAAAAGCGCTTGATTTTTCAAGCGTTAACGCTGTTATAAACATATTCACAGGTACTACTACTACTGCTACTAAAAACATTATTATTAAATAAATATAAAGGGAGTAAAATGTTATGAACATCATTTGCAAAAAGGACAGCTTGCTGACAGCCATTAATATGGTATCCAAGGCAGCTGCCAACCGTTCTACCCTGCCAATTTTGGAATGCCTGCTTCTTGAGGCCAACGAAGGCGTTATACGCCTAACAGGGAATGATTTGCAAATTGGTATCCAATATGAAGGCATTGCTGGAGAAATTATAGAAGAAGGATGTATTGCCCTCGGGGTCAAAATATTTTCAGACATAGTCAGAAGACTTCCTGAAGACCAGGTCGTAATAAAAACCAGCGCAAATCAGGTAACTGTAATACAAAGCGGAAAGTCGGAATTTAAAATATTAGGGCTTCCCGCTGATGAATTTCCTCAGTTTCCTGCCGTGCCGGAATCTGAAAAGGTATTTGAAATACCGGCAAGTATTTTCCGGGAAATGATCAAGAAAATCATTTTTTCAATTGCCATTGATGATGTGAAGCCGGCTTTCAACGGAGCGCTTTTTGAAGTGTCCCATGGAAAAATGAATCTGGTTTCTTCTGATACCTTCCGTATATCCTATGTTACATATGACATTCAAGATCAGGATGCCGGTTTAAATTTGATAGTTCCGGGCAAAGCTTTAAATGAGTTCTATAAGATATTACCGGACGAAGAAGAAACTATGGTTGATATATATGCCACCAAGCAGCATATTTTGTTTAACTTTGATTCCTGTATGCTTGTTTCCCGTTTGATCAACGCCGATTTCATACAATACCGCCATTCCTTTGATGTAGCTCCTACCACAACAATAAAGGTGCAAAGGGAGTATTTATATATGTGCCTGGAGAGGGCTTCTCTTATTTCTACCAAGGAAGACAAGAAGTACCCTATAAAATTGACTATTGGTTCTGACGACAGGCTGATTGTGACAAGTAATACAGAATCAGGAGCTTCATACGAGGAGATAAGCGTTACTATGGAAGGAGAAGCTATGGAAATAGCCTTTAATCCACGTTATCTTATAGACGCGATTAAGGTGATCGGCGGAAATGAGGTCAGCTTATATTTTACAACTCCTATAAGCCCTGTAATCATTAAATCTGATGAAGACGACTCATGCCGGTATTTGATTCTTCCTTTACGCCTGAAAAGCTGACAATGATAGTAAAAAAAGTGGAATTAAAGGATTTTCGGAACCTGAATATTGTGAATATAGAGTTAGAATCAGGGCTGAATATTTTTTATGGGGATAACGCCCAGGGTAAGACCAATTTATTGGAGGCAATCTATTTTTGTTCAACCGGCCGGTCACAGCGTACCCGTTCCGACAGGGAGCTTATTTCTATTGGAAAAAGCGAGGCGCATATAAGAGCGCATATTGATAACGAAGGCGTAAGTGAAAGGATTGATGTTCATTTAAAAAACACTCAAAAAAAAGGCATAGCGATTAATGGTTTGCCTATAAAATTCCTGGGAGATTTGTTTGGTATATTTTTAACGGTTATTTTTTCTCCTGAGGATTTGCAGCTTGTAAAGGCCGGCCCTTCCGAAAGAAGAAAATATATGGATTTGGAGCTGTGCCAGCTTAGCCGTGTGTATTATTATAATTTGCAGCAGTATTACAGGGTGTTGAAGCAAAGAAATAATTTATTGAAATATGCTGAAAGAACCCCGGATTTAAAGGACACGCTTCCGGTTTGGGATGAGCAGCTTGTTTCCTTTGGCCTTAAAATAATGGAATATAGAAGTGATTTTATACTCAATATAAACCAATTGTCCGGAAAATTACATAGCTCCATAACAAACGGCAAGGAAAAGCTTAATGTGGTTTATAAGTCTAATGTAAGCGCTGATAATTATATGGATAAGCTTGTTGGCGCGTTAAACAGAGACTTAATGCTCGGCAGTACAACAGTAGGGATCCATAAGGACGATATTGTTTTTTTAATAGATGGTATAGACGCAAGAATTTTTGGTTCGCAAGGTCAGCAAAGAACGGTTTGCTTGTCATCAAAGCTGGCTGAAATAGAGCTTATCCGTTCTAAGACGGGTAAATCTCCTGTGCTACTTTTGGATGACGTGCTTAGTGAGTTGGATAAAAACAGACAGAAGCATTTAATTGAAAGCATGGAGCATATCCAAACAATAATGACTTGTACCGGGAATGAGGACGTATTAAGAAAATTATCCCGCAATCAGCGGAGTTTATGCTATAAGATAGAGAATGGACAGATATTTTAAGGGAGTGATGAATGTTGACAGAGTATAATGAAAATCAAATTCAAGTGCTGGAGGGGCTTGAAGCTGTAAGAAAGCGGCCGGGTATGTATATAGGCAGCACTTCCAGCAAGGGACTTCACCATTTAGTATATGAGATAGTTGATAACGCGGTTGATGAATCTCTGGCAGGATATTGCGATTGTATCGGCGTAACTATACACGAGGATAATACAATTTCCGTAAGAGATAACGGCCGGGGTATTCCTGTAGGTATACAGCATCAAAAAGGCGTATCCGCAGTAGAAGTAGTATTTACTATTCTGCATGCCGGCGGAAAGTTCGGTACAGGGGGATATAAGGTATCAGGAGGTCTTCATGGTGTGGGAGCCTCCGTTGTTAACGCGCTTTCGGAATGGTTGACCGTAAGGATACATCTGGACGGCAAAATATATGAGCAGAGGTTCAGCCGGGGCGACCCGACGCAGGAATTAGCAGTAATAGGAGAAACAGAGGAACGCGGTACTTATATCCACTTTAAACCTGACAGTGAAATTTTTGAAGAGCTTGAATTTGATTACGAAGTATTAAAGCAGCGTCTTAAAGAAACTGCCTATCTGACAAAGGGCCTGAGAATCATACTTATTGATAAGAGGCAGATACCGGAAAAGGTAAAGGAGTTTCATTATGAAGGCGGAATAAAAGAATTCGTCGCTAATATAAATCGTAACAAGACTCCTATTTATAACCAGGTTTTTTACGGAGAAGGCAGCAAGGACGGAATATATGTGGAGGTATCCTTGCAGCATAACGAAGGCTATCAGGAGGTAGTTCACGGTTATGTGAATAACATTAATACCATAGATGGAGGCACTCATTTAGTTGGCTTCCGGGCTGGGCTTACGAAAACCGTGAACGACTACGCCAGAAAGTTTGGTTTGCTGAAAGAAAATGATAAAAACCTTTCAGGAGAGGACGTAAGGGAAGGACTTACCGCGGTAATCAGCATTAAGCTTGCAGATCCCCAATTTGAAGGTCAAACAAAAACAAAGCTGGGAAATTCGGAAGCCAGGGGAGCGGTAGAAAGCGTACTGTCTGAGCAGCTTCAATATTTTCTGGAAGAAAACCCGGCTGTAGGCAAAACCATAGTAGAAAAATCTGTTTTAGCGTCAAGAGCAAGAGACGCGGCCAAAAAAGCCAGGGAGCTGGTTCGCCGGAAAAATGTTCTGGAAAGCGGCCGTTTGCCTGGCAAGCTGGCGGATTGCTCGGAAAAAGATCCTGAAAAGTGCGAGATATATATCGTTGAGGGAAATTCCGCCGGAGGCTCCGCCAAGAATGCCCGTACTCCGAAAACTCAGGCTATATTACCGCTGCGGGGAAAAATAATGAACGTTGAAAAGACCAGGCTTGACAGAGTTTTGATCAATGAAGAAATTAAGGCTATGATAACAGCTTTTGGAACAGGAATATATGATGATTTTGACATAAGCAAGCTAAGATATCATAAGATAATCATAATGACCGACGCCGATGTGGACGGAGCCCATATAAGGACCCTGTTGTTGACTTTTTTCTACCGGTTCATGTCGCCGCTTATTGAAAACGGCAAGGTTTATGTTGCCCAGCCTCCCCTATATAAGGTGGAAAAGGGTAAAAAGGAGTATTATTTATATGACGATAATGAACTGGATAAGCTGCTTAATGAAATAGGCAGGGAAGGAATAAAGCCAATACAGCGTTATAAAGGCTTGGGAGAGATGGATGCCAATCAGCTTTGGGATACTACTATGGATCCTGAGAGGCGCACATTGAAAAGGGTCGCCTTAGAGGACGCGGTGCTTGCAGATGAGATATTTACGCAGCTTATGGGAGATAAGGTAGAGCCCAGAAGAGAATTTATCAAAGAATATGGGAAAAACGTAAAGGATTTGGATTATTGATATTATACAATAGGCGAGATCTTAACAATCCGGGGAGATAGTGAGGACTAAGAAATGGATGAAAACCAAAATCAAAACCAAGTGGATAAAATAGTTGACATAAAGCTTGAGAAGGAAATGCAGGATTCTTATATCAGTTACGCTATGAGCGTTATTATTGCCAGGGCGCTGCCTGATGCCAGGGACGGTCTTAAGCCTGTCCACAGGCGTATATTATACGCTATGAACGAGCTGAATCTGGATCCTTCCAAGGCGTATAAAAAATCGGCCCGTATCGTTGGTGATACTATGGGTAAGTATCACCCTCACGGTGATTCTTCAATATACGACGCAATGGTTCGGATGGCTCAGGATTTTTCAATGAGATATCCTCTGGTAGACGGGCATGGTAACTTTGGATCTATGGACGGAGACGGAGCTGCTGCCCAGCGTTATACCGAGGCTCGTCTCAGCCGTATAGCTATGGAGATGCTTCAGGATATTGAAAAGGATACTGTTGAATTTGAAGCAAACTACGACGGTGAATTTAAGGAGCCTGTGGTACTGCCCAGCCGCATTCCCAATCTTTTGGTAAACGGAAGCTCGGGCATTGCTGTAGGTATGGCTACTAATATCCCGCCTCATAACCTTCGGGAGGTAATTGACGGGGTAGTTAGAATAATAGACGACCGGTTGGAAGACAATGAAACAGATATTGCTGACCTGCTGCAGATAATAAAAGGGCCAGATTTCCCTACAGGAGCTTCCATAATGGGAACCTCTGGAATACGGCAGGCCTACAGGACCGGCCGTGGGAAAGTATCAGTTAGAGCCACAGCCTCCATAGAGGATATTAATGGCAGGGATACGATTATTATTACCGAAATTCCTTATCAGGTAAATAAGGCTAAGCTTATTGAGAAAATGGCCGATCTGGTAAAAGATAAGCGGGTTGAAGGTATATCGGATATTCGGGATGAAACGGACAGGAATGGCGTACGGGTAGTGGTGGAGGTAAAAAAGGACGCCAACGCCCATGTCATATTGAACCAGCTTTATAAATATTCTCCGCTTCAGGAAACCTTCGGCGTGATAATGCTGGCCCTGGTGGATAAACAGGCAAAAATATTAAACCTTAAGGAAGCTCTTGATTACTACCTTGAGCACCAGAAGGACGTAGTTACCAGAAGAACAAAATTTGAATTGGAAAAGGCCAGAAAGCGGGCGCACATATTGGAAGGCCTGCTGATAGCCGTAAATAATATTGATGAAGTGGTTCAAATAGTGCGGTCTTCCAAGACAAGACCCGAGGTTAGGGAAAGATTGATGGAACGCTTCGAGCTTTCGGAGGAACAGGCAAGAGCTATAGACGAATTGCAGCTTGGCCGTCTTTCCGGCTTGGAGAGGGAAAAAATACAGGATGAGTACAATGGAATAATGGAGCTTATAAAGGAGCTTCAATCTATTCTTGACGACGAAAGACGCTTGTATAACGTTATCAAGGAAGAAATATTGATAGTAAAGACAAAATATGGGGATGACAGGCGCACAGCCATTTTGACGGATGCTAACGAAATAGAGGATGAAGACTTGATAGATGAGGAAATGAACGCCATTACCATGACTCATTATGGCTATATCAAACGTCTTGCTCTTAAAACCTACAGGAGTCAGAATCGCGGCGGTAAGGGTATCATTGGCATGCAGATGCGGGATGAAGATTTTGTGAACAATCTATTCGTCGCCAATACTCATGATTATATTTTGTATTTCACCAACCAGGGCAGATTGTTCAGAACAAAAACCTATGAGATACCAGAAGCCGGCAGGGTTGCTAAAGGTATGGCCATAGTAAATCTTTTGAACCTGAACGAAGGTGAAAAAATAAACGCGGTCATACCAGTTAAGGATTATCAGGATGGGGAATATCTTATGATGATAACACGAAAAGGCGTTGTCAAAAAAACTGAGATTTCTCAATTTCAGAATGTCCGAAAGGGTGGTCTCATCGCTCTTCATTTGAGAGATGATGACGAGCTTATTTCCGTATTAAAAACCGATGGAAATAAGAATATTTTCATTGCTACAAAAAACGGTATGGGAATTCGTTTTTCTGAGGATGATATTCGGCCTATGGGACGTACAGCCGCGGGTGTTAGGGGCATTCGCCTAAGAGCGGGAGATAAGGTAGTTGGCGCCGAATTAATGGAGGAAGGCTATAAGATCCTGTTCGTTTCGGAAAAGGGTTACGGCAAATGTACGAAAATAAATGAATTCAACTTGCAGAGACGGGGCGGCAAGGGAGTTAAAATTTACCGTATTACCGATAAAACCGGCTGTATAGTTGGAATCAGTTCTATAAATGATAATGAAGAAATGATGCTTATAACCTCCGAAGGTGTGATCATCAGAATAAGAGTAAAGGAAATTTCCACCTCGGGCCGGGTAGCTCAGGGGGTCAAGCTTATTAATTTAGATGAGAACATACAATTAATGAGTATCGCAAAGATAGCCGAGGATGAGCTTGAGCAGGAAGATGAGCTTGAACAGGAAGAAGAGGTTGAACAGGAGCAAGATCAAGATCAAGAGCAAGAAGAAGCGCTTGAGCAGGATTTGGAATAGTATGTTTTTCGCCTATTTGGCCGCCGAATATTTTTAATTTAAAAACGAGGTTGACAAACTGGCAAAGACTTATTATAATACTCCTTGTTGCTGGATCAGCCAGTTAAACGTCTGGGTGTAGCGTAGTTTGGTAGCGCGCTAGAATGGGGTTCTAGAGGTCGCAAGTTCGAATCTTGTCACCCAGACTGTTTTAGAAGATTGTTTGTTGTACGGGAGCTTAGCTCAGCTGGGAGAGCGCCTGCCTTACAAGCAGGATGTCGTAGGTTCAAGTCCTACAGTTCCCATTCTTAATTAAAGATTAAGTTGAATAATACGCGCGAAGCGCGTTTTGTTCTGTTAGGGAACCATTATGGTTTAAAGTATATCTGGCGGAGTAGCTCAGCTGGCGAGAGCACGCGGTTCATACCCGCGGTGTCGAGGGTTCAAATCCCCCCTCCGCTATTAAAAAAGTCCTTAAACACTGTGTTTAAGGACTTTTTGTTTTTCTGTAATTAAATGATAGGATGAGCTATGGCCTTGAACATAAATCAAAAAAATCCGTATCCAAAATGACAACGTCATCGGAATGTTCCTTTAACCGGGATAAATTCTGCCCTTTTACGCCCACGGATATTGTTGTTTTTCCGATAGTATTGAGGATATCCAGGGTTGCTATGTAATCGCTGTCGCCACTTAATATTAGTGCTGTGTCGTAAGCATGCAGAAACCCTTTTGTTATTAAATGAGCGGCCATATTTACGTCCGTGCCTTTTTCAACCACAAAATATGTTTCAGGCTTGTTTATGTCCATTTCCGAAAAACTATAACCCGATACTGGTCGAGCGAGATGTTGCCCCTCAATTACGGTGAAGTATTTTTGATTTTTCAAGCCATTTATCCAATCATATGTATTCTTGCGGCGACCATCTTGCATTAAGAAATCATCCGGTTTTGGAGCGAATAAAAAGGTCTTGATTAAACGGTGATTGTTTGGTAATCTGCTGATTAATTTTTGCGGAAATGCATTGTAATCCAGTCGCGCAAAAGACTTTCCTTGCTTTTTATAAAGATTCATCAGCGCTATGTTGAAATTTTCAAAATCAATAAATATCATTGCTTTTTGCATGCAAAACCTCCATAACAGTCTAAAGGGCTTACAGGCTCGAAAGCCAAATAAGCCCTAGAATTATCTAAGTACAGCAAAATAAACCCGCTGTACTTTAATTATATTCAGTTTGGCCGAAAAGTAAACTGGTAAAAATATACAAATTTTCGACAAATTTTTCACTATATGTGAAAAAATAAGATGAAATTAATCAAGATACATCCGAAAACTGCACAAGAAATTAGGGAAGTATTTTTAAAAGGAGAGATATACAACTAGAGACATAATAAGACTTTTTGTTTTTCTGTTTCTCACATTTTACCGGCTGCCCGAATCTAAAGCCTTCATGGAAGGACACGGATATTAGCGGGAGATGTTTATTTTTTCACCGTTAATTATAATATCTTGTACATTTTCGATTTCTATTATATGCCCTCCAAAAATAAGAGTAGATTCGCTTTCGTAAGTGTGAATTGACGGCTGATCCAATTCAATGATAGTCCTGTCCTTATACTCAACATAAGCCGTATCACTATGATTGTAATCAGCCGACATATCTTGAGGTAAATGAACAGTGATACCAAGCGGCGACAATGAAACCATATCAATTCTTAATTTTTCGCTGTTTATATAAATTTCTCTGTCAATATGAAATTCTGTTGTGACTTTTTCCGGAATTACAAATGAAAATTCCCATTTGCCCTCTGTGATCTTCGACGGCTTCATATAGTCAATTGAGAGTGATAAATTATTAAGCTGCTCCGGACTTGTTATGCCTTCATAAATCATTTCGATGTATTCGTCATGCGGCTCTTTGGCGTAGCTTTCGTAGGCATATTTTCTGTCGGTTATAAAGTCAATATGTGCTGTTGAGTCATAAATTATTTCTTTTTCTGAATTAACAAATTTTGCGTTGATATAGGGAGCGTCAATGAAGGTAGTATCACTCCACGCAGCTTTCGCTTGTATGTGAAGCAGCCCATCCACAAAGCCTATATTGGAAATTGAAAACATATCGACGTTATCAAATTGAATGTCTATTTCATCGGATTTCAATAGCCGGGATTCTTCGTACAGTTTGCCGTCACCACTGCCGCCGCGTTTCCAGACTTCATCCATAGAGATTATATTGGGCGAATGTCCTTTTAGAAGCTCGCCTATGTTAATATTGATTTCCGGTAAATTTTCAAGAAGCTCGCGCCCGGTTGATAAATCGTTTACCGTAAGCGTTGCGCTGCCCTGATGGTCGTTTCCTAACGAAGTAATCATCAAGGTCGCAGTCTTTGCTTCGTTATTATAGTCAACGACACTTACGTTGCCGCCGTATCCCTGACTTAATCCCCAGCTTGCAAAATCAAGGGATTCGCCCAGCCGGTCGCCTTTTGTATCCGTAATAGCCGCAAAAATTCGCAATACATTTTCGTCGTTGATGGCGGAAATTAGTTTAATAACAATTCCGTCATATTCACTTTGTATTATAGGAGCTTCGTTTTCAACAAGGTTTCCGCTTTCATCTTCGTCACGGTTTTCATGAACGGGCGTTACATCGTTTACGCCGGCTAACGGTTCAATGTACTGCTCAATATTTTCGGAGTTTTCTCCAAATATAATTCTGTATATTTTGCTTATATCAAGAACTTCCGCATAGACAAGTGTTGTAACAAGTATCATAAACGCCGCCGCGGTAATTAAGGTTAGTTTTTTTCAGTTTTATTTTTCCTTGATACAGCCTATTTTCAACTTCTTTTGATTGCAGTCGCATTTTCTCAGATATAACCTTAACCTTTTCGTTATAAAAATATCTTCGTACAATAATTTCTCTGTCAGGTTCTTTCAGGCTATCCAAAGCCTCTAAGATTTTTTCTCTGCTTTCCTTTGTGAGCATGGACTGGAGTAAATCCTCATCGACATACCCGTCGAAATATTCTTGTATTGTCGTAACATTGCCCCTCGCCAGTTTTATATACCTATCAATTGCAAGATTTTTCGCAACCCTGACCAAAAAAGATTTCAAACTACCTTTTTTGTAGTCATAAAGCTTTGGATTTTCCAGCAGCTTGATATAAACATTGCTTATACAATCTTCGATATCTTCTGGAGAACCGGATTTTTCTAAAATGTTGCCTGCCACAACCCACAGGAGTTTATTGTAACGCTCCATGATATAATCGAAAATTTCTATGTCCTTTTGCCGCAGCCTTTTTGCAATCTCTTCATCCGTCATCTTTCACCATCTCCTTTTGCTCGTTGGGTTTAAATCTTACACATACATAACGATTGAACTAAAGAAAACACTTAAGTCGTAGCCGTCATCCCGGGCTTGACCCGAGACCCCCAAAACTTAGCCAAAATTAAGGGATTGCGGGTCGGAGCCCGCAATGACGAATAGAAAGGAGATTTGCTTAACCTGTTGAAATTGTAAATAAAAGCTGTAAACGAATCGTTTACAGCTTTTATTTACACAGTTATTTCCAACAAATACAAAGGGCGTGCCCCAAGCTCTCATTGTCAGCTACCAATAATAGGCATTGAGCGCACATACTTCCTGCTCTCCACCTGTTCCACCATAAACGCGCCAATATCTTCACGCGAGATGGCAAAACTCATTTTTACGTCGCCATAGCCTGCTTTAGCATTTCCGGTGTATGGAGTATTTTGGGGAGCCATAAAGCGTACCATCGTCCAATCAAGACCAGATTTTGAAACAAGCTCCCCAATGGCAATCATTTCATTCTTTGCTTGCTTTAATACTATCCCCGCAATAATTCCGGGAGCCACTGTTATTAACGATTTTTTATCCTTTTCAAATGGGACGCTGGGCGTCGCCCAATCTATCAAGCGTGTTATACCGCATTCATTCATAGCTTTTAGCAAAATTTTATGCCCATCCAATGATGCTGTTCCCTCATACTTTTTCATTGGGATACCAACACACCAAATAACGGCATCACAACCGCTTATGGCTTCTTTGACGAGGTTTGAATCATCGATCTCGCCTTCAATTAACTTCAAATTTTCATGTGTTATGGTAAACCTGGCAGGATTTCGGACAAAAGCGTTGACCTCATATCCCTTTTTCAAAGCGTGTTGGACTGCATATTTCCCAATACCGCATGCCGCACCGAATATTGCAACTTTCATACATGTCGCCTCCCTTCACATCTTTACACCTCAAATCATACATAGTATAATTGCAAGAATCAAGTACGTTATAATTTAGTAGATACTATTTAAATTGATAGTAATTGGAGGTATGCACGTGAAAGGCGAATATAACGAAACAAATATAACCGCTTGCCCTATTGTTGGAGTTCAAAAAATCATTCACGGGAAATGGGCAATGGTCATCATATATTATTTAAGGAAAGAGACTTTGCGCTTTGGGGAATTGAGCAGGAAAATGCCGCAGGTGACACAGGCCAACCTCACAAAAGAGCTGCGAATGTTAGAAGAATACGGTGTTGTGCATCGGGAAGTCTACCGTGAGGTTCCGCCAAAAGTTGAATACTCCCTAACGGCCATCGGACAGAAATTCTTGCCCGTCATTGAAGCGTTGGAAGCGTGGGCAATTGAGTATGAGCAGCTTAAAAAATAATGTTATTTCTTATCAGCCGGTTAAACCAAAAATGGGCTGCAGCAGAATAAAACATGAATAGAAATATGCGCAAAAAAGATATATCAGTATTAGAAGGATTGAAAGGATTACTTTTATTATTTGATTTTCAAATCATGGTAATCCTTGCATCTTATAACCCCTACACTTGACCCATAACTAAAAAACATGTAAAACATAAGTAAGGATAAAAAATAGAAGATAAAAAAACAATACAGCCGAAGGACGATTTTGCAGATATAGGCTTCGGCGACAAACGGCTAACTAAACGGTTGTAGAAAAGGTTGCGAATCTCACAAAAAGTGCTAAAAAATCAATATTGAGTTCCGGCGAGGGACGGAGCGAAGCAAAAGCGTTTTATAGACTGTTGAGCAACGAAAAATTTGATTTTGACCAAGTGATTGGTGTAGCTACCGGAAACACCTAAGCATGACAACCAAGACAATGCGATACTGGAGTTACTGGATTTTTATCGGGAAGGAACAGGGCAGAAAATTAACTACGTAGTCTTTGACAGTAAGGTTACCACACTGGAGAATCTGGGCCGTGTCAGCAAGTACGAAATCAAATTCATAACCATTCAAATTAGGAGTCGTTCGGTGTCGTGAAAATCCATGATTATAAAATGCGCAAAGAAAAATAATGGAGGGAAACATGGACTGGCTTGAATTATTCAATGGGTTCAATGAGGATATAACCTTTTTTGACCCTATAGCAGATGATGAGCTTAATAAAATAAAAGAAGCAACAGGCACTGAAGTCTCAGGTGATTTATTGAATTTACTACTACAAACAAACGGAATTAAAGATAATCGGTTTGGCGACTATTTAGTTTATGATTCCGATCGTATAATTGAGCATTATAAATTATGCTTAGACTATTTTAAACCCTCCAAATTTGCCTATTCTCGGCCACTGCTTTTTTTTGCTGACGATGGATGCGGAAACTACTTTGGGTACGAAGTGAAAGGCAATCAAATAATTTCACCACAAATTATTTTTTTCTCCCCAATAGAACCTGATAAACTTAGAATAGTTGCATCGGATTTTTCTACTTGGGCTACAGAATGGTACACTGGAAAACTATCTGTTTAAAAACTTTCTAAGAAAAAACTGAATGGGTAATAACGCCGAACATGCACGAAGCAATTATCAATGACGACTTTTGGTAAGCATTTATAGCTGGTATGTGTCTAAGACTTGTAATGATTGGAATTATAAATTAAGTTCAGATTGGCAAGCAAGTGCCATATTCAACGTAAGCGTCAAATAGTTAGTGTATAGGAATGGGAATGAGCAGGTGTCATAATCAGATTACTATTAGAGAACCTTGAAAAACATATATTGTAGTTGAAAAAATGAGTGGGATTTTTTGCGCTTTTTTTATATCGATTAGTAAGTTAGTTTGGAAGCCTTCCTTTTTAAGGGAGACTTCCAAACTAGCACTAACAAAATCAAAAATGGAGCAGATGATATAATGACTGTTTTGAGTGAAGTGCAATTAGGAAAAAAGTATTTTAAAGAGATCGGCGGATTTCCACCATCGAAAATTATTCATGAGCTAAATGAATATAATGGCGAGAATCAAGTGTGTGTTGCTTGTACACAACTTAACGGGGAAGAAGTAAAAGTGCTTTTTCCTGATTTGAAAAGTTACAGCGAGCGCGATAAAAAGCGCATACTAAAAGAATGGATTGACTTTTTAACCACAAACACCAAAGCGCTTAAAGCGTTACACTTTAATTCACGTGTTTCGCAAGCGTTGTTTGACGCTGCTTGTTATCAAGAAAACTTGGAAGAACTACGCTTCAAGTGGGGAGTATATTCAGATTTATCGGCGCTTGAAAAGTTAAGCAACTTGAAATTTCTGTATATTGGACAAGGCTCAAGCGTTCAAGACATAGCAGTTCTTGGGGAGCTTAAAAGCCTCATTGTTCTTCATGTCGAGGCGTTTAAGAAGATAGAGGATTATTCTACGTTAACTACTTTAGAAAATTTGGAGCAGTTAGTGATTACGGGACCTATACTCGGAGTTACACCACTTAAAGATTTAGAATTTTTACGTGAGATGCCAAATTTGCGCTCTATCTTGATTTCTAATGTAACCATAAAGAAAAAATATACTCCTGAAGAACTCGTTAATCTCCGTGTAGCTGTGCCCAATTTTATTATCCATACACTGTTGTCAACCTAAGCAGTAAATTTATTACGTACTATGGAGTTAATAACTATAACCCGCCATCTATTGAGAGTATCATGTACTATT
>Ga0153952_1000302_pt1 | contig 16220 bp, 25 predicted proteins | sample TSNJ036MetaG_FD_104746 | JGI IMG/M metagenome (GOLD analysis project Ga0153952, IMG submission 104746) | Attine ant fungus gardens microbial communities from New Jersey, USA - TSNJ036 MetaG | ecosystem: Host-associated > Fungi > Mycelium > Unclassified | place: USA: New Jersey, Wharton State... | reverse complement strand
CCACCACTCCATCCACCGCGTAAGTTTTGCCCTGTCTGTAACTATCGGGGCAGCTACAGGTGCGCCATGCTTAATCGTGACCTGAATTGCGAAAAGATTCACCCAGAAATGCACTGTGAGAGGCACGCTGTGTAGAGGCTTTTCTATGAAAATTTGAATCGCATCCAAGCTCAACTTCAGAACACCCTACCTTCTACCCTTAGCGTTTCGTGTTTTCATCTCCTGCTCAGCTTGTTTAGTCTCCACGGCAATGTCAGTCACTCGCTCTCTGACAACGGCAACCCGACCGTGGTCGAGGCTCCCGTTGGGAAGAGAGTACACAAATATACTCAATATTAATCAAAATTAATAGAAGACCGTGCCTTTGGCATGATCGCTTGCGTAATCAGATTTTAGTGGACTCACTCAACAACCTTTAACCTTTCTTGTTGTCATGAGCCCCCTGACACCAAAACCAAAAATTTGGTGGTCAAATATTGCATTTTTCCTTGGAGTTCATCTTGCTGCTCTCACAGGTGTGTATAATTGGCCTGTGTCTGCACAACCATCTGCCACCCTTTGTTTGGCGTTCCTTTCCTGGATACTCTCATGTTTTGGGTCAGTCAGTCACACTTATTAGTTCAGTTGTTGGCCATCCTCTTTCTAATGCGACTTGTTGCAGTATCACAATTGGATATCATCGCTTGTATTCCCATAAATCCTTCAGGGCTACTTTGCCCCTTCGTGTCGTGCTCGCCGCCTTGGGAGCGGCCGCTCATCAAGGTTCTATCAGAGTAAGCTTTTTATCATGATGAGTTATTTGAGCTGATGAGCATTGAAAGTGGTGGTAAGTCGAATGAATGGATCTCTCGTGAGGATTGAATAGATTGTGATGTGGAAGGTGCCTTCGACATCGACTCCATCACGTATGTCCCCCTATTTTCGGATTTGAACATGTGATTGAACTATAATCTAGAGATTTACAGATGATCCCGTTCATGATCCGTCAGTGTTGTTTTATTGACTAGTTGATTTGGCACACGAACCTGCAAAACATCAGATATGCAGCAACACGGGGTCTTCTCTATTCCCATGTCGGATGGATTTTTACCAGACCCACTTATGGCAAATTGAATTTGATTCAAACAGATGACCTTGATAGCGATCCAGGTGTGTACAGTCCTCCATTCGACATATACTCATTCGTGTTTCCTAGTGGTTCGTGTACAACACCAATATTACCGTCCGTCATGTCTATTTTTTCATAGTGCGTCTGCTAAATTGGTCCAGATCTCTTTGCTTTCCTTTTCGGGTTTTGTGTTCCGACAATGGTGGGCTCCCTTTGGGGAGATGCCCTCGGTGGATTTATCTGGGGAGGACTGGTTGCCCGTGTTTGCGGTATGTTCAAATAGCGAGTTGCCTTATCCCCGAAATGTGCGACATGTTTTTCAGTCTGGCACTGCACTTTCCTCGTGAATTCGTATGGACTTTGTCATCATAGGAGATGTGTGACTCAGACTTGAGATAGACTTGCTCATTGGAAGGGTTTGCAGCCCTACTCAGACGAAAATACATCAAGAGGAAATATGGTTTGTCTTGTGCCCCTGTTCCCACAAATAAAGAATTAAACTCTTCAGATACTGGCGGTTTTGACGTGTGGCGAGGGGAATCATAATTTTGTAAGTGGATCATTATAAAGTTACTCTGACCGAAGTTGACGGACCATCCTAGCATGTCAGTGCATTCAAAATGGTGTGGGCGCCAATCTAAGCTACAATTCAAATTTCAGCATGCGTTTCCTCACGATTTTCGGTCCGGTCCTTCATTGACTGATTGGGATCCCACGAAATGGATCATCCTTCTTTTGCAGTTCTTCGGCTTCGCCACCAGGTTACGTCGGGCCAAAGATGAGGATATCAAAAATGCACTGAGTCATATGCGTCTGAAAGAACAGGGGGAAATGGTGGCTGATGAGAAAGAGGAACTCCCGATATGGCTTATGAGTGAGGTGGAGAACTTGATTGCGAAGGAGAGCCGCTGCCTCTTACTCTTAGATGGATACATTGTTGATACAACATTGTATCTCCCAGAGCATGTGAGCGTCAAATGCTTGGTAGAATGCTGGACCTTTACTCATTATCATACCCAATAGCCTGGTGGTTCTAAGCTCATACGGGAATATGCTATAAGGATCAGAGCCCAGGCGTCCTACGCATGGCCTGATGCCTCCGTTGCATTTCATGGTGGAATGAATATGCATTCTTGGACAGCCAACCAACAGGTGAAAAAATTGCGCATCGCCAAACTCCAGTCCTAGACCCACGTGGCATTGCTTGTGTCTGTAGATCTGCATACAAATTCGAATAAACGCGATTTCACGTGACTGCTACATAAAGGGTTTAGGCATTGGTTTTGGGGGATTTATACGAAATTGGATAGTATCATCCTCACTGGTTGTTGGTACGACCCACATTTCAGAGCGCTGCGGCGGTTTGGACGAAAGAAAGCAATACGATAGATGTCGAAAAGAGAGCTCAGCAAGTTGATTGGGACGGCTGACGTTGAGGAATCACGTCGCAAGCGTCGGCGAGAGACTGCAACCCTTCCTGGATCGTCGTCAGACGTAGATGTGACGGTATCGGAGGCAGGAGAAGAGAATCTCTCTGAGAATGGAGATTTTAGACATGGAGAGGGTGGGACTTTAAAGGAACTGGGGTCACACCTGTTGCGGACTGTCAAGGAGGCAAAAGCCAAAGAGTAAGTTCCGTCGATTTTGTCGATTTGTTACTGTCCTGTGCAATCCTGATGCAGTCATCCCGGATATGTTCTTGTTCAATCTGGCTCCGTTCTTACCTCTTACTGCTTTTCACTTTCCAGTGGTCGCCAGCTCGCCTTGGTTTTTCAGACAAAGCCGTCTCGTAAGATGTATCCAGACTATTACCAGATCATAAAGAATCCTATCGCACTCGATGATATCAAGAAGCGTCTTGATACTGGTGCCTATTCTTCCTTGCAGACTATTCGCACAGACTTTGAGTTGCTCTTCAATAACGCTCTTGAGTACAATATGAAGGATAGTGTAATATGGAAGGATGCAAAGGATATGCATGTAAGCACACTTCTTCATTTCCTGACTGTAGCAACGCGTCACCTTAGACCCCTCCAGAAACTCGTGCAGAGGACTTATGACAAACTAGCACCTTTAGTCGGAGCAGACAATGAATCCGACGATGACGATGAGAAGGGGAAATCTAAAGTACCGAATCTCAATCGCATAATCAAGTCCAGGTTGCAGAAATTAATAGAGAAGACTGATAAAGAGTATGCCTCGGTCCATCTCTTCCCTAAAATTTGAGATCCTAAAGTGGTCACATAGTGGCCGTGTCATGTCTACAGAGTTCATGCACCTACCGAACAAAAAACAGTGGGCCATTTATTACAAGCAAATCAAGACTCCCCAGTGTATTGAGAATATTTTTGTATGTGGATTTTTTCTTATGTCTATTTTATTGAACTCCATATGATTCCAGAGGAAAATCAAGCGTAAAGACTATCGCACCTCGGCTGCCTTTGCTTCTGACGTTGAGCTTGTCTTCTCAAATGCTATGGCATTTAACCAAGTCCACTCTGGTATTTGGGAAGATGCTTTGGCCCTGAGGGTAAGTTGCCGCCGCAAGTCCTCTATCATGTCTCTTGAAGATATCTTTTGCAGGATTATTTCAGACAGTTGATGTTTGACCTTCCGCCGCCTCATAATCTTCCCGAATACTCGAGCAGCAACCTCGTCTCCAACAAGATCAGAATCAAGCCTCCTCTCGGATCTTCCACTGCCACACAGACAAATTCGACGTTGAAACAAGAAACTTCGTCTTCTACCTTACTCCTACGTGTGCCTGCTGCAAGCGTTGCTGCCGGCAAGACAGCCCAGCCTCTCACTGCACCAACACAGACGAAGTCAAAGCCCATACCTTCCACAATACCGACATCTTCCACGAAAATCAGTGCGTCCACTAATTCAGCCACACCACTTGCTGCTCCGCAGCTCCAAAAACCATCACCACTCGCACCAGCATTGCAACCGGCCAAATCTGCAACACCTCAGCCGCCAGCCCCGGGTCAGCAAGCTACATCAAGACATTATCAGTCAACTTCCCTTGCAGTTGCATCTTCATCCACTGCTGCCGCACCTGCGAATAAGACTGTCTCAGCAGCTTCAAAATCGCCTGTGCCTGTCTTCACTCATCCTAATCATCAGATCAAATTTGTGAAGATGCGAGTTCAACCTCAGGGCCGTTCATTCTGGTTAGATCGTCGAGAAGGGGTGAGAACGTGGGCCATGAGATTAGTTCCCGGCGAGACGGGACTCAATGTAGATGATCTTGTTTTCTCAGGGGATGACGAGGGCGAAGAGAGCAGTGAAGGAGACGATGAAGAGGAGTTGAAGCAGGAAGAAGAAGACGAGGATGACTCAATATCCTCGCCAAAGAACGGCAAGACAAGGAATGTCAAGGTCGCAGTGCGGCGTTCCCAAAGAGCCGCTGCTATGCCTACAAGAACAACTCGGTCCACTATAGCAAAGAATAAGATTCAAGCAAAGAAAAAAGAAATTGAGAAGGTTGAAGAGGCGCTACTCAAACTAAACGGAGTGGTGGTGAAGGAAAAGGAAGATGCCGCTCGGCAGTGGGACATAGGTATACCTGTGGGATCAAATATCCTAGAGGTTGGAGAGAAGGGTGGGCTCATGTGGAAAGTTCATATTGAACGAGTAGTAAGTAGTTAATTGATGACCGCTTTTTCTCATTGCAAGATTGCAAGGTTAATCATAATTTTCGCGCGTATGTATGATATTTATCTCCACCTTCCAGCAGTTTTCAGTATATTAATACCTTACATGGTCTTGGTGAGCTAGATAAAAATCGATGTCTGACTTTCCTTTTGTTCTTGGTGGATGAAGTGTGATTTCCAATAAATGCTCCGAATTTTGAAATTGCAGTGACGCACTATTTCTGCTGTTACCTTTTCTCCTTTCCTCTCGATTTCTTTTTACTGTTATACATATCTAAATAGTGTAACCTGTTACTCTACCACGGACTGTGTTTGAGCACCGTGTAACAAACTGATGGATTAAAAAAAGTGAACATATATATGCGAAGGCTACTTCCATCTGCCATCACATCTGCCATCACCGCTACGGAGCAAGATTCCAAAGAGCTCTCTCACTGAATAGCCATTCCTGCCCAAGCTTCTTATTTCTGCCTTACCTATAACCCATACTGAAAGATTGCATCAAAATGGCGGCTTTAGTATCGTCCCAGGCAAAAGTCCAAGGCAAGATACAAGAGCCTTAGAACTTCCAAACACTACTAATGGAGAACTAGATAAAGAGAATGGTGCTGACTTAGATATTGAACAGATTATTGAGGACGGCGAGCACGATACAGTTGAAGGTGGTGCTGCTTGTGTTCGTCGTATCGTTCTAACCTAGCTGTCATTAGGTGAGGGGAAGAAGAAGAAGAAGAAGAAGAAGTCAAAGAAAAAGAAGGTTTATCAGAGCGAGCCGCCTCGCATTGGATTGTCCAAGCTGTTCCCTGATGGAAACTATCCCGAGGGCGAAATCCAAGAATATAAGAATGAGTGTGTCATTCGCTTTTCGGTCAATTTTGCATACTTCTCATGCACTTTATTATCAGCAATTCATGGCGTACAACCTCTGAAGAAAAGCGCTATCTTGATAGGATGGCCCAAGAGGATACTGAAGATACTTACAACAACATTCGACGTGCAGCTGAGGTACACCGGCAAGTGCGTCAATACGCTCGTCAAAATATTAAACCCGGGATGTCAATGACAGAAATTGTAAACATGATTGAAGATGGTACTCGTGCTCTGGTCGAAGAGAATGGCCTCGAGTCCGGAGTGGGATTCCCGACTGGTGTCAGTCTTAATAACTGTGCAGCACATTATACTCCCAATGCAGGTGATAATATTGGTGGGTATATCTGCTCTAGTCCTCGTCCATTTAATTTAATACTGTCTGTCTCGCAGTTCTGCAACAACAAGATGTATTAAAAGTTGATATCGGGGTACATGTCAAGGGCAGGATATGCGATTCGGCTTTTACAATGAACTTCGAACCTACCTATAACACACTTTTAGAAGCTGTGAAAACCGCAACTGATACCGGCGTCAGAGTTCGTGAACTGAAATTACTCTTGAGATTACGTTATTCACAATCAAGCAGGAAGCTGGTATCGATGTGAGACTGGGAGAACTAGCAGGATGCATCCAGGAAACCATGGAATCATATGAAGTCGAAGTGGAAGGAAATTATCATCCTGGTGAGGATTTGTTTTCCCTCTCGTGAATGAATCTATTTATGCCCAATTTTTACCTAGTCAAGCCGATTGAAAACTTAAGCGGTCATTCAATCAATAAGTATCAGATACACGGAGGAAAGTCAGTGTTACTCGTGAAAAACGATGATCCTACCAAAATGGAAGAAGGGGAGTACTTTGCCATTGAGACTTTTGGATCAACGGGAAGGGGACGTATTGTCGAAAGTGTGAGTTGATGTTCTGAATCAGGGGCCAAGAGTTACGATCGTGGAGCAGGGTGAATGTTCTCACTACGCACGGATGGTAGATGCACCGCATGTGCCTCTCAGGTAAGGGGTCTTTTACTCGTCTTATACTCCTCACGCACTCGGTAACTCGTCCTTGAATAGATTGTCAACCGCGAGATCGTTATTGAAAACAATCAATAACAATTTCGGAACGCTCCCTTTCTGTCGGCGATATCTAGATAGAATTGGGGAGAGCAAATATCTCCTTGCTGTGCGTTTCTAGACTTGTCGTACATACTCCCAAAACTGACCGTATTTGTCAAGCTAAATCACCTGGTCAATCAAGGGATTGTTCAGGATTATCCTCCCCTATGCGATCAACGAGGATCCATGACAGCACAATTCGTACGCCAATTCGGGTTTCTATTTGATATGGCTTCTAATGCAAGCTTCAGGAACACACGATCCTTCTCCGGCCTACAGTTAAAGAGGTGGTGAGCCGAGGTGACGATTACTAAAGTATGCAGCTGAGTCGGATGTGATCGATTGATCGGGTCCAATGTGTAAGCCCCAAAGAGCAGCTCCATCTTTGCAAGACTCGTATTATATGATCCAACATGGAGAGCAAATGTAATCTTCTTTGTCCATGGCCTGATTCCTTTACCATGAACTGGTTCTATATGAATGTTATCCAACCTCCTTGGATATTCCTAGTTTCTCCAATCACTCGTAGTGCCAGAGAGCAGCCTTCAAGACAATCACCTACATTATCATTGAAGCATTATAGTACTCCTGGTGTCTCCCCTCCCTCAGCCAGAGTCAATCCAAAACTTAAGCTCCAGCCCCGACAACCGTTACACCTGTGGGAGTACTGGAAATATGCTGCTTTTCTTGCTGTCAAAGGTGCGAGATAGGTTTCTGTTGGTTAACTGTGCTAAGATGGCTCCTACAACAGTCAGTCAACTTACCACCGACGTGCTTTCACATCAGATATGGGGTCCTCGAAAAAAGTCTTGGGGAATTGAAATGACCATTGCCACCAGTCTCGTTCGCGGTGCCGGTCGACACTCGAGTCTTGTCGGCATTGTTGGTGATCATTTCCAAGGCTCTTCACTAGTTTCGTTGACTGCAGATATTCCAGAGCACAATACGGATGCTGATTAATATGTGTGGACTCGTGCCCTTACCCTCGGATGCTCTAGTCACACCAGTTACCTTTCGCGTGAGACAACGAAATCTGCGAGGGATCCTCGCGCCTTTCGATGCCGCCGAGACAGGGCTTCGGGAGCTTTCGGGTGAGTGGGTTGTCGGGAGAAATACATGGCAACGCTTGCAGAGCGAATGTAAGACTTCGAAAAACGCATCTGAAAGGTTTTCAATGTCGGGCTCGGAGCGAGTTATCTTATACATCCATGGAGGTATGACCAACATCCTTCACTCATTGGAACCACTAAGAAAGCCGGCTCTAGGCGCATATTATTTCTCAAGCGCTGCAGCACAGCGGTCTATCTCAGTTCCTCTCGCCAGATACGTGGATGCCAGAATTTTTGGTGAACAGGGTTTTGATTTTATTTTTTTTTCACTGCTGTTAATGCCTGATTACAGCCATCGATTACCGTCTTGCGCCGGAGACACAATTTCCTGGTCCCCTTCAGGACATAGTTTACGCTTACTTGCGGCTCTCAGAAGATTTTCAAATTCCACCAGACAACATCATTATTAGTGGCGACAGCGCTGGTGGTGGCCTCACTCTTGTACTACTGATGTATCTGAGAGACAACGACTATCCACTTCCATCTGGAGCAATTGTTATGTCACCCTGGGTAGATCTCACCCTGAGTTGTGATTCTTGGGAGTCCAACGCCCTATATGATGTTGTCCCCTTTCCAGTCATGGATAGCCATATGAATCCCATAGCCCTCTACCTTGGTGCGCAAATGGAGGAGTATATTACGCACCCCTATGCAAGTCCGTTGTTTGGGACATTCGAAGGTTTACCACCACTTTTAATACAAGCAGGAGAAGCAGAAGTGCTGAGGGATGAAATTCTGCTTTTGGCTCATAAAGCAAGCCTTTCCGGCGTCGTGGTGAGACATGAAGTCTATGACGATGCAGTGAGTTCTTAGCTTTCAAACTGGTTAATGTCCAATCCCTATCTTCAGGTGCATGTTTTCCAGTCTTGGCCTTGTTTTGCTGCAACTCTTAAGTCCTTTGAATCTATGCGCGATTTTGCGCATAATACACTCCCAAAATATTCGGAAGGCACGATACGGCCTCTGCGAGAAACGACAGAGAAGGACATTGAAGCTGAAACCAAGAATGAAAAGGCTGTAGCGGTCAACTACCCCGGGGTCGGAATGATGAAGAGTGGTATTGCTGAGCAGACGTTTAACAAGCTAGAATTACCCTTTGTTCCTCGTCCAGATCCACCTCCAGAGCCTTCAGGAGTGGACAACGAAATCTTCAAGAAGGAACGTCAGGAGGCGTTGAATGTCTGGCAAGGTAATTCCTGGGAGGACACTTGGGAAGATGATGGCTGGTTGAGGGGCGATAGTGAGCCAGGTATGGAATTGCAAGTGCGGTATTATTCCATGCCGACCTCCGAAGATCTTCATGCAACCGATATTTCGGTTAGTTAAATGACAAGGTTGTATTCTCTCCTCGCCCCGCCGACCAAACTCGACCTGGTTTCATTACTCATAAGTCCATATACGACAGAGAGCATCGCAGATGCCGCTACAAATTGTTTCAAATTTTGGTTGTTCCAGTAGCATTTCCTCCAGAACACCTTAGCACGTTTAATCGATTTTAACATGACCGACACCATCCAGGTCCTCTTCTCTAGCATTACGTCTGCACGTATTCTTTAATTGGATGTTGAACTCTATTGAAGCGGACCAGTACTGTGCGTCAACAGATTACAAGAACCATCTGTTATATGGAGACTACAGGATGCAAGGCCAGTGGATTATTCCCTATTTTGTAGTGTAAGTTTTCCGCTACACTATTGCCCGGATTACCGGCTGTTTCTCGTTCGAGATATATTCATGTAGATACTTACTTTCCTCAGCTCACTACCTATTTCGGTGACTCCTGAGCCTGCTGCTACATAAACCACAGTGATGTGGGTTGAGGAAGACTGACTGGCTTTCGTGGTCGCAATTAGTGGTGGCATTACAAAAGAGAATAATCCTCGAGTTACGGTTGGATGCAATTCTGATACATGATCTATCACAAGTGCGCTAACTATGAGAGATGACTCTCTCGAGTTGTGTCACTGTTGATAAGTCTCCCGATATAAATCATTGATTGGCTTGATAAAAGCAAGGCATCTTTTTTGTGGGTTAACAATTTATTACACGGTGCTAAGTTGTATGGCATCAATTGTACTACATGTGTTCACATTGTAATTAGTGGTATCTTCAGATAGTCGGCGCCACCTGCTTAGCTCAACATCTCTGATTGAATAGTAGCTACAAGCATCAGTCAAGACACAAGGTATCTTTGCAGAAATCAAGAATCTAGGCAGCTCTTTGGTCGGCTTGATATTTAAAACCGTTTTGTAATATTTCTAGTTCTTCAATGACATTTTGCAGGGCGCTGCGTTCCCAATTGCCATATATAAAGCCCTCATAAAGCATAGTTGTACCAGCCCAGGCGACCATCACCGTGAATATGATGAAGATAGAATTGATCCACGAACGTGGGAACCATGCTGTACCAATGGCTATGCCGACAAGAAGTACAAGACAGAGGACAAAAATAAGGAGCTCCTTTCTTGAACGTTCACGAGAAAAACGGTAGCACTCTGTCAGGGCGTTGATGGTCGTCATAATGGCAGAACTTGTTAACTCCGTCTGGGCATCGTTGGACTCGTTCTGGAAAGTGCTGGAACTTTCAGCTTGACTTGGCTCTGGTTGGATTTCTATGGTAGCTTCTAATCCGAAGTGGTCTGAGTATGAGAAAGTAAATCCCGGAACTTTGTCAGTCAGAACGACTCGGCATTCTGTTGCACGAAGCTGGGGATATTGTTTTCCTCGAGGTTGGCGATAGAGAATGTAGTCAAGGCGTTTGCCGAAAAATGTTGAGCTCAGGTACGGTTTGCCTGCAGACCAGGTATTGACTGGCGAATCAGCCGTAATTCCATGTTGAATAATTGCATCTTTGGGATTCATAACTGTGAGGCTATCACTATCGGGGTGGACAACTGCCCAAGAATCGAGTAATGCAGCGTGATGACGAATGATTGTCATTGGTAAGGTGGTAGGTACACTGTTAAAATCACCTAGCTGTGTTTCGTGATCAGTCATACATGTATTTTCTCTTCGAATGAGAAACTTACGCCGATGACATAGTGTCCCAGTTCAGCTGCTTGCCGGGCGAGTTTAGCATATTCCCAAGCACCGACAAGTCGATGCGCCCTTCTATGCTCCGGTCCATCTTCACCTCCCTTAGCATAGAGCTTGATTCTTGATTAAAATTTTCCTTATGTTTAATTGAGAGGTTGACGTACATGAGTGTTGAAGACCTGGACTCTTCCAATAATAGGATGAAGAATCACGACGCTAGCAGCAGCCTTGCCGACAAACCAATCGCCACCACCGACATCTGTGGGTTCTCCATTCAATGAATACGGATGAATAGATGTTTCTATGAACGGAAATCGCGAGAAGATGGCAAGTCCAGCACCAAGAGCACCACTGGCATAAGGAGATACTGAACTGAGTAATGCAGATGGATACTGGAAAATGGGTGATTCACCTATAGAAAAACCTTGCATGTGGAAGCCTGGATTGAACTGCATCACGGACCATCACATAGTCTGAGTACACCCATAACTCTTGTAAGGCTACAATGTCATGGTCAGAACGAGCTACGAAGTCTGTAATTCCGTGCATGCGCTCATTGAGATTTTTCGAGACAAACTTCAGACCCCTGTTATTTACCAAGAGTCAGATTACTTGTAAGGAGTGGCCATGATTACCAGCAGTTCAAAGACAGTAACCGTAATTTGAAATCTGTGGTCATGAATGTTAGATGGACGAAAGGCACCCAATTGGTCAAGTAACACTCCCTTCACTTTGGGATCAAAAAACACATGGATGACCACCGCATTCCATGCAAGGTATCCTTTATCATTCACTGGCTGTTTGTCAGTCCATGACTCAAAAAGACTTGCTCAGTTCTTCGATGACGACGGAAATCCCATTGATGGTGGTTGTCACTTCGGAAGTCGCTGCCGTTACATCCATCCATCCAACTCTATCTGGAAGACCATGGTACCTCACAAAGTGAGCATATTTCTTCCTGTCATGATTCAATGTACTCATTATTACTCAAGGGTCGCAACGCTCAAGGTCACTTCGAAGACGGGAAGACAAGTCGGCGGGACGATTCTGCTTCGAGCCGAACCTCGAGAGCTGACCACAAAAGAAAACATTCGCGTAAAAAAAGAAAAACAGGGTATACTAGAGAGCTAAGCTCAGGTAGTTCTCGGTCAAATCTGGCTAGAAACTCAGCCAGCAAAAGTTCAACGCCAATAGTAGGCGAACCTATGGAATCAAACACTCCCACTTCAAAAGGATGGGGCTCAGCTAGCACGGTCGAAACTCCTTCTATTTGGGATTCTGCAGGTGGCTGGGGGACAGAAGAGACCTCGAATTTGAATCCCCGGGGAAACAGTGGCCGGAGAGATCGTGTTCTGAAAGGCAGTAATGAAAATATAGGTATGGAGCACAGTTTTCTCGTTTACCGGGCTTCTCAGATCTCTCTTCCTCCCATAAAGCACAACGAAACAAGGCGGATGGAACAAATGGGTTGCATGTAACACTCCCGACCAATCAATCCCATCCCTCTCTTCTACATGGAAACCCAGCTATGTCATCGACGTCGAGACTCAGTCAACAGGAAACACTCGACTACTCTTCGTCACCACCTACAGCAACTATTGAGATGGCTAACTCGACTCCAAGATCATCTACCACTCCTGAAATAACAGCCAAGCGATTACGACTTCCTTTACCAACAAGATTGCAAAAGGGTCCATCCACCATTTGTGTTCAAGGAGCTATTGACGACCAGAAATTTCCGTCGTCTTCTCCCGTTACACTTCAGGATTGGAGTAAAATTCTAGATCTTACTCAACAAGACGATGCAGCAAATGATGCCTTGATGGTACCCTCAACTCTAGATATTCATGAACTTCATGCCAAAGTCATTGCGTATGTGTTCCAGTCAAGCTTTATAACAGATACTTAGCTTGCAAGAACAGGGAAATAACGCATGCCGTATTAATACGTTATGACCTCATCAATGCCGAAGAACAGAAAGACAAGTGGCGTAGGGCACGTCAGTCTTCATGTTACCAGCACTCGACGCCAGCCGCGCAGAACATCTTGGAATTAACCAACCACAAATACAGCGAAGAGCTTGCGAAGCTTCACAAACAGTTGTCCTTGTCGCTGAAGCTGGTTGTCAGTTATGCCAGTGGTTTGAATGTGCATCGCGAGTCGTTAGGAAGGGGGCTTGATCTGAGGAAAATCATGATGTACACAAATAGCCTTCGAGACTGGATCGTAGATCTGGAATTACCGAAGAGGTTATCTTCTGTGAAAAGTGAGATAGATTCGGAGAAGAGGAGAAGAGAGGTTATCAAAAGGCAAAAGAGTGGGGAAGGTGAGTGCTGATTTTGTTGTACTTATCTATTTAGTCACTTATACCTTGGCCAGTCACAATGCTGAAAAATACTGTTCATGAACTGGAGCTCTCCGTGACTGATATCTCTGATCACCTGATCCACATACAAGACATCCAGCCTGAAAGATTTCAAGAAGCATTCCATGCAACGGATAAATTACTAGAAGAAGAGGATATGGCAAACATGGATAAACTTCTCTCAGGGCTGGGAGTTGGAACGGATGCAGTTATAGATACTAAACAGCAGATCAAAATGGCAGATCAGAAATTGATGGGTCAACAATCAAGGATTGAAGGACTTGGAACAAATCTTGAAGTACTAAAAACAGAGGTTGCGAACTTGAAGCAAAATGAGGCGGAAATTACAGCATTCCGGGAAGAGGTATCTATGGGATCTAAAGTTGAACAAAGATATACTCACATATTTTAGGCTGATATGAGACTAAAAAGGATAGAGATGAGGAAGAGAGATGATAAGGCTCAGCTGGACCAGCTTTTCCAGAAATTTCAAACTCTGCATCAGCAGAGTCTTCATTCACAAGATGACCCTTCTATCTCTTCTTTCGAGGTAGATGATCTTTTGCCATATTCAGATGCACTTGTCACTGCATATCTCATGCAGGAGATAAAGCCTGCACTGGATGCAATTGTGGCTGATGTTGATACCAGTCGTCATGTTCTCGCTGATCAACTAACCAAACTTACAGAACAGGTAGTCATCAGAACCTATGACATGGTTCAAATGACTTTAAAGATGAATGGACTTACCCTACAACTTTATTAATAGTAATCACCTATAATTGGTAGTGTTAGATCATTTTCTGTTTGCCTGATATGATGTTGTTTGTATTCTTTGTGCCCATAATCAAGCACGGTCAGCCTGAAATTGTCGAAACGTATGGCTGAAGGTCAATCTCCTGGTACTCTGATTCTACTTGAGGAATATATCGAATATACTTATCGTAATCTTCACCAACACTCTCCAAATATTGCCTAAGCATCTGCTCTCTTGAAACTGGCTGTACCTCATATCCTTCTGAGCCCCTTCTTACTCTCCTACTCTCACCATTCTGAATGACTCCCAATGGTACATCCTCCTCCACATCAGAGCTCGACAGGCTACTATCATCAGCATTATTTTCTGGCTGATATTTCTCGCCTCTGTCATAGTCTGGGTGGTAAGGAGGCACTTTATCATGTGGTATGCGTGAGTCACGGCTTTTCGAGATGAAACGACGGCGGGAACTGCTGGTTGGCTCGAGAGCAGGATTAAGGGCATCGTGTCCATAGGTCCAGGGAGAAGAAGATTGGAGGTGGTCGTAATTAGTTGGCTCGTATTGCTCTGGATCTCGTGGAGGCCAGGATATGGGAAGAGCAGCATCTTCACCCAGAGGGAGAATGGAGAATGTCAATATAAATGTACTATAACCGGAGACAGGAAAGAAAGACAAGTATGGGATCGAGGAGCGGAAAGAACATATCATATCGCCAGACAGGTTTAGACGACTCATCTCACGCCTGGTCTATGGTGGAAAGGCAATTCCACTCACCATTTCGGCTAGATAGTTCGTATTTGAGTCCGGAACCTGTCGGGCGTGTTGGGCAGCACCACAAGAGAAATTTTTTGCCAAGGACAGATTCGATATTACGTCGTCGACCAAGATCCTAGATGAGAATGAGAATAAGATTTGCAAACCAATCAATGGAGGAGATACCCACATACGGAAATTTGACCTGAAAGCTGGGTCAGCGAAAACATTTCAAGAGAAATGCCCAACGACAGACCTCGCTGATTTTCCCTCTCCTAACCATTATAGCCGCTTTGTCTTTCTCCCATCTCTCTATCGTTGTGGTATTTCCTAACAGGGCGTTGAAATGGTAGATGCTACACATCCTTGAACGTTCAGAATATATCATGATAATGAGCACCAACCTAAATCCACCGACAGCAAGAAGGACAGGTAAGCAGGTAACATAGTTGAGTACGATCAAAATAAACTCCATGTTCGATGGCGCAGCCTAGATCGAGATATTTTAGGTCATCTGTCAAGATTCATAGCATGTTTGCTGACCCAATAAGGTCCACTTATGGCCTCCATTACCCGTCTAGTTACCATAGTAATGTGGTAGGAACAGGATATATCCACAAAGAACAGAAAGCGTATGAAATGGCCATGATTGAAGTGCCCAACACAATTATTTATCCAAGGGCAGTGATGGTCTTGGTCACGTTAGCACCAGCATTCAGTCTGGAGTGGTGAATATTACCCATACGAAGGATACATCTGCGGAGAATATCAGGATATATGTTTGCCGAGTGTACATGTAACCACCTATTGCACTGTCTGCAGTGATGCGAACGAGGAGGCTTATATTTTTGGCACATGCGGCAGTAGCGGGGAGTTCCTGTAAGTTTCTTAACTTCATAGCCATCCAAATGCGTGTCTGGCCTCTGTGAACAGTGTCAGGAGTAGATTTATTGCGAGAAGACGCAAAACGCGCCCATGTGTCTGGGACAGTGCCAGGATCCGTATTTACACATAGATAGTAGTTCCAGAGTAAGATCACTACAAAAGAACTGGGATCATCGGAGATGAGGAAGCGATACAAAGAAATATATGTACTCCTCACTTGAAAGGAACGAGGAGAGTCAGGAGCTCAATAGACACTTCGCGGCTATACCAGGGCCAAATGATAAATATTTGGGACGAGTATGCAATAAAGCAGATGAGGCAGAGGACAAAGTTGACGAAAAGAAGACCGGCGATGCGTCCCATGGTGGAAAGAGAGAAAAGTCACATACCCAGAAAAGGCAACTGACGGCCGATACTGTTGTTGAGTCTGCACATGCATCCTTTGGGCGTCCTACCAGTTCGTCTGACCTCGACAACGGCCTCCATAGTCCGCCATTCATCTTCAGTTGCTCACATAAATGGTACCTTTGTTCGCGCCCTTGAGCTCCCAACTCGCTAATGCCCACCAT
>Ga0153952_1000299_pt1 | contig 16244 bp, 23 predicted proteins | sample TSNJ036MetaG_FD_104746 | JGI IMG/M metagenome (GOLD analysis project Ga0153952, IMG submission 104746) | Attine ant fungus gardens microbial communities from New Jersey, USA - TSNJ036 MetaG | ecosystem: Host-associated > Fungi > Mycelium > Unclassified | place: USA: New Jersey, Wharton State... | reverse complement strand
TTGATTTGATTTTTGATCGTAATGATCTTACAAAAAAAAGTTTTTTGCATTGCAGTTGCCATAATTCTGACGTGCTTGTTCTGACGTCACATTTGACAATCTTCGCGTTCACTCTCTCTTTTTGCTTTTTTTTCCAGCAAAAAAAAATCGAGGCGTTGGTTTATCATGACGAGTCCTATTAACATCCCTCGCAGTTCCTTTTCACCCAGTACCTCTCCCATTAACAGTTCCCTTGCTCGCCACAGGGACTCTTTCATCAACAATCCCATTCGTCAACCCAAGATTCTCCATCCTCTAGAGAAAAATGATAATATCCGTCTCCTTCTCCTCGAAAACATCAGTATTGAGGCCGTTCACACATTCCAAGCCCAGGGCTTCCATGTCGATCATTACGCCCACGCTTTTTCAGAAGAAGAATTGGTTCAGAACATCGGTCGCTATCATGCTCTTGGTATCCGTAGCAAAACCAGAGTGACGAGTCGGGTGGTTTCAGCCGCTTCCAAAGTTCGTTTTCTATTCTCTTCTCGGTTCTATTTTCTAACCGTTTTTTCTGAATGTAGCTTTTGGTCATTGGATGTTTCTGTATCGGTACAAATCAAGTCGATCTCAAAGCTGCCGCTCAAGCTGGCATCCCCGTCTTCAACTCTCCCTTCTCCAACTCCCGTTCCGTCGCTGAACTCGTCATGTCCGAGCTCGTCGCTCTCTCTCGCCAATACTTCGATCGTGCTTTCGAGCTACGTCAACTTGGGATATGGAACAAACAATCCAAAAACTGTTACGAAGTCCGTGGCAAAACACTGGGGATCATCGGTTATGGCCATATCGGTTCACAACTTTCAGTGCTCGCTGAAGCGTTCGGAATGCGCGTTCTCTTTCATGATACTCTCAACATCATGCCACTAGGAACGGCGCATCCAGTCGACAGTCTCGAAACACTGCTTTCCCAATCCGATTTCGTGACGATTCATGTTCCAGAACAACCCGACACGGTCAACATGATGTCCGCGCCCCAGTTAAAACAGATGAAAAAGGGAGCATACTTGATCAATAATGCGCGCGGGCGCGTGGTGGATATACCGGCGTTGATCGATGCCCTGAAATCAAAGCATCTCGCAGGCGCCGCGATCGATGTTTTCCCGGTTGAACCGACCTCGAACGGTGATCCTTTCAATGATCAACTCAACGCTTGGTCGAGTCAACTTCGCGCCATCCCAAACGTCATCCTCACGCCTCACATCGGTGGGTCGACTGAAGAAGCCCAACGAATGATCGGCGAAGAAGTCTCACAGTCACTGAGTCGTTATCTCATCTATGGTTCGACTATTTCGGCAGTCAACTTTCCAGAAGTTGATTTGCGTCCAATCACCAATGCAGAGGGTGATCAACTTCGTATCTGCCATGTGCACAAAAATCAGCCTGGTGTGCTCAGACAGGTTAACGACGCTTTGTCACCGTATAACGTCACAAAACAGTACTCAGATTCTAGGGGTGATATTGCATACCTTATGGCCGACATTGCAGACGTTAGCCCAGCCGATTTTAGTAGTCTGAAGAACAGGATCAGTGGCACGGATGCTAATATCATCACGCGTTTCCTGGCTTGAAATGCCCGTCGAACAACACAGTACAGTACTCGGTCGATCTCATTGGCGGCTCTCGTTCAACCGACTGTCCACCACCCGTCAGTTGGCTATTCATTTGTTGATCCAACATCGTATTGTACATGAAAAAAACTGATTGCTCGTTAGCAAAAGTAATTTAAAGTCCAGTCCGAGTATAGTTAATCAAGACTCTTCTTCTGGGTCGCCAATGCCTCCCTCAAGGATGGCAAAGTGTGTCTCCGTTTCTGGTAGGCATGGCGAATCGTAGATCTTACAGGAACGTGTATTACCACGGGCTTTCTTGAGTTGTAGTCTAAGAACCATATTACTGCGAGCAGACACGATATGTTGAAGGAAGATCTTACCTTGTTGTCGAAGCATGTGCCATGATGTTACCGCCGATGGGTTTCTTCTCGTTACCGGCATATGGGCCTGCTGCAGCGTCTGGGTTTGACATGACCTGGTTCGTGACAACAACAGCAATACCAAACTGGAGGCACACTGTGAATGATCTTAACACAGGAAGACTTGGCCAGACATACCTCATCAGCTAAACGCTGAAGTGTTCTGAGGAACTTACCCAAGTGATTTTGGCGCGTTGAAAGTTCACCACGACCACTGAAATCGGTACGATATAGGGCCGTACAAGAATCAACAATCAGCAAGCAGAACCTATGACAACTTGAGTTGGGCGAACTCGAAAAAAGTCAAATGTAGGCACACCTAGACTCAGACATCAGAGCACTCGCCATTGCTAGAAGCTGGAGTTGATGATCGGCGTTATAAGCCCTTGCGTAGGCAACATTATCAAGAACTTCTTCGCCATTCAAGCCATATCGCTCCGCTGCGGCGAGCAGACGAACGGGACGAAAAGTTCCCTCAGTATCTATATACAAACATTTGCCTTCTCCGCCGCCCATGCTCACAGGAAGCTGGCAGGTCACGGCAAGGGTATGGCATAGTTGCGATTTTCCTGTCCTAAACTCGCCAAAAAGTTCTGTAATTGCACCGGTCTCAATTCCACCTGCATTTATTTGTGATGGAAAAGACGAGATTAAATGGAGGAAACTATGACGAACCACAGAGAAGAGCGTCGAGTTGTTTCGATCCGGTCGTTATATGCACTAATTCGGACCGTCGAGCATGTACTTCTGTAGCACTCTGAAAACCCAAAGGTACGATTTTTTGAGCTTATAGAGCAGTGCAAAGACTTTTAGTCAGGACCTTTGATCTTGATTGCATGGCCTTTTCTCTATTCACTCACCTTCTTCCAAAATCTTATCTGCCTTCTGGTCTGAGATTCCCTTGATTGTGACGAGGTGCTTCTTAGGGGTGAATGCGACAGCTTCTACAGTGTGTAGTCCAGCACTAGTAAGTTTCTTGATATCGTTTGCATGAATTCCTGCTTCTTGGAGTTTTGACACGAGGAGGGGTCCGGTCATTTGATATTCATCATCTTGTGGAGCTTGTGATGCTTGTTGCGACTGGGACATGTTTCGTACGAACTTATTGGTATATACAAGAAAGATCAATGGTTTGAAAGACGCAAGGTGCCCCGTTGCCGAGTCAAAGAAGGTCAGGTATCAACGCGGTCGCGTTCCAGTCACGTGGGTCTGATGGCGGATATAGGAAAGCCTATTCCGGGTATGTCCAAATTTTTGGCCGGCCCGTGTTTTGGTACTAGTCTCAAGTCTCAGCTCTACTACATTAATTGTTTCATATGTGATGCGAGAATGGACAGCTCCATTGCTTTCTTCAAATGGCTTCGCTAACACCCAACTGACATGAAAAAACTTCTGTATTCATAGGATAGGTGGCCACAAAACACATGTGCAGCTGTATGGCACTTGGAAAAAATGATCACCCTCAGAATTTGCTCACATGGAAGCTGTAAATAGACCCGGAATCGGTTCCTTAATTCTAGTACGTCATTTTAGACCCTCGCTCGAAGGGTTCTACATTCCAAAGGTTTTGATGCTGCAATCTCATGTCGCAGGTATTGGACACATATGCAACTGCCAAATTCCATATATACTTTTTTTCTTACACATTATCCCAGAATAAAGATGTGTCGAGTACCATGGAAATGGCTTTTCACACAAAATAAAATTCTGCTTTATTAGAAACAATTAAAACAAGGCTTAGTAAGCTGAGACACTACGCGTGATGACAGGTCAGCAGACCTATCACAATCAAATTTTAGCTGAAAATGACGAGCCGAGCTCATAAAGTGATGCTTGTCCGATTTATGTCCGAATAGCGCAAAATCTGAAGTCTGAAGCCAGCCTCGCCGGTTTTATCATAGATTGGGGATATCATGGTCATGAATATTGAGGGGTGTGCGGAGAAGTGCGACGAGACGTGGAGGAACACTGAATTGAGACCACATGATATTTGCCACGTGTTGCGGGGGGACAGATGTTCCGCCAAGATCCATCGGTCGTACTTAAATCAACAAAGATCACGTGCTGAGAAGAATCTAAAAGTATTTAATGCACGTTACATCAACAATAGGAACCTTGAATTCTTGGCTCGACCAACGCGCCTTTAACTCATCAAGATGACTTTAGTCAACCGATATTCTTATTACAACCCGTACGCGCCTATGAATGCAAGGACTCCAGCGTCTTCCCATTCTTCGGAAATGGAACATCAACCACTCGACGAGCCAGACCAAGGCAAAAAATTTCATCTTGATGATTTTGAGAAATAACTAACTTTTCTCCCATTTTCAACAAAGATCAACCATGGAATACCCAGAAAAATTGTTTCAGATGCATAGTTATGCGGGAACTCAATCGGAGCATGTCCAAATATCGCCATCTGAGACAAGTGTGTTCCTTCCCTGCAACTTTATTCCTTGTATAGTCATCTTTTTTGTAGGATTGGAAATACATGGAGTATCTCAAAAATGTGCAAGAGTCTGGCCTCCCTCTGGATACTCATCACTTTCTTATATGTAAAAAATGCTTGCCCCATGTCGGGGAAGACATCACGATGAGGAAATACCCTCGTGGAACACCGGCATATTTTACCTCTTTAGATGGAGCTAAAGCCAAGAACATGGAGAGCTCAAGAAGAGCCAGAGCGGAGCAAACACGAAAGCTCTCCATTCTATTGTTTTGGTGGAGACTACGCGGATTTCTTTGGGTAATAACAAGTCTGGTATCTATCTGGTTCAATATCTCCGGTATGTATCGTGCTGTGTCTGATGTATCCCTATACTCATCATCCATGTAGTCATTTGTGACTCTGTACCATCCTCTCCCCACTATCTGCAACCCGTGATTCCCGTTTTTGTTTTTTTGTCTATCTTGTGGACGGCTTGGGATCCAACGTACAGCACTCGCTCAAGGGCTGAGCACGAAGGACGTAAGTTTCGTGCCATTGGGAAATATGAACATCTCGTGTGTTGTGTCCATTTGATACTTTGACCACCTTACTCACCGGTGTCTTCAGATTTTTCAGATCTTTCTGTGGGTGTTGAGAATTTTGACTAGCATGACATCATGGACGTGGTGGTTCAGCTCTAGAAATGGCTATTCCACGTATTTAGGTCCCTCTTCCACTGGGGGGTGCATTTATTTTTCGATTGCAACATTCATTGAAGTTGTGGTGAGCCCAGTGATGTCATCTTTGGCTTGCTGCTCATCAACATTATTCCAGGCTCAGGTTCTCTCTTTTTATCGCCTCGACTGTCGGCAAATTGAGGACCCCCCTGTGGACTCAGACACCAACTTTCCCCGTTCAAACCCAATCTTTGGTCCTCAAAAACGTCCTAGAGCACCGCCCATTGTACAACCTTACCAAACCTTCATGCCACCGTCATCCAAACCGGGTGTGGCTTCCGTCGACTCATCTTCCCCTCCGGAAAAGTTATTCGGCGAAGATTGGGAACCCGAAGAACTATTTACAGGGCTATTTAACTACTTTCAACGGAGAAACCTCCCACCTGAAAACTTAACAGGGTTGGAAGAACTATTCGCTAAAACAACACTAGAGGAAAAGACAAATAAACATGAACCAAAACCTCGCAAGTCTTTCTGGGTGTCATTTTTTGGCGACATACGCTCGACGATGTTGTACATATGTCGCATCATAATCGTAGATTTTGGCAAGATCATACTCTTCTTGCTGGTGATTCTTGGTAGAATCATATACTCCATACTGGTGTATATCATTAGCACCATAGTCTTCACACCGGTGAAGCTGGGTAATAAGGTACTCTCCTGGCTGGTATCGCTTGGTAGATACATGTTCGCCACCGTGCTAAAGTATGGTATTTCCATACGGGGGGTGCTGGCGAGGCATTTCAAGAAGTGGTGGCGCACATACGCGACAGTAGTCCCTCTGATGGCGGTCGGCCATCTTGTCTCCAAATTTTGGCGGTTCGGCTTCGCTATTTATTACGATAAAGTGAAGACGACGCTCTCAATATCGATGTCTCCTGTGTCAGCAATAGTGTCGTCAGTGAAAGCACGGATCAACGCTGCCATGTCCTGGGACGTCTAGAGGAGTTCTATCACTGCCTGTGCATATTGAATGCACCTGGTTACGCTGTCTCTGTTTTTTTTGTTTTTTTTTTGCTTCATAAATTTATTTCACAGTGCTCAAGCGCAGTCCGCCACTATCTGCGTTACGCTATTTGTATCTCTTGAATATTTCTCCATATCCATTTATCTCAAACTGCATGTATATTGATAGTCAATCAAAGACTGCTAATGCTGTTTGAAAAGATGGACCACCAGATTCGCAATGCACGGACACCTCCCTGAATCGATTGAAATAGTGTGGAAAAATAATGGTTGTCATCTCTTGCACGAACCCTCCGCTAGGTACGTTGTCCGGTAACACGATGTCTAGTTTGATTGAAAGCATTCGCGACTTGTCCAAGTACCGCTGGACATTGAATGTTTTTAAGCTCTTCGGTCCAAGGGCAAGATGTGTCCAGAGGGATAAGTCACCACATATTACAACCCTCCAACGGTGGCAGACTTGAGACAGAACGAGAGGTAACGGAGGTAGAACATCCATATCCTTATTGATATTCTTATCCTTCATATAAAGCTCGTTTTCTCTACCAATAGCTGTTTTGGCTATTTCGAGGATTAGCTCGGGAGGTAGTAGATCAATTGTGGGATTAGGAAATTGGTGATCTTTGAATTTAGGGATACGTGAATTTGATTCTTGTTCGGTGAGAACACTTACTTTGATTCATCATATCAAGCGGTTGCATTAGGAGATGACCGTCTAAGAGATGACTGTCTATGTTTATGAGACTTTAGGAGTGTACTGAATTAATTGAATGTCTCAGTCATTGTCAGAGTTAATCATCGGTAATGAGCCTCACATCCCAACCCTCTGCTCATGCATCACTCGGTTGGCGGTAAAGGATGAGAGTGATCAACAACTGCTCGCTGGTGTTAACTAAAGCTAACCTCCTATGCAAGTTTTTTTCGCAAGTCTTTTTTGATTTGTATTTCAAATGGGAGCTTAAATACCTAAGGAGAAACATTGAAAAATTGAAAAGATTGTTTAAAGATCATCACAAAGGTATCACCGTGAAGAAAAATAAAATTCGAGATCAACGAACAGGAAGTCATGGCAATCAGATCTTGTTAGAAGAGTAACAGATATATATTAGAAAGGAATGGAGGAACAGAAGATATAGCCACAAATAAAATGAAAATCGCTGAGCCAGCGGCTGTTGTATGAGGCACCCGATGGAGACATGATACGTAGTATGAAATCGTGAGATGGTCTTGTAACTTATCCAAATGGTTGACAATTAATACCTAACACCTTGATTATAGTCATAGGCGCCATATGCTCCTGGACCAGCCTGGTAGTGGAGCGGAACAGCATTATCATACTCATATCCCCTTGCCACTGGCATATGTCCTCTATTTACCTCACCCATAGGAGGGCTTGGACCCCTGGCCAAATCTGCATATCCACCGACAGGCACTGCACCGACAGGCACTGCACCAGCAGTGAAGTCGTGGTCAGGAATAGGTTGTAAAGGGGAGGTGCGACCCTGAATCCCCCCGTTTGAATGTCCATGAACAGAAGAGGAATGAAATGAAGATGCATTCGATGGTGCTCTCCTATGTGTGGGTATGGGTGCTGCATCCCGATCAGCTTCTGTTGGTTGCCAATCAATCGGTTGTAAGCGCTCATCAAACTTGGATGAACGGCCAAGCTTCCATTTCCTGAAGATAGTCCAGAGGATAGCAACTCCACCGAGTGAGGAAGCAATAATGATAAGAATCATCAATGTTGTACTCTTAACCTGAGCAGAACCGGTAGGTTTGGGTACTGAAGTTGCTTCCTCTGGGTTCTCAGTAGCCACAACGGTCACGGTCGGTTTGCGAGTCAAGGAAGTGGAGGAACCATCGGGGGAGGTATGAACTGTGGTGTTTTCAGGGGCAACCGTCGGCGAAGGACTCGATGAGGATGACGAGGAAGAGGTAGTGGGAGTGGAAGAAGAAGTGGAAGAGGTAACTGAAGCGGAAGAAGAGCCAGCAGGGTCACTGGAGGAGCTGGATAAGCCACCTAGAACACTATTAAGGGCCTGCGCGCAAGTGAATATCGAGCCGCCGAGGAACTTGATTGAATTCACTTACACCGAGGAGGCCATCCTCACTTTGACTTGAAATACTGGAAGCACTGGTAGAGCTGGAATCAACGACTGGACTAGAGGTTGCTGGTGCAGGAGTCTGGACTTGGGAGGCGGCTGATGCAGAGGAAGAGGGAAGAGGGGATGAAGAAGGGGGAAGGAGCGAAAAGGATGGGCTTTCGGAGGGGCCGTTACCAGCACTGGTCACAGAAGGGGAATTAACTTGAGGAGACCTCTTGATTATTTTGTTCAGATCGGTGTGAGCTTTGTGCACACGTCGAAGTCGAAACTCGCCGCCGGCTTGGACTGCAACGGCAAGAGCAAGACAGGCGACGAGGGAGTCGCGCGCTGACAAGAGCATTTGAAAAAGACGAATACGAGTTGGACGATGAAGGAGTGGTTAGCTGCACGCAGATCGGATGTCTACTAGAATCCTCATCAACCGTATCCCAGGCAACATGAACACTCACAATCGAGTGGAGAACAGACAAAACACAAACTGATCCAAATAACTCACCTCCTGATCTCACGCTCTTCCATTTATTCTCATATACATTGTACAATATTCATAGTCCATGTCCATTATAATTGAAATCGTCTCTGAATATACCTACGCTACTAATTGTGGCTCTCCAGACTCCAGCTATCTAAAGCAACGGAAGGGGGCGTTACATAGTCGCCGCTTGACATCCCCGGCCACTGCGGGTTAAACAGGAAGGCTAGGGTATACTGCCCAGCAGGTAGGCTCACAGACACTGTGGTCACCCCAGGATTCGGCTGGTCCGCCTCAGGAGGCTGGGGATCCGACGGATATCGCACTGATGGTGTTTGAGTGGTAAATGTTGCACCAGTAGGCGGATTCAGTAGCGTAAGCATTAGTGTTTGCCCGTCAAGTTTCAAGGTCGCAGAGGCTCCATCGGTCGTCACCGTCGCGTTGGTGTGTATATTCCAATCAACAGTGCCTTGAGAGTTGATCTCGTCCTGCAAAAGAACCTGACGACGTTTGTTTAAAAATCGGATGCCCCGCTTCACCGATGTCCTATTTTCAGAGAATTGAGATCAGATATAATTTCTCGTGCTTATCCTTTGGCACGCACGCTTTGGCATAGGCAGTCGTCATGTCAGTCACCCAGTAGGCGGTCGAGTCAGCGGGAACATCAAACACCGTACTCGACCCCTGGGTGGTTCCAGAGGTATCATGTTTGACGGTAGGTGCAGCGGTTACCAGTTGATTGGAACGATCAATGAGAATGGTATTCTGACCCTCAGTCATCTTCCTGTAGTACATCCATCTCTCCGAGACTTGAGTATCATTGCTGAAGTACCCGGGGGAAAGATAATTGGCAGAGCCAAATTCACCAACCCAACGAGTGCCCAAGGCATCGATTATGAAATCACCTACATCGAGATCGTTATGCGTCTGACGGCCTTGGTTCTTACCCGCCTTAATGGCCACAAATGACGCATGACTATCTGTCCAACTGCTGCGCATGGATCCCCATTGATCGAGAGCGTTGTCAAAGAAATGATCCAAGGGAGCACCATTCCAGAAGGCACCAGCAACGCTCGGATCATACCAAAACATACTCCAGGGCTCGGCGGCATCATGTTGGTCGCGCTGGAACAAAGCGTATTGGGGTTTTTGATACTGAGTGGCATAAAGAAACATGCAATTGGCAGTAGAGGAATATTTGTTTGGACCATGGTCACCGTAGTCGAAGAGGGTACCAGGTCCATTGACGTACATATGAAAATCACCGGTCTTTGAGAAATTGGGGTTTGTGTCAAAAAGGCCGTAATGGGAGCCCGTTGCAGTAAGCAGGGCGGAGGACATCTCGGCATGACCTGTTGTACCAAAGTACCAATAGTTGGGTGTTTCAGTCCATGTTCCATCATCAGTAACGCCATTGGCACAGTTCGCCCTGGCATTGTCAATGGTATATCCAAGTAGCTGACTGGCAGTTCCGGTAGTATCATCACCAAGAATAGCAAGGGCGCCAAGTGTTAGGCCACCATTGCAAACACAGTTCCAGTTGCCGGTGATATTGTTACTCCACCAACCGTAGGAAGCTTGGTCAGTGAAAACGGCCAGGCCAGGGCCTAGACCGTATTGAATCATGGTCGTCCTCATCATAGTCTTCTGATCGTCCGACCACAAATCATAAAGCCAATCATAGGCAATACCGAAAGCGGCAGACAGCTCAGCAGTATCTAAGAAATGGTTCGAGTTCCATCTATCGCTAGATGGGCCAAATTGGTTGGTACCGTTCCCGGCTGCGTTCTATCCAGCGAGCATCAGGATACAATGAACAGACAGACGAAAATCCAACGCACCTGGATTTCACTCCATGCGCGGTCAACCCACTTGGTGTCATTGGTCAGGCGGTATACATAGGCAAATGCCTTTAGTCTCTGTTTGATTTCACGGGCAACGTCGAGAATACCACTGTCACCATCCATGAAGTACGGAACAGGTGGGGAGTTAGAATAATCGGTGGCATTGCCAAAGATGGTATCATTCCATCCTTTGAAGTATGGATCCTGAGCGATGAGGCTCGGGAGGGCAGCCCATTTATAGGCAGGGGCAATAAGCCTGGGTCGGTCTGGACGAACGTTCGTAGGAGATGGATTGGCAGGTTGGAAGGTTTCTTGAGGCCATGATGGAACGTTATTACCCGCTGAACGGAAGGTAGGAGTAGAAAAAGCAGCAGCAGTCTTGGCGAAATAAGCTCAGACAACACATCAATTAGAGAAGACATGTACATACGGTTGATGGATAAAGCGGTTCGAGATATTTGCTATCCGTTGCAGTAGCAAATGGTGAGTTTGCCAAGTTGAGAGCTGCACCTGATCCATGAGTTACACTATCACTACTGCTGCCAGAGGTGCTGGTTGCAGCGTCATTGTTGGATTTTCTGCTGCCAAGGACACCACCCAATACTGCCGCAACCACGACGACGATAAGGAGAGGGACGCCAAATTTTATCCAGTTGCTCATGCCACGCTTTTTGACGGCTTGTTGTGGTGTGATAAAACCAGTAGATTCTGCATAATAAGGGTCTCCCGCAGCATAAGGATGGTTAACATTCAGGCCTTGCTGATTCTTGTTCAAGGCGCCGTAACTCGCCATTTTGGCAGATAAACAAAAGGTTGAAAAGTTAAAGAGAGACTGTCGGAGTTTGCCAAAGAGTACACGGAGTGAAGCTGATGAGAACTTTTCGTTGCGAACAGTAACACCGTTACTACTGTGCCCAAAATAGACTCCCTTTTGCATTGAACCTACTTGTTGTATAATCTGCTCTGTGGTAACGCAGCTGAGCACATGGATTCCACACGAGTCAGGCTAATCTTTGTGGCTAGAGCACGTAATAGGTTTAGCCTGGGACGCTCCGCTCGCGGTCCCGGCAGAGAATGAAAGATGCCGGGGGCAGAGACTATGTCACCGAAAAACTTCCGCTTCTGGGAGGACAAATGACGATCTAGGGTCATCAAGAAAAGATCCGGAAGTCGGCTAAGCAATTTTCACCAAGGCGAATGAAAGCAACCTACTGTATCCCGTACAATTCTGGTTTCTCTGAGTCCTTGCCTAATTGCTTGAAAGTACAACAGAGCACTGCAGGACCCACAGGGCTGTGGGTTCCATTGGCTGCCGTGGTTGCATGGAAAATGGAGGGGCTCGAGGTCTTTAATCTCCTTATCCACCGGTAACCGGCACAGGCTCCCGCATTACCTCCAAATCAGTTGTCGCTTACCTCCGGGGTCCGTCCCTCCTCAATCCCCTATATATCCTGAGTGCACCCGTTTTTCGGACGACCTTCTTCTCCCTTCGACTATAATGACAGAGTACGATTACTCTCCAGAAGCCTACGAGCGCTTTATCCAGACCCAGAACCGCGTCACCAACTGGGTTCACCATACTGAACAACACAGACAAGGATTCGAGTCCGCCGCCCCAGGTGCTCCGGGTATTCCTCCAGTCCCCCGCCAATTGTCTCCCTCAATCGAGGAACCGTTGACACATAAGGCATCGCCGTCCTATACAACGGCCCCGATGTACCATCGTGTACCTCCTTTGTTCTCTGAGAACCTTTATGTTCCAATGCCACCACCACAGACATGTCGTTTGCGCCCTCTTCCTCCATCAAAATACTTTACTCCAGTGCCGCTACATATTTGTTCTCCAGTAGGCAGAATGAAGGACAATCGATATCCAAGTTCTTCCAGGCATCACCATGCTCGGGCTGTGTCTCATTCCCATCCCTACCGCCCCCCTCCTTTGATGACACCTGTGTACACTTCCCCAGCAGCTTCACCGTTCATTCCCCCTCCCCCTATCATACACATGTACTCACAAGGACACCCCTCTTCAGCTGGAACAAGGCCTGTGCATGTAAGTCTCTCATTGATTTGATACCCTTTATGCAATGCTCTTTCACCTTACTTCTATCGTTCAACATATCTAACGCCTATCACATATCTAGTCACTACGCGAACGCGAGATCTACCGCAAGAGTTCGTCACTTCGGAAAGCTCGACCTCAAACGCCTCCAGCCACTCTTCTAAGTAATTCCTCGTCTACCCCAACATCGACCTGTCAGACTTCTTCTCCGAATTCGCCATCTTCGGCACCGTTTCCGCCTTCTCCGGCTCCAGCTCTAGGTCTTTTAAATTCTGGGCACAGCGGATCTCGCTTCCATGCCTTTTCTATTCCGTGGACAGAGGATTCGAATTCAAAGCATGGAAATATGAGTTCAAGTACTCTCCCCCGTCTCGACTCTACATCCATCAACCATAATCCACAAGAGCAATCGTTTCATAATGGCCAGTGCCTTGATCATCAGCCCCAGTCCCACCACAATAATATTTGCCATAGTCAGGACAGAAGAAACGTTTTTCCATCTTGCTCTCATTCTCATTTCCAGCCACGCCCTTCGCTTCGCACACAGCCATACGCCGGGGACAGTGATCTCTTGTACGACGATTATGAATCCAAACATTCCCCTGTCACTGTCATCACCCCCCACAACAATACGATCTCTATATCCGTGCCCCCTCGATTTCCACCAGATGATCGAGAATCAAGCATAAACTTAATTTCATCTCACTCCCACCCGTATATAAAGCAAATTACACCATACGTTTTACATGCGCCCCAACCGATGCGGCACCCTGATATGCTGAACCCTCAACTTCGGGCATAACCTTTGATGTGGCATGACACTATCGTCCCCAGTAAATTCTTGGTTCAAAATTTGGCCTACGTTGACCCTCAATGCTCGTTGTTTTTGTCCTTTGTTCTGGCCTATCGTCAATCGAAACAATCGTAAAATATTAATTAGGTGGTGCTTTGAATGACTTCATGACGTACAGATTTTGGGGTCGGCGGCCTTCTTGTATGTTGTGCATGTGGAGCTAAAGGGTTGAATGGTTGTTTTAGGCGTGATTATCAATACTCAGCCAGTACACGTTGCGAAGGGTCATTAGCCATGCGATCAGAAAGGAGGTAGCTGATGATGATTTGAGTTGCAACGGAGATGAAAATGCCTTCTCGGCTCTGCTACTTTGATATCATAAGGCTTCAATGCTTTGATGGGTTCAAGACATGACGTTATTCGGTGGCGGTCTGGAGTTTGTTCTGCCAACTAGATTGGTATGCAATTCAAATTGTCTGAGTGCAAAAATAATAAACACCATTAGGTGTGGTTGTTGGCTGAACGTTTCATATTCTACTCATTTTTGATGGTTTTAATAAAACTAACTTCATGTATCATAGCTCCTTGGCTGTAGTTATTATTAAGGTGCTTTTTTTTAGTAATCTTCTAGCAAAATATCAGGGCAAGTGTCAAAAACGATACTTCTCGGCAATTTATTTGAATTGACAGTTCGGCTCTGCTAAATTCTTGCCCATTTCGGTCTGACAAATGCTCCAAAGCACGCAGCTTTGGAAGTTTTCATGACCCTCGCTGATAAAAGCACTGAAGTATCTAACGAAAAAAACCTCGGGTCACGCATCTAATGAGACTACTTTAGAAACCCGGGTGTAATCAGTCGCATGTCATCATGTATCTCACCCACCTGAGCCACCTGCTTTTGCAGTATAGAACCATGCTCTTCCAATTCGGAGGCACGTTATCACCACCAGTGACATGCTGCTTACACTCGTTCACATACTAAAGGCGGGTGACAAAAGACGCAATTCCCCTAAATATTCGTAGTTACAGACGATTAGCAGTGGGTCATCGGGGAACAGGTAAGACCATTTGATATTTGATCTCGGATACTATTACTTCATGCAATACCTACTTTTACCCGATGGAACAACAAGACTTGTGAAATTTTACACGAGACATGCCATGCGCATTGTGCAAGCTTATTCAGGTTCCAGGAGTTCTGTCGCCCTCTCTCACGATGCGGTCAGTTCTGAACATTTCATTGAGCACTCAGCTCCATCCAGACAAAGAATTACTCACGCCTGACCAAAATTAACGTCCAGATGACTCAGATTCAAAATACTTGAACTGATTTCCGGCTTTTCGTCTCCTTGATGCTCAGACGCTCGAGAAGCTCAAGAACACATGCCCTTCGTTCAATCCATTAGGTTAGATTTTGTCTGGTCCCATGAGACAGATAGGTGGTGATAGGTGGTGATAGGTGGTTTCACTCCGCTACCATCTGTTGATGACATTGTTCCAGCATCAAAGATGTTGTCTATACTGTTAGATGTGCTCATTAATATCCTCAAATATATCATTTTAAAACCCTCTAGGTGTGCCGTCAGTAGAGGAATCTCATTTTCGACCTTCTCTCACTCCGGATCAATGTTTATCTGAGCCTAATGATATCCAACAATCTGACTACTCTCCTATCAAAGCACTGGTTAAAAATCTCAGATGGTTTAAGAATAGGTGGCCAAGCTAATACACCCGGATCCGTGGCTATGAAACATCTGACAAGAATTAAAGAAAGAGCGGGAAAGAGCGAACTGCAGATATAAATAGCATCTAGACACCATGCCAACAATGTTTCATCTTATCATCTTTCTCTTTTCTTCCTTAAATTTACTTGTGCATGTATATCTTTGATTGAATACCACAGAGACTTGCATCTTCATATTGTGTGAAGCCGTGAGTTACCATAGTGCTCTTCAGCGAATATTTCCATAATGAATTTTACAGTGTGTCATTGTTCGAACAACGCTCTTCAACACATAAGTATATTCAGTACACGTAGAAAGAGTTGTCTCTAAATAGCGTGGCTTATCATTTTCTTCTGCTGATAGTCTTATTTATTCACCTATGGAAGAGAGTAGCAAGTTAATTAATAAATTTATACTTCTAGTAATAATGGTTTCTAGTACATCCGTGGACTGAGTTCGAGCACCATGTTACAAATTTATGATGAAGTTATTCAATTCTGATCAATTACACTTCAGACAACACTCCTGGAGTGTGCTTATGGGACGGTCTGTGATAGTATCTCATGACGATTGGGTGCAGTAATCCCCAATGCTAAAGGTGCCGGATACTGAGATCCAGACGAAGTGACTGAGTCTCAGGTATACATGCGAGCCTCCTAGACACCAAGTGGAGTGTTTTTAGGTAATACGGAGATCATTTGGAGCACTGTATATACGTCGCTTGGTAATAGAGATGGATGACGCAGTCGAATATGGAGGCAGAGAATTGTGGACAGATACGGAGTCAAGAATGTAAACGGAGAGGATGACGAAAATGAAATTTAAATGACGAATTACTTTGATAGTATCAAGTGTGTTGCTCAAGCAGTTTGATAATTGTCTTGATGTCTTGATGCGTCTGAAGGTCTATTCTGCCGATGTAACCTATTAACAAACTCTACTGTCCACTCTTCATTCGATAAACCCATATCCTCCCTCTCGTACCAATCACTAAAATGACTTTGCCACCCATACCAAGTGCCGCAGTCTGCAGCCTTACTTTGATAGATTCCTCCGACTCCTTCTCTTTGTTTTTCGTGTTCTGGATATTACTAACAGCCAGGTCGTC
>Ga0153952_1000288_pt1 | contig 16524 bp, 14 predicted proteins | sample TSNJ036MetaG_FD_104746 | JGI IMG/M metagenome (GOLD analysis project Ga0153952, IMG submission 104746) | Attine ant fungus gardens microbial communities from New Jersey, USA - TSNJ036 MetaG | ecosystem: Host-associated > Fungi > Mycelium > Unclassified | place: USA: New Jersey, Wharton State... | reverse complement strand
TGTGATAAAAATAAGAGAAATTCGAGACTATCACAAACTGGAACAAAGAAAACGTGGGACACCATCACTACACATGACCCACTCGTTGGCTTTCACCGCAGGATGTCAAAATAACTCTGGAAAAAGAGGCCGATTTGATACATGAACTTGAATAGGAAAACGTAAAGGGGACCACATCATCCCATTTCCCAAGCGCTCCCTTCCCGATACTGGCACGATGTTTCCATGGAACTTGCACACTGGTAAATAGACTTAATCACATAGATCGCACCGGCAATCATATCCGGTGCACTACGTCATAGAATCAAAACGTATATATTGCCCCTATCTTTCTAGATTTCAAAAATTTCATGCCTAGGTAGATCCTGGCTAACCTGGCGATAGACATGTCTTTAATGGTCAGAACATTACTCCGAGGAGGGGATTAACATCATCATGTTGTGTGCGCTGGTCAAACAAAGCGAGATAACAGCACTCAAAAGATGAAGAGCAAAAAGGTGACAACGGGAGAAGTGCTAATTCGGATCATCTCAAGGACCACCTATGGTACAACCATATATGCTGGACAAAACAAGATAGTGGGAACGTCAAATTATCCATGTGCGTTGATCAAAGACCGTAATATGCAAGTCCGAGAACAAAATCATAGAAGGAACATCAAGTACCTTACCGGGGACGTCACCGAGCACCATTGAAAAGGAAAGCGGGCGAAGTTTTAAGACATATGCAAAACCGCGTGCCTTAGATCAACGATGCAAGAGCCAAGGCCGCAGCGATGATAATCCGAAGATTATGACTGTGAACAGACCCAGCAGAACTAGTCGAGGTCGTCGCTACCGCCGTTGTACCGCTCGAGACAGTTGCCAACTCCAACGTCCCAGGCGATGATGACGACATCGAGGTAGACACCAAGGCAGGCATCGTGACGGACATCGCGACAGACGACGAAGCAGGATTGGGAGAAGACGATGATACTGAGGCAATAGACGTTGACACTGACGCAGAAGTGCTCAGGGTACTTGAATGCTTTGTGGAGGTAGTGACAACCCCAGTAATGATACTACCCGTAGATGATGGTGTATTATCAGGAATTGAGGAACCAGAAGCCGATGCTGAGGAGGAACTGGAGGATGTGCTAGAAGCCGATGCTGAAGAGGAATTGGGACCACGCTGGATGGAAGTGATAGCAAAAGCAGGGCTAGCATTCCCAGAGTCACCCATCACTGGAGAGGTCCATTAGCTGCTTAGAGAGCAAAGAAAAGATTCACGTACGGACGATGATGTAATCGTTACGAGGAGGAACATCTGGGACTGTGATTGTGACGTTGCCTGCACGGAGCTTGAAGTTCTGGGCAAGAGGATGGTCGAGGTCCAAGTTCAAGCTATCGTTTGCTTGGAAACCAAGAATGACACGCCCATCCGGATTGGTGATCTGAGAATCCGGCGGAAGGTTATCAGTTTCCCTAGAAGGCGATGAGTATCGAGTCAAAAAGGAATGTCTGGCGGACATGCCATGTTACCAGCTCCTGTTTGCCAACCGTCCAAACTGTTCCCTCATGTGGATCCGTGATGCGGGGGGCGACGACATCTCGCTGAGCAAGCGGCAAGCCCAACGCTGCTGAGAAAAAAAGCGAAAAAGAAAAGAAAGTGGCAGCGAGGACCATGTGTCAGACTTGGATGTGAACTGCCGGAGAGGCGAGGCGGACGTTGGCGAGAGAACAAGCGTCGAGGACATATGTATTGCTCTGCGCTTTATATATACTTCTGACAAGGGGTATCATGTGACAATGAAACAGATGACAAGTGACAAGTGTGTTCTCATGCCGAAATAAAGTGAGCTGATGGTTGCAAGGCGGAAAGCAGAGATCGACAGGTCGACACCTGCTTGGCTAGCTTTTGAGCAGAGCCAGAGGTGACTGGCAGACTGGAAACTCGTCGCCAGCAATTGGAAAGAATTTCTCATTAGAGCACATCACCTGACAATTTTTAGCCTGAGACCTGTACTGTTGACTCACTATATTGTTCTCAAACTGTCTCTCCATCTGCAGAGCCGAAAGAGATGGCAGATAAAATTGAAACGTCTTGTTTCCTCAGAAAAATAAACAGCCACGGGAAGAACCGAGACCGACTAAATGAATATATCAAGGCACGGATACAAGTCGCTAAAGGGTATTACAACAGTGCTTTCTCTAGCTATTCTAACTATTAGAGGAGAGGGTGTATTAAGATAAGCGAACATGTCAGTAGATGAACACTATGATACAATAACAGAGGACATAGCTGTCCCCCGACGACTCGAGTCCAGAAGGATACATGTCCATGAACAGTGAGATACAATGGGTCTTTTGAGGATGGTGAGCCTGTATGATTTCATATCAATTTCATATCAAAGTCGCAGTGCCCCGATGGAAGACTAGGCCTCGATAGAAAATGTGGCTCCATAGTTTCCAGAATCACCCATGACTGAACGTAACGTGAGTCTCGACCTCGGTCACTTTAGTGGGGTCACTCACGGACGAACTGGTAGTCCTTGCCCGGTAGAGTCGTCTTGGGAATGGTAGCATTGAGCTTGCCAGCCAAAATGTCGAATCCTTTAGCTACCGGGTTATCTAGAAATTAGACGTGACGTTAGCAGGATCGACCGCCGCAGACATTGGCTGTGCATACCAAGATTCTGGAGTAGGGAGTTGTGACGCAAGACTAGACGTCCAGTGGGATTAGTGATTTGTCTTGGGGCTGAGGAAGTGTCCCTTCAACGTGGATGAACTCGTGATCGTGGTAGACGGCTGTGAACGACTTACCAAGTGATTTCATAAGTGTGACCAACTTTTAGGACTGCTCCTGCCTTAGGGGACGTCAAGGGAGGAACGAACACATCCCTTGGACTGACAGGGGCACCGAAGGCAACGAGGAAGATGGTGAAGAGAGTAAATACAACGGTCATGAGGGCGTTCATCGTAATTCGCGTTTTGTAAATGGGAAGACAGACGTAGTAGAACAAACCTTGAAACCTGGCAGAAGACTTTCGTTGGTTGGTTGGTGAGGAGAGTTGAAGTCACCTCTTATATAGCTCAAAGTCTCACCATGTCTTTATTTCCACCGCAGATTCCTGTACTCTAGCGAACTTCGGAAGCACAGGTCAAACTCAGGAAATGGCGGCGTTGAAAGAATGCTAACTTCCTGTGCAGCCATGTGGTCACTGTAAACTGATGACCTGATGTCAGCGAAAGCCTATGGAAGGCTTCTCTGGCCATACAGTAGGCTATGATCTCACCAGGTGGGTAAATCCCTACCTTGAGCGCCTTGTTTCTGGTGCTTCCTCCTCAAACTGACGTTCCGCTGTATCAGCTGAGTCTAGAGCCTCATGTTTATGATCGTAGACTGGACAGGAACAGTGACTTCCTCTCCCTGCCAGTCGTGTCACTGTGGGCTTGGATCAGGCACATTGCCGGGCTAAGGAGACCGACCTCCTCGCAGCAAGCAGAACGGGACTTCCCCGCTCATGTTCTACATTAACCAGACACAATAAATTACGAACAGTCCCAACGATGCGAGCTTAACCACGCTGCAGTAGATCTAATGGATTCACCAACTCATTTCGTGACACGGAGTCTCACCAGCCGATAGATAGATGTTAGATTTGAAGCTTGGAGCTTGACCAAGCTCCCTCAAAGGTACACACTCCTGCGGCTGTCGCTTTAGCTTCCGAAAGCACCTGAGCATCGCTTTCTTCTCACAGGAGGCGTGTCGAAGCTGGACCCTATAGCGCAGGGGCCATGTACACAACAGCCTCCGGCGAGCGCGAATATCGGAATCACAGTCTTACCCCAACCATTGCGTTGATCAATTGGTCCTGGTTCTGGACAACTCTGGTCTAATCCCTCGCGTTTAATATCCGGCTTCATTTTATGGTGATCGTTTTGCTCACTTCTTACCGGCCTGTCTCAATGCTGTGGCGCCAAAGTTCCAACTACTCGACTACTCAGAGAAGCTACTTTTGTGACGTGGCACACCAAATACAGATGTTTTCAGGGTCAAATTCAGTCCAAGGGGGATGTAGCTGGTGGCCTCCCATTTAGCCTGGGAGGAGTGAAAATCCCTCATTTTGGCGTTCCTTTGCGGGGTAATGACGGATATATGGGGCCATAAATCGCCTAATATCAGGAGGGAAGACGCCCGGTTAGGTTCCCGTTTTATCTTTCCTTTCATTTGGGATGATAATTTGTACGTATGAGAACTACAGGAACTGTACCGTGTTGATGTTCGTTCTCAGAGGTAATGTTCTCCTAGATAAGGTGCGCTTGTGCGAACTTTCAGGCTTTTGAGAGTACTGCTATCGTCGATATACCGTCATCGGTGACGTTTGTCAAGTTCAGTATTCCTTTGAAAATGTGTGCTTCGTCCGCTCAATGCTAAAGTAAGCTAACCGATTCGAAGTCCTTGTACCTGCGCCGCTAGTGCTGTCTCTATCGTGGTCATCAGAATGTGCTTGACTCCGTTAAAATGTATGACATGCACGGATAATTTTCTATCACCCGATCTCGACGAATGGTCACCCTCCAAAGTATCGTCATTTGCCCACCCCACATATTAATGAATCATATTATGCCATCCGTTGATGAATTGCCTTTCGCTTTTCGTCCAGTCATAATGGGTAACAATATGCGAACAAAAGTTTCTCCTGTTTGACTTATTCCATACAGGACATCAAATGCAAATGTATTATCTTCCCTCATCGATTTCTGTTCAACTGGCAATTTTCCCTCTCTGATCCGGGCAACATGCTGCTGTTGGCACTAATTGATCATTGGCCGAGCAGTTTCCCTCTATCGGAGGCAAAGTTCGAAAAGGAATTCTCGTGATCTCTTCCGAAATCGGCAAAAAATGGTTGGAAGCCTTGCAAGGAAAAGACTTTGAACCTTTCTAACCCTGAGTCGTTCAAGTGTCTCCTGTCCAGACCAAGATTCCCTATTCATGACAGGAGGAGAACCATCCTCCCATACAAGATTAGAAGAGGTCCAGTTGATACAGGCTCAGTGCTTCAATCTCAGGACTGTTTTCGAGGGTTTGGTTCGTTTGTTCATACAAAACCCTGATTGGATATAGGAGACAAGCAAACTACTGATCAAGAGTCTGAAGTTTCTTGTAAACTTTGGATCATATGATGACTGCTCAGGTATATGCATGCGTTTGACACACATTCGCGATCTCCACTACTAGGCAGTTCCAAATGGCAGGTGATTGACCAAGACTGGCGTGTATATTAGAATACAGGCGGTCTTTGCGCTGTGGAACTTTGATGCACTGTGCACAAAAAAATTTATGTTGAGTTGAGACCAGGCAACGGAATATCAGGGGAAACTCGTTGGCAAACGCACGATGAGCAGTCTATACAACACACCTTTTTATCTGTATCTAAATCATGTACTACATATTGGGCTATGAAACAAAAGATTTGACTTAGTGTAGTGTTCGATATTCCAACATTTCATTAAATTAGAAATTGGTTCTCAATGCTTCATGTGGTTCACAATACCTATCAACCCAAGAAGGTGACAAGATCAACTCTCTTGTGTTGTTTGATGCACAACAAGTTTGTGATGGCAAACAAAGACGTGTAAATCAATCGCGGTATAAGTACGTGTCACAATGTGACAGGTCGCGTCTGGCCCCGACTTCCCTGTTCGCAGTGTCGGCCTGCCAGTCGTTTTCCTATTTATTCTCCTGAAAAGCTTCCAGCTGGAAAAAAATACTACTATGAGTCTCTTGACGCCTCCGAGCACTGGACATCGAAATGAAAAGGAAAACCGGTTTATTCCTGAACATCAATCGCGTGTCGCCTGGTCGCAGGATCACCAATTTCACGACCTTTCCGACTCTCCAAAACCTCTCATGTGCTCGAGTGCCAAAAGAGAACCACCAGTCAAGTCTATCCTTAAAAAATCGAGTTATCTCCTACTTCCATTGATTGATGTCAAGCCTCGTGAGGTAACCCCGGAGCCCGATGACCCACTTATGGATTTGCATTATCTCGAGGGACCAGTGCTCACGATAGTATCGCCACTTGCGACAATGCAGGAACTGAACGAGGCGTATGGCCGCCTTATGGCACGATTGCGGGCGGCTGTCTTGAACTCAACGGATGCCGATGCGTCGTGGCCATTATTCCAACCTATACGTCATTGCAAAAAGGAATTCATGGACTCTATAGTGCGTGACCTGCGTCGCGCACTAGACGATCCTGCTGAAAAATTTCCAAATGATGTACCGGAGGGTCTCTCGAAGGCAGGAGTGTCTCTACCATCACCCAAGCATAGCCCAAAAAAGAAAGGAGTGAGCGCTGAACACGTTAAATACGCTCGGGACTTGTGCACGACGTCACATTCTGCTATGAAATTTCTTGCATTTGTCATGGGGACACCAGCGATTCACAAGTTGTTCAATGGTTTGTTCCTTTTTGGTCTCTGGCGTCTTCGATGTCCTTATATCCCATTTGCCAGATACCCAACTCCGAGAACTTCTCGGAGAAATCCTTGCTATACCCAATGCAGAAACTCTTCCTACTCCCAATGCTCGAAAAACATGTGCACTTGCTATCTGGGTGATCCAGGTCCAGCGGCTTTCGCGTTCGATTCTCGAGCCGTTGTCATTTCGCATTGCTCATGTGATCCGTCGTGGACTTGACGGCGAACTCGGCAAAGAAGGCAGGAAGGGTTCAGCAAGCGATGGTCTCAAGGTAGGCCACTTCGATTGCGTTCTTCGACGTCAATGATCTAGAAAATAATAGGCTGTCTATGAACTATCGGTCTTCCAACCAGCTACTTTCATCCCCGCTTTCACCACCATCCTGGGGTCCATCTTGGGTAACCTTCTCGCTCCAACTCTTGCTCTACGTCAACAAGCCTGCCAAGCTTTGGGTGGCATTGTCCTGGGCCTGCTTTCGATTCCCCGCTCATCAACCTCTGTTCATTCCCGCATTTCTGGCATCGTCGCTGATTACGTCACTCAAGTTCCGGAATCTCAGCCCCCCAAGCAAATCCCCTCAGCAAGATCATCGCCGTCCAAGTTTTTCCAAGAACCTCTTATTTATCGAACGCTCCGAGCAACACTCATGGCCACTGAGCCTGTTCATGCCTCTAAAGGCCCTGTATGGGCTCTTATCGTCCTTGCCTGCTTCGTTGTTTTGTTGGGTCCAACATTGATTGAGAACATTAAGATTTTTCGCTCATTTTCCACCCTGCTCTCCCTATCAATGCGTCACAAGAAGAGTTCCGTGCGCGCACTCGGGTGCTTGGTCTGGCGTTGTGTTGCCTGGGCTTACTTCCTCCCAGGCCCCGAAGACACGCGCGAAACGTCTTTGGCTCACGACATGCTCAAAGATAAACGCGAATCTATCTGGAAAATTTTGATGAATGTTGTAGATGTGCAGAATGGCGTCGCATTTATCGCTGCCATTCTTGGAGAGGAGAACATTGATACCAGTGATGCGCTCTCACGTATTATTTGTGTCTTGAGCAACATGTTGACCAGGCAGACGAATGTGGTTGATGTTATTGCAATCATGAAACGTATCTCCAGTTTAGAGACAGCAGAGGTCCCCTGGAAAGTTACCAAGCTCATTATGCCTGCGATCTTCAGCGCAGATCCTGGCCTTCTCTCAGTTGAATATAGATCGTTGTCCGTTGCCATCAATGATATGCTTCTCTCCCAACCACCCATCGAGGATGTACGATATCTGACTAAGGAAGAGGTTGCACAGGAGTGGGTATTCGACGGGATGATCAAGCTTTGGAAGCAGACTCTTGCCAACTTGAGAAAGTTTGATGAGTCTGAGGTTTCCGTAAGTTGATATCTACGATTGCTTATCCAGGTCATTCTCACTTGTCTTGCTTAGGCGATGGCTTGTGACCTACTCTTAATTTGGCAGGGACTTTTGACTGCGATGGCCAGCATTCTGCAAGGTAGGTCCAATTTCAGTATCAATCCTAGCCTGTTTGCTTACTGAAGCCGCAGACGATGAAGAAGAAAGCGCGATGGGGTTTACGCGCAAAGCAGTAGATGTCCTCGTCGGGCTTCTCGAAGACACTGATCTCGATCTTGTAGTTAGTAAACCTGCACAGGATATACAAGATGTACCCGCACCAGGCGTTTTCGCTCTCTCTGGGAAGACTAACGGCGAACTCAGACTGGAGATTGTCTGCGAGATGTGGAGAATTACGTGTGAGGTGTTTCAAGAGGCCAACTTACGACGTGCGGGAGAGCGGTTGCTCAGTTGTTTAATGAAAATCGAGGATGAACTTGTCGAGTCGAATGATGAAGCAAGGCAGCTTTGGGTGTCGCTGTGTGTAAAGGCGCTGACTGTTTGTGATGTGGGTGCCATCAAGATGCTTTGGGGATTCGAGCGCGGATGGGACTGGGATTGGACTGAGGAAGTCAGAAACACCGTGTGGCGATCCTCCATTGAAAAGTGGAGTGACGGTAATTGCAATTGGGAAGGTGCTGCTGTCTTGCTGGCTGTGCCTTTTGTGTGCGTTATACATCCAGGTCAATGTCTGCGTATTTCTGTCCTGACGGTTTTCGCCCCAGGTCACCTCGACCCCAAACTCTTGGCAACGAGGATTCCAAGAAATGGGAAGACTTCCTACGATACGCTTTTGATAAGGCATTGGATTACGGCCTTGATTCAGTCGCAGTTCTCGATGCTATCGCCGCTCTTATTTCGTATCATCAAGACGTCTGCAACTCCGCCTCCATCCAAGTTGGTGACCTTCTTATGTCTCATTTGGATGTTGAGGAGATTAGAGAAATACCCGAGACTCTTATGGAATTTGTCAACGAAACTATGAAATTATCATATCCTCCTGAGCTAGGCAATCGAGATATCAGCAGGTGGATGATCCGCACGCTGACTAGCGTTATTGAGTATTGTCCCGCGGGTCTCAGCTCAAGATTATTGGAACTTGTCCAAGAGGGTGTGTGTGTTTGGGTTGCAGATGACCAAGGGGTTTGGAGTGCAGATGATTACGAATACGAGGTGCTTTTTCTTTCCTAGTCAAAAATTCAAGATCAATTAATCTGTTCTAGATTGTACCGCTATATGCACAAGCTCTATTTTGTATCCAGTCCCTCCGACCTTCTTTGGAGAATCTTGCACGCTTCGCGAGCGTTCTAGAGTCGGGCTTTATCGGACGTCGAGACAAACCGCAGCTTGTCAAAGATCAATTTGAGAGCTTTTGGAATGCAATGTACCGGGCATGGGAGACGCCGCCCGAGGGTTGGCCGGAGAGCATACAACGGTGTCTTAATGCCGACATTGATGAAACTGAGCGTGTTTCCTCACCACTACCGCCTTCGTCTCCTACAGTTTCGGTCTGCGAACCTTGCCGAACACGAACTCCCGAGACTAGGGGCCCCGCTGATATTGTCCCTGAGACTCCCTTAACACCCACAAGATCCCTATTTCCCTATAACTCAAGCCCTACCCGTCGACTCGAGGATATCACAGACACATGCTTCCCTAAATTATTACCTTCCACATCACCTACTTCTCCTTTACGGTTCCGAACGACTTTGTCGGGTTCGATTCCGGTCACGCCTACTACGCCAAAATGTCTTGGAAAGCGTACTTTCAGTGCTGAATTTGGTTGTGCTTCGGTGTCAACTCCGAAATCAAAGAGAAGGAGGGTTGAGGAAAGGGAGGATAAGGAGAATGCGTCGCCGCATTCAGCTGCACTTACACAGATTCCTTCGGTCACGGAACGAATTGCAATGAGGTCTCCTCTAGGCGCTGTGGATTCTTCGTTGAATGGGAAGGTATCGACTGTGACCAAACGCCAGTTGGAGACGGAGAGTGAAGAGGAGGGTGACGAAAAAGGTGATGACGTATTCGTTGAAAGGCTGTCTCGTTTAAAAGAGGGAAAGTTCGACAAGACAATCTTTGGGAGGAGACGAAGTGAGAGTGTAGGCAGTGATGATGACTTACAGGAGAGAAGCCTTCCAGTGACGCTTCTTCGATCTTCATATTGCTCTGATGATTCAGACAAGCGGTATGTCATGGATGCAGTGGAGATCCTACCATTTGAGAAAATACTCTTCAACAAGCGAATGCGGAGTGCAAGTCCCCAAAGCAGTTGTGAAGGGGCACAAACACTATCCATAGGGACAAGGATCATTCACAAGATGAAACCATCGTCAAAGAGGATAAAAACTGAGGACGACTCTTTCAGATCGTCTTCGTCGCCGATTAGAGCTCCGCGTACGGGCAGGGATTTAACAGTAGCGGAACTCTCGAGGACGATGAGTGCACCTATGCACAAGTCGTGTTCCTCTGATGACGACCCAAGATACGGTCAGGTTACACCTCATCATCTGATTTCGCCTGGGCCCAAAAAAGTTCTGGATCTATTCGATCCTCCGAGCGATGATTCCCTTCTGTCATCTAGCCCCACCAAGTCTGCCGTAGCGAGGCGTGTCCGACGCTAGTTCGTTTACATAAACATCCACTTTCAATTGTTTGTATCGTTATTGGCTTTGTATCATAAATTCCATGCAGCTTATAGGGTGTAATGTACATCAAGTCGTCCAACTAGTCATAGGATCATGCTGAGTGACTTTTGTATCTCATACTGGGTATACACAACTATGAACACTGAATTGGGGATCGGATTGCAGCTTGAAAGGTGCAATGGCAACAACTACCTGAGATGGCTGCTAACTGTGCCAATCCAATGGACCGGGAGGTAACGGCGGTGACAACAATGTCAAAGCCTGTGTTTGCCCATGTTTTCAACATCTTTAATCGAAAATCAATAATGAAATTATCATCATCCGACTCCATTCCTATGTTCCTTGCCTGATATTTATAGATTGTACCAACTCTTTGAAAACGATGTCCACTCAGATATTGCCTTGCGGAGCGAGTAATCACCATTGACAAAGTCAACGAAAGCTGCTGACCTACAAATATGAGTCAGCCGAGAGTTCTAACATATACACCTTCCTCTTATGAATCCTCAGAAAATGGCACACAGGGCGAAAAGCATGACGCAACGCTGCGAGTCGTCACGGACGCATTTTGGGTCCGTTTATGCGCCATGGGTGTGTACGATGACATAAAATGTGCTAATTTAATATCTCCCTATTCAAAGTAAACCCTCAAGTCCTTGGATGGCATGTCAAAATGATTGTTACTGTGGGAAGATATTTCTGAAAAATCTCGAGGATAATTTGGTCTGTGGCGCTGATTCTGATGTTAAGTTGCAATGTCAAGTAACCTGACAGTGTGATTTCATCTCACATGCCAGTGTTATAAGTATGCAGTTCGGGAGCTTTGAAGTTGTACTTTGACACAAGAATTCTTAAGAGACGAACGGTAGGAACAATGGTTTAAATGAGAATGCGGTTGTCTTGCTTGAACATTGTAAAAAAGATAACTTGCCCTTGGCAAACCATATAGATGAGGCCTTTTAGCATGAGCAAAAAAACAATACGCGCCCCGTGTAATACATTGTCGAATTAAAAAAAACAATTCAGAGCTGTGGAATTTTTTTCCAGAGCTGCTGAATTAATTTTTTCGTTTATTCTTCACACATTTTATGTGGAATTAGTACCTTTTGGCAAGGCAACATTTAGTGGTCAAGACAAGGTTCGAACGTCCAACCCAATCGCATCTGTCACTATGTGACATCCTGTGTTCGAGTCTCATGCTCCAACAGCTCAGCCATCTCGCGGACTGAAAGTTGATCAAATTTTAATTATACATCACATAAAATTGTTTATAATTGGACTTTTCTTCACACTGTCAATTACCATCACTCTTCTCCGAAGCATCAACTGAGCTTGTTCGAGGTCATCCCGCCATACACTGAACTATACCTCCATGGTCTTGTGGCATATTCATTTGTTGATTGTGAGGCTGAATTTTCAAGCTCATTGAACTACATTATCGGCTCTTGAAAAATGCACCTAGAATGGGAAGATCTGTTCTGGATCTAAGGGGAGATCGGTGAATAATAATGGACCTCATTATGCTAGGACGGTTCGAGAATGGTGACAGCGTTCCCGATGGTGTGATTCCGCCTGCGCTCAAGGCAGAAACTCCCTTTATCATCAGGGGTTAAATATTAAAAGGAAAAAAATGGCTGTGCAGGTGGACTTTTACCTTTACTAATCTGCTTCGGCTGCAGACTACTACTGTGACAGCAAGTCTAGATTTGTACCAAGGATCCTGGGAGGTAAGTCATCTTGCGTATATGCTTGGTTTGTGAATGTTCCAATGAATGTACAAATCACATCATTACATTTGTATGCGAGGGCTACTAGGATTCTGGTTGTGACATCTTCAAATTAGCTCTTTTTTTCTATTCCAGAACTCACGTTTGCCAAGTAGCAAGTAGATCTGGTATTTTGAATCAAAACTTCATATTCCAATGCTTGATCACAGTCTGATTCAAACCACGAATGCAACTACGCACGAGGTTCTTTGATATGAACTCTCCACCTTCTGTAAAAGTGCCCTCCTAGATTTCTGGCCCCAAAAATTTGCTCTGTCCTCTCATGTCGCTTCTCCGAATGATTGTGCTTGTCATTTTATCAGATACCGTAGTCGTTTGTTCCTCCTCCATCTCAAATTGGGTACTTTGACTTCTTGTAGCAATCAATCTGTTGGCATGTATTACTAGACTTTTCTTTCTTTCGGTTGAAGAGGGGTGTTGCAAGAGAAATGACAACACCGGCAGCCTCTGCACTTACCTAGAACTCATCTATCTTTAATCCCGGGCTTGATCCACCCAACATCACATCTAGGCTCCACTGCATTTTTGGTATGATCATTAGGATCAAGGAGGCTGGGGGCCCCCATCTAAAGTTGCAGCAAGGGATGGTATCATACAGCAACACTGTTAAAGAAGGGCTCAGTCCTTGAACACATAGAATTATGTATATCATCTAGTTTACCTGTCAAGAAAGAGCTGAATAGAACTACATACCTCAGTTTCAGAACTGACATCTACAGCCTGAATTGTTGCTGACTAGGCCATGAAACGTCTTCAAAAAGATAGAAAATAGATTATCATAGATCATCGCTGATAAAGAGGAAAAGCAATGAAATGAATTAAGAAATCAATTCTCCACAACATCATTCAAACGACTGTCGTTAAGATTAATGCACAGCCTTCCCCCCAATGTTAATAGAAACCACACCCCTTCGTAATGTATTGGCAGGCCTCCAGCTTCCTTGGCGCGAATGAAAGCCCCTCCAGCTTTACCAGAGCAAACAGTAACCTCTATTTACACCATAAAAACTGGGGGGGCTTCCTTTCGCACCAGGGAAGCTGAGAAGACTGCCAATGGGATTAGGGAAGCTGTGTGAAGGATGGTAAGAAACCACCACATGTTCTGCAGAGTTATTTTGTCAGCAGCAGCATCACTGGTGGGATTCACGTAAAAATCAATTATCTGGCTACCTGGCGCAATGGTAGCGCGTTTGGCTTCGATCGCCGAGATGTGCTATTGCTAACCAGAAGGTTGCAGGTTCGAGTCCTGCGGTGGTCAGCTTTGGTCAGCTTCTATTTTCAACCGATTCTCCTTGTGCAGAGTTTATTTAGTTTATTTTGGCAAGTATTCTACTGACAGGTTTTATTGTAATTACAACCGACCAATCTTCGGAGCTGTTACTTCTGTTCCAATGCACCACCAGTAGGTGAAAAATCGAGAGACGAGGCCTCCATGACACATTCAGATTGAATTGTGTACAGAAGCGAACTACCGCCGAGAGAGCACTCTTACCGATAGATCATATTTCCAAAGTCTGATTACATGCATATCAAAGCCCATAACAAAAATTTACTGACTGTCTCTTGACGAAAGAACTATTTATTATCAAAAGTCATCCTCAATACTTTTCAGACATTTGTTCAGCAATCTTCGTCCCAATCTTATGCGTGATTTGTGCAGCATGTACAAGCTCTTCCAAAGGAACCTGAGATGCACCGCGCGAATCGGCAATAAGACCATATGCTCGCTCCAACGCACCGAGACGTTCTGACGTAGTGTGATTTCTTTTGAGCGGGGAAGAACAGCTCGGCGGACGAGAGTCAATCACGGGTTCTGATCGAAGGCGTTTCGGAGAAGGATGGGATTGATTCAAGAAAAAAGGTTCTTTTTTCTGTATAATCAATCGGTGGGTTTTGATTCAGAGTCAAAGACGGACCTCGGTGTGCGACACTACTTGGGTGATGGTCCAGGTCCATTTGAGAACTGTCATGAGCAATCTCGTTCTCATCGCACTTTGAATCGATGGTTGAAATGTCTGCCAATTCACCAGTAGGTGGTGTAATAGGACCAACAAGGAGACGTGGAGTCATTCGATCTGGAGAGGAGCGATTATCCAATGATGTCGAGGTGATTGTTCGCGGTTGTTCGAGGAAAGGTGCAACAAAAGCAGGTTCGACGTGGCCCATTTTTCGACGCTTAGCTGCTCGGCTGGTAGCTGCTTCACAGAAACGTCATTTGGGATTAGTTCGTCCGATGACAAAGACAAATTGCTAACCCACCCTGAGAACTGGATCTCTTCTTCCTTGCTACCATCTCTATTTCTTGAAAGCCAGAGGACGTTTGACCCCGGCAATGTTGGGGGTTTGTTTCTGGAATAAACTCTCGAGGGATTTTGAATATTGGTCTACCGCCAGAGAGCACCACAGGAGCGGGATCATAACTTGAGCCAGAGACATTAGCTCCGTCTGAACTTAAAAATCTTGCCAACTCATGGTCCTGAGATCCAAGGATAAATGCATTATTAGCATTGTTAGGTGGTTGCGAATCTGGCGCAAAGGATCTCGCCTAGAGAATCAGCCTACCAAGAAACAATATATGAATGGGAGCTTACCGTGCTCTGAGAGTTGGAACTGGTACACCCTTCCGCGAGACTGTCACCACAATGATCACTCCAGGCCTTCAAACAAGCCTTCAATTCTTCTGGAATCATCTTCTTGAAGTTATCTGAATCTTGATCATGAAACCCGCCTTTCCGCCAGTAACGTTCAAAGGCCAGAGGCCCTATGGGCGGATATCCCATGCGCTCAAATGAGGAAGAAAGGAAGGAGGAGAGTACTTGTAATGTATGGAGAGACGGTGATAAGATGGTAAGCAGAGTGAGGGAGGTACAATAGATTGAATGAATCTATTCCACAAAAATGGAGTCCAGATGAAGTGGAAACATATGAGGGAACAACGTACGATTGAGCTATGATCTGATTCAGGTAATGCTCTGGCTTCGTCTCGAATCCATAAGCCCAGACCGTCCTTCAAAATGACCAAAAACTTGACAGTGTTTTCGCTCTCACATCTTTCAAGTGCTCTTGCTACACCCTTTAGAATTGGGAGGGCGACAACGATATCTTCGGATGTCGGTGGATACATTTTTACCAGTGATCCATTGATGACGTCCAAAAGTTCGAGATGCAGGGTATTGGAGGGATCGAAATGCAGATGAGGGAGGAGCAGAGGCAATAAGGTAGTGCAGGTTTTCAGACTATATCCGGACACTAGAGCATGAAAAAAAAAACTGCCGACTGGATTTGGAACACTCACTGGAGTACATCACTGATTTTGCTGAGCAGGACATTGAGAGTATCGTGAGTTGTCCCAGGAGACGCACTGGCGATATCCAAGGCCAAGCTAAACAATTTGTTCCACACGTTCAGTTCGTGCGTATCCATATTCCAGAGCCTACATAATGATTGATGTAAGGTTAGCTCAAATAACAGCCCATTAGTACTCCTTCTTACTGAATTGGAAGTGAGAGAAACAACAAGATATCCTCCCACTCTTGTTCCGGCAACTTGAACAATTCACTGTTCGCAATGACAATCCATAACTGCCTCTGCGCTTCAACTCCAACCCCTTTCTTCTCATTAAATACAGCCTGAACGAGAACTTTGGGTTTCCCTATCACATATGCGAGATCGGCACACAATGTTCTCCAGGCAACCTTCACTCCCTCGTCCACCAGATTAGAGCTCTTTAGAAGAATGTTGACGAGAATTATCTCCGCCGTTGAGTGCAAAAACGCAGCAGCAAAAGAGTGCTTAATTTCGGACCACAGCCCATAAATAAGGTCTAGTTCTTGCAAGGAATCTTCAGCTGTCTTGACATCTCCGTCACTCTCCCCTTTTATAAAACTAGTAACAATGGATGTTATGTGATCAGAGATTACCGGAGACATGTTATCCGAGCCAGAACTTAGGTGGGACTGGACCAAGAGGAGGGATTTCCAGATGATCATCAGTTGATCCTGCAAAAAGAATGTTATCATAGAATACAGATTGATGGCATTGGCAATGATTTCACCTTGTATTGTCGAAACCTTATGTTCGGGAACCTGGCGCAATCAAAAGCATGTACCCACAGGTCAATCAGCTCCTTCCAGTTTTTTCTAATCTGATCCTCTGTAAGTGGTCGTACGAATCGTTCATCAGGGCCAGGAAGGCGGGTTGACCAAGCTCGTATCTGATTTTCTGGTAGATC
>Ga0153952_1000284_pt1 | contig 16548 bp, 35 predicted proteins | sample TSNJ036MetaG_FD_104746 | JGI IMG/M metagenome (GOLD analysis project Ga0153952, IMG submission 104746) | Attine ant fungus gardens microbial communities from New Jersey, USA - TSNJ036 MetaG | ecosystem: Host-associated > Fungi > Mycelium > Unclassified | place: USA: New Jersey, Wharton State... | reverse complement strand
GTCGTCTCGGTGTGCGCCGCATCGGCGGCGACAGCCGCCTGGCAGAAGAAGTCCGCCCGCTCCGGATCCCAGCCCTGCAGCATCACGCGGAGCGCGTCCAGGTGAGGTATGTCCGTCATCGGAGCCTCCCGATCAACCGGGAGCTGAATACGTGGGCGCCCTCGGCGATGATCCGATCGAGGTCTCGCAGTGCTGGCAGATCGGCCATGGCCTGCAGCTCCGCGACATGTTCGACGGCATCGGCCCAGCCGTGTGGCGGTTGCTCTCCTGGCCACACGAAGTAGTACTGGAATACGAGGGCCAGGAGCGCTCGCCGGCGCGTGTTGCTTCCGCGTGGAGGCGTCATTGCGGCACGATCGCTTTCGTCTGACGTCGGCAGAGCCACACGCGGTGGCCGGTGCGCTCAACATGGGTGCGCCCGATGAATACGGCCTGGGCCTGGCTCTTGAGCGCTCGCAGATCGCAGTCCCCACACTCGACGAGCACGCTGCCCTCGTTCACCCAGCTGCTGTGACGGGCTGTCGTCTCGATGTTGGTTTGACTCATGAGCTCCAGACCTCTCCACGCACCTGGTCCATCTGCTCCAGCGCGAGCGAGAGCGCGTCGATCACGTGCTGCACGTCCTGCGGCCTCATCGCGTCTCTCGGGTCGTACGTCCAGGTGATCTTCACCCCTCCGATCGGCTCGTAGGGGGTCTTGGGCAGCGACCACCTGACCTCGCCCAGCTCGTTGCCGATGCCGACCGTGGCCGTGTACCGGTCCCCCGCGTCGGCGCTCCGGATAAACCTGCTGCTTTGCTCGGGTTGCGCCGTCATCGCGAGCTCCTGTCGCGGTAGCCGATCCGGTTGGCTTCGGCCGTAAGCGAGTAGCGGTCGGCCGTAAGCGAGTAGCGGCGCTCGCCGTACCCCGGCTCGATCTGCTCCGCCTCCAGGAGCCCGCCGGCGACGAGCGTGCGGAGGCAGCGCGTCAGGGCCGCCTTGCTGCGCGCGCCGAACTCGTCGGCGAGCTCGGCCGACGTACTGGGGCCGCGCCGGCTGATCGCCGCGAGCACCTTGCAGCGGGCGGGTGTGAGCAGGAGCCGCGGGCGGCTATTGCTTGGGGTCGAATGCGCCGGCATCACGACTCGACCCGATGGAAGTGTGCGGCAGCCGGCTGGCCGCCCGGCGGGACGCTGGTCCGACGTACCGCCCAGTCGTGCGCGACGACGAGGAAGGGTCGAAGCAGGCGTAGGAGCAGGCAAGTCATTTCGCGTCTCCTCTCGCTTCGACGAATGCATCGCGGATCCGCTCGAAGCAATCGCGCGCCGGACCTGGATAGGTCTCGGTCGCCTTGCAGCTGAGCGCGACGATCGCATTGGCGGCGAACGAGGGACCACCGGGCACGCTGATCACCCAGCGGCCCAGCTCACCGTCATGGCCCGGCTGGTAGCCGAGCAGCGCCATGGTGTCGGGGTTGAGCGCGCTACGCGGCATCGATCGCCTCCATCCTCGTCTTGGCCTCCTGATCGAGCGTCCTCTGCGCGGTGAGCTGTACACCGGCGGGGGTCGCGCGGTACTCGCCCCAGTGTTGGCTGGTGCCCCAGCTGCCGCGTTCGACGAGCCTGAGCGCGCACAGCTCGCGCAGCGCGCCGCGGATGTGCTGCACGTGTAGCCCGTCGCGGAGCTTTTGGATCTCCGTTGGGGTACGCCAGTTGCCGTCCTCGAGCGCCTCGAGCACGGTGCGTTGCAAGGTTGGGAGATGCATGTAGGGTGCCTTTCGTCCTGGCCCGCGGGTAGGTTCGTCGGGGGTGGCGAGGGGCCTCTCGCCACCCCCAACCTGGCGCTAGAGTGCGCGTTGCCCCGCCGAACGCGGGGCCATTGTGAAGTCGATACGCGTGGAGGCCCCCATGCCCAGCTCTGAGCAGCCCCCGAGGTTGCAGTTCGTTCCGCGTCAGCTCGACCGGCGCGGTTACTACCGTTCGCCCGTGACGCTTCAGTCCTATCGGAAGGGGGTGGCGCCGGCGAACAAGGGCAGGAAGTTCCCGCCCGAGCCGCTTACCCAGCGCGAGGTGCTCGCGCTGATCAACGCGTGCCCGCGGACTGGGAGCGCCGGGCCGCGCAACCGGGCATTGCTCGCGGTGCTGTGGCGCGCCGGCTTGCGCGTCAGCGAGGCGCTGGATCTGTACCCGAAGGATGTCGACCTCGACGTCGGCACGATCCGAGTACTCCACGGCAAGGGCGACCGCGCGCGGACAGTCGCGATCGACTCGATGGCCGGCGAGTTCGTCGCCCGCTGGCTCGAGGTCCGCCGCGAGCTCGGGATCACGTGGCGCAACCCCCTGTTCTGCACGATCTCCGGGCCGACCAAGGGCGGCCCCGTCTATGACGCCTACGTCCGCAACATGGTCAAGCAGGCGGCGCAGCGCGCCGGGATCGAGAAGCGCGTGCACCCGCACGGCCTGCGGCACACACACGCGTTCGAGCTCGCCGGCGAGCGGACCGATCTGCGGCTGATCAAACAGCAGCTCGGTCACGCCAGCCTGAGCGTCACGGCTAGGTACGTCGAGCACCTGAACCCCTCCGAGCTCGTGGACGCGATCCGCGCCCGCCCCTGGCCGGGTCCGGATCCCGCAGCCGCTCGACCAGCTCGATCGCCAGCAGCCCCGCCAGCCGGCGGCCGAGCGCAGCCCGAGCCTCCCGGTCCTGCCGCCGGCGGATCGTGAGCTTGCGCTCCAGGCGGCCGGCCTCCTTGTTGATCGCCGGCACGAACCAGCCGAGATGCCGGACCGGCGGCCGCCGGCGGTCGGTCGTCTCGCCGGCGATCAGCGACTGGAGCAGCTGCAAGGCCCGCCGGCCCGGGGGAGCCGGCGACCAGCCGTTCATCGCCGCGATCCGGCCCCCAGCTCGGTCGTAGCGCTCCAAGGCCGCCAGCAGCGGCCCAGCATCGCGCAGCGGCCCACCCCTCGGCGGGCCGAACGCCTGCTCGAACAGCCGCTCCGCCTCGGCTTGCCATTGCTCATCGCGCCGTTGGCGCGGCGGCTCGGGCGCGGCGCTGCCGCGGCGGTCCCCGGGATGGCTGCAGGCCGCGTCTGCCGAGTTGTCCACAGCCCGCGGCGCGCCTGCGTGTAAGCCAAAGGTTGGGGAGGGTGGGGGAACCCCTAGCCCCCTACGGGGGCGTTGGGGTCCCCCATCCCTACCCAACCCCGAGGGAGGCATTTTCTCGGGGTGTTTAAGAGAAGGGACGACCTCCGCCGGGACGACCTCCAGGCGGGGCACGAGGCCCTCCTTGCGGGGGGTGCAGTTGCCCGTGCGACGGGCGTGGGGGCGGACCCTGCGCTCCTGCCGCTCTCGCCGCGTCTCCGGGCGCCTGCGGACCTCGCACGGCTCGGGGGCTATCGAATCCCCAACTGAGCTATAGCCCCGACAGGACACAGCGTACCGCTGCCAGCCGTCCAGCAGCTCTACCCGCAACCCACGTTCCCCGCGGGCATCCCGCACGCGGAACAGGCCGGCCCGCTCGCCGAGCGCCTCCCAGCGCTGCAAGCTCTTCAGCTGCCATTCACGGCGGACCTCCGGGTAGAGCGCGGCGCAGACGGCCTCGCGCTTGACCACGAACGAAGAATGCCCGGTCGCGCGCGCGTGCCGGTGGAGGAAGTCGGTGTAGGCGATGACGTTCTCGACGTTGCGCATCCGGCGGCCGTCCTGGAGCTCCTCGAGCATGATGCCCTTGGCGGCGGCGAGCGCGTCGATCTGGTCCACGCGCGTAGGGAACCGGTACGGCTCCCGGGACCCCCGACGATCACTCATCGAACGTGCGTTCTGTCGTCTCGGTGTGCGAGACTGAGGAGGTCGGGTGTCGAGTCGCAGTCGGCATCTGGCACGTCGCTCAAAGGGGGTACGGCCCTTTGAGCGACAGATCATAGGGTCTTCGCGGACGGATCCTGGAAACCTTCCCGCGGTCCGCTCCGCTCCCCTATGGTCTTGGTCGGTGCGGACGCGACTGACCTTCGTGGTGGTGCTGGCGGCCCTGATCGCCGCCGTGACCATCGGCAAGACAATGCACGCGGCTGCCGATCTAGACCTTTGTCTAGGGCCTGCTTGGTCTAGGATCGCGCTCGATGTCGCATCGGTTGGTCACGGGGCTTCTGGTGTCGGCCATGTTTCTGACCGTCGCGTTCGAGCAGCACATCCTCCGCGGCGACAAGTGATGTCCGCGACGCCATTGGCTGTCGTTCGCCTGATTGCCGACCTGTGCGACGAGTACCAGTCGCTGCGCGAGATCGGCGCCCTCCACGAGCAGGCGTTCGGGATGGCCCCGTACACGCTGGCCGAGCGTGAGCGCTGGCACCAGAACCAGCTCGAGGTCGAGGCGTTCCACAGGGGGCGAGCGTTCAGGGCTCGTTACACGCCCTCGCCGCTGTTCAGAACTGCTGCCCGCGCATCCCGCGACTGATCGGCCGCGGGCCCGGCGAGGACTGCATCGCCTTCCCGTGCCCGACACCGACGAGCGGCGCGAGCCTATAGCTCTGCGGGAGAAGCAGCGGGATCAGGGCTCGTCAGTGGCGCGGTGCGCGGCGCCGATTTTGCGCTTGACGTCGTGCAGGATCGCGCGGGAGCTCGCCGCCTCGCGGGCGGCGATGCGCGCCGCGATGTAGGCGCCGATGATCGTGCCGGTCGCGGCCAGCAGACCGGTGATCCCGGCGATGATTGCGGCCTGCCAGAACTGGACGTTGATCAGGACGCTGCCGATCGCGGAGGTCGCGCCGGCGGCGAGGCTGTAGATCGCGCTGACGCGCATGGGTTCAGGCGGTGATGCCGATGCCGCCGGCGGCCGCGCCGAGCACGCCCAGGATCGCGGTGATCGCCGCGCGCGCTTCGGCGTCGACGACGGCGCCGCCGGCGGGCGCCGGGATCGCCGCCGGTTGTAGGACGGCAGGACCGCCATAGAGACTGACCTGATCCGCTTCTCCACCCAGGTAGATGGGTGCCTCGCCAGAGTTGCCGCTCAACTTCAGTGATGCGTCGGTCTGGACCTGGATTACCATTGGCCCTGCTGTTGTTGCCAGGTAGATCCCGCTGGTTCCTTGGTCAACGAGCGTGATCCCGCCGTTTCCCTCGTCAAGAAGTTCGATCCCGCCGGCGCCTCGTTCGGTCAGGTTGAGGCCGCCGCCGGCGTCGATGATCTGGACGCCGCCGACGGTTCCGAGGTTCTGCACATAAAGGATGCCGGTGCCGATCTCTTGGATCGTGAGCGAGTTGTCGGTGTCGTCGAACAGCTCGGCGCCGCCCCCCTCGCCGAGCAGGTAGAACGCTGAGGTGGTTGGGTCGCCCTCCTTGAGGAGGATTCCGCTGCCGCCCTGGTCGGTGAGGTTGATGCCGCCGGGGTTGTCGGTGGCGCTGTTCTGGTCGATGTTGATTCCGGCGGTTCCCGCACCAAGCAACGTGATCGCACCATCGGCGGCCGTCGAGAAGATGATCCCGTCGCCCGCTGCGTCGTCGACGATGAACCCGCCGGCCTGCGCCAGGTCGCCCGGCGTCTCGGTCTCGCCCGCGCCCGTCAGGCTCGCGTAGGCCCCGCCACCGCCGCCGGTGCCGGGGACCCAGGCGGGCGGCGACGCCTGCCGCTCGATGACCATGTCGGCGCCGATCGGCGGGACGGCCAGGACCGCAGCCCAGTGCGACTGCGCCTCGAGCGCGGTGTCGTTCGTCCACGGTTGTGGGACGATTCCGGGCAGGTTCGACTGGAGGATCGGCATCGTCAAGCGGCGTATTCGAGGGTGACTCTGAACTGCACGGTAAAGGTGCCTCCCGCTTCGGTTGTGATGTCCCCGCTCCCATCGTTTGAAAGATCGGCGCCGATCGTGACGATCGCGAGATCGAAATCGGAGATGATTCCGCTGGTGGAGATCTCGTAGGGCGCTTCGGTGCTGCTGACCCCCAGAACTTCAGTTCCGTCAGAGCTTGCGACCATGATGAAGAAGCTCTCGACCGTCAGTGTGCCTGTAAACCCGGCGGGGATCGTGTAATGGATGCCTCCGGATTCGGTGATCTGCCCGCCCGGCGCGACCGGAAGCGGCACGCTCGTTGCTCCCACTTGGAAGGCCCCCGGAGCGAGCCAGCCGGTGGAGGCCAGCAGCGGGATGCTGCTGAGCTGCAGGTTGGCGTTGAAGGGCAGGGGAGCGGCGCCGGATGGGGGAGTCGGCACGACCGGGATCCAGGCGTCGTCTTCTGCGCTCCAGGTGATCGCGGCGCCGTCCTCGAGCGGCGGGGTGTACTGGACGGCAACCCAGCGGGACTCGGTCATCAGAGTCGCCGGCGTCCTGGGAGCCGGATCGTGTTGTAGGAGATCGTCGAATCGAATGGCACCGGGCCGAATGTGAACCCGCCGATGGGGCCGACCTCACACCCAATGAGACCTTGCGATTCGCCTGATGCCGCGGTGTCGGAGAAAAAACCCATTCGCAGGGAAAGGCGATCGCGCGCTTCAAGGATGATCGGGTTGACGAGGTCCGATACCCAGGAGCCGCCGGCCCAGGCGTTCGGGCCGGCGTCGGTTGTGGTGGGCACGGGTCCGTCGCTGGTGACGTATGCCACCTGGCCATTGACCAGGAACGCGAGCTCGGCGGTGACGTTGGGGATCGTGGCGAAGTCGCCGGCCGCTTCCGTGAGCAGGATCCCCCAGCCGATCGAGTAACTGTACAGCTGGTATTCCTCGAGCAGGGTGGGCGGGCTATTCGATAGCAGGTTGTTGGCATCCGCGACTCCGGCGATCGCTGGCGCGAACGCGCCGACGAGCGGAATCGCGCGATACCACTCACCGGCGGCCACACTGGCGACGATGAAGGTGGCCGGCTGCACGGCGAGACGGTTGGCCATTAGCTCTTCTCCGGCGTCAGGTAGCCGGCGAGAAGTGTGGCGAGGGTGGCGATTGCGCCGGCTTCGGCGCCGTCGACGTGGGCGCCGGCGGCTTTGATGACGGCGGTGATGCCGGCGCCGATCGCCGCGCCGGCGGTCGAGCCGGCCACCTTCGGGTGCACAGGCTTCGCCTTCGCCTTGGGCTTGGGTGTCGGTTTGACGCCGGCCGGGAGTGGGTACCAGTCGGCGCGGGCCACGGACAGGTCACAGTTCGCCTGGGCGAGCGTGAGCCGGCTTCCGGGTAGGAGCGTGTCAGGGTTGCTGATCGGGCTGGCGTACTGGATCGCGACGATCCGGCCGGTGAGCAGCGCGGCGGCCTCCTCTTGTGACAGTGCCCAGTTCGCTACCCAGTACCAGACCCAGTTGTCGAGCTCGGCGGCGGCGACGGTGCGTTGTGCGAGGCTGAAGTGCGACGCCTCGATGTACAGGGTCGAGGTGAGCTTGAGGGTTCGGCGAGCGCGGGCCTGCTCGATGAACCGTTGCAGCGTCTTGGCGCCGGTCTCGACGTCGGCGACGTCGCCGATTGTGGGGTCGGCGCTGTCGGACTGGTCGACGCGGATCTTGACGCCGGCGAATCGTCCCCAGTCGGCGGCGCTCCACTGGATCCCGGGACCGCCGGTGCTGTAGCCGGCGACCGTCGGGGTATCGGCGGGCACGTTGCCGACGTCGGCGCCGATCGTGTCGACCAATAGCCGCGGCATCGGTTGTCAGTCTCCGGTGTTTCTGCGTAGAAGCAACAGGATCGCGTCGAGCAGCAGGGCGGCCGCGAGCAGGAACGCGATGTTGCGGACCACGTCGACGATCCCGACCATCTGGGTTTCGAGCTCGACGATCCGGCCACGGAGCTCGAGCTCAACGTCCTCAGCCATCGCTTGCTCCTCAGCGTCAGTCATTGCCTAGTCCACGGCCGCGATCCGGATCCGCGTCTCCAACCACGCGAACAGCAGCCCGATCACGCCGCTGATCACCGATAGCAACATGATCTGGAGCTCCGGGTGCCGCATCCACCAGTAGTGGTCGTCCCAGTGGTCGCGGATCTCCTGCCAGAAGTCGCGCAGCCCGTCCATCACCGCGCCCGCGCTTCCTCGAGCAGCTGGGCGAGCAGCTTGCGGATCTCGACGAGCTCGTCGAGCGCGCTGCGCGCCAGTGTCAGCCATGCGGTCATACCGGCAGCACCGCCGGCACCGGCACACCCTTGATCGCCGAGCTGCCCGACCCGACCGACGCCAGCTGCCGCAGCCCCATGAACAGCAGCAGCAGCCCGCCGATCGCCTCCAGGATCCGCAGCCACGTAGCCGGCTCCGTCAGCTTCCCCAGGAAACTTCCGACTGAGGCGACGTCGCCTGCGGCGGAGCCGACGGTGTTGGCCACCGAGCCGGCCGCTCCGAGGGCCGCGCCGAGCGGGGATGTGACAGGTTGGACCTTGGCGATTCCGGGAATGGTGATGCCGTTCACGTTCACGGCGGACGGCAGTTTTGACGCGGCGGTCGCGAGCTCATCCTGGATCGTGGTGACGCTCCCGGTGGTCGGTCCGATCTTGATCGCGCCGGTGTATCCGGACGGCTTGCTGCTGGCCTTGACGACCTTGGCGCCGGTGCCCTTCCAGACCAGCCAGTAATCGGTCACAGCCGCGATGGTGGCGTCGGCGTCGGCCATCAGTAGCTCTCTGTCGGCACGCCCGGCTGTTGCAGGCCGCAGCGCTTCGCGTAGACGTATTGGGCGTAGAGCGCGATGACCGCGACCAGGCCGCCGGTGAGGAGCGCTATCCGGTTGGTGGGGTCGTAGGCGGCCGCGACGGCCACGAACGCGACCGCTTGGGCGGTGCCGATGTTGACCCACTTCATCAGCGTCGGCGCACGCGCGGCCGCGTTCAGCTCCGTGGTCTGCGGGCTGCTGTTGGTGCCGGCGATCACGTCATAGACAACCGCTGCGCTCACCAGGAACGGGACGCCAAACCCCTCCATCACTTCGTCTTCTTCCCTGACACCGTCTTCTTCTTCGGTGTCGTCTTCGGCGTCGTCTTCGGCGCGGTCGACGTGTGCGTAGTGGTGGTCTTGATGGGCTTGAACTCCCAGTTGCCGGATCCAAGCCCGACCGTTTCGTAGCCGGCCGGTGGTGTCGGCTTCGTCGCGCCGCTCGGCGCACGGATCGCACCGGATCCCTTCAAGGCCGGCTGCTTCGCCGCCGGCGTCGGCACGAGATACGCCTTGAGCTGGTTCAGCGCGCTGACGGCTGAGCCGATGTCGCCGATCTCGCCGGCGAGTGTCTGCCCGGGCCCGGCCGGCGCGGTCGCGGTCGTGGTGGTCGTCGAGCTGCCGTCGGTCAGGCCGCCGGATGATTGGATGCTCTGCAGCGTCGAGTTCAGCCCCTGCACGTCGGTGTCGAGACTCGAGAGGCTCGACGAGAGCTGACCGCCGCCGCCGCCGCCGCCGCTGCTGCCGTTGCCGCTCGAGCCGCCGCCGGTGCCGGCGGTGTCTTGGCTTTGGGCTGCCTGGGATTGTTCTTCGGCATAGGTTTCGCCGGTGTCGGGGTCGATGCCGGCCGCTTCGTCGGCGCTCTCCTGCGCGTAGGTGAGCCCGAGCGGGTTGGTCGGGTCGACCTGGGCCTCCTGGCTCGCGGCCGTACTGGTCGGCGTGGTTGAGCTGCTCGAGCTCGAGCTTCGGCGGTATAGGAGGTAGGCGCCGATCGCGCCGCCGATCACGACGACCCAGGCCCAGGCGGGCAGCGGCCCGATCTTCTTCTTCAGTGCCTGGGTGTTCATCGCGGGTTGTGGTGGTCGATGTCGATCCGGTGCCCGGTGCGGTTGGCGTGCTTCTGGGCGCGTTTGAGCGCGTCACGGGCCTGCAGAGTGCCGTTGGCCTGCCAGGTGCGGTCGCAGCCCTCGCAGCGGGCTGTGAGCGCTTCTGGCGGCCGCTGGACGGTCACTCGTCCTCGGGGTTCCATCCCACTTGGGGGGTCGCGGTGTAGTACACGGTCCAGGGGTTCGCGACGACGGCCGGCGCGTCGTAGCCGCGGTGCGCCGGCGGGTCCTGCCCCCAGTACAGGGGGCTGGGGAAGCGGCTGTCGTTCGGCCCGGTCGGGAGCAGCCCGGGCATCCCCGGGTCGAGGTTCGCGGGTCCCCATTCGTCGTTCAGCGGGACGGTCCGGCCGGCGCTGCGCGCGGCGAGCTTGTGCCAGGTGAACGGGCCTTGCATGCCGAGCTCGTCGGTCGCGATCGGCCGGTCATCGCGCCAGATCTGCAGCAGCTGATCGTTGACGGGGCCGATCAGCGGCGGCCCGATCTGCAGCTCCGGAATGAAATCGAACGATCGTTCGGGAATGTAGCCGGCGGTCAGGTCCTCGCCGTTGAGGTTCTCTCCGAGGCTCCCCGGCTCGAGCTGCTCGCCGAGCAGATCAGTGATCGACTGGGCGCGGATCATTCGACGCTCTTGATGTCGGCCACGATCGCCGGCCCGTTCGTCAGCAACGTGGTCAGCGTGACGAGGATCGCGAGGCTGCCGGCCGTCTCGGGGCTGACCTCGGCGACCAGGGCGAGCATCAGGAACGCGGCGCCGTACGCGATCGCCCACTGGCCGACCGGCGCCGGCGGGCTGCCCGCGCCCAGCACCCGGCTGGCCTTCGATCCCTTCGCCGGCGCGCTGCTGACGGACGGCTCGATCACCCGCCTGAACGCGTAGATGACGGCTGTCACGATCGCCGCGGTCAATACCCACCCCTGCGCCTTCTCAGAGGTGAACCCGTGCGCAGGGCCCAGCGGGGTCGCAGTGGGCGCGATCGTGGTCATAGTGACGAGTATCCGCCGCCGGACCAGGTCGACAGCTCCGAGGAGACGGCCGGCCCGGCGTTGGACAGGCCGGCACCGGACTTCAGGGCGGCGACGATCGCGCTGTAGCCGCCCTCGAGCGTCTTCACGGTCGCCTCGACGCCGTCGGCCGGGCTCGAGTAGCTCTTCACGCCGACGCTGTTGATCGATCCTGTCACGCCCGGCGTATCGGAAAGCGTGGTGTTGAGCGGGTTGTTCGCGCCGCCTCCGCCTTCGTGATCGAACCAGTCCTCGAGCGAGCTCACGTTCGCAGCGGTGATCGGCGCACCGAGCGCGGTCAGGATCGCGGCTGCCCACGCTGTCGCGGCCGCACCCTTCAACGCGGTCCCGTACGGCAGCGCCGGGAGGCCCTTCCCGCTGATCGCACCGCCGACCACGTTCGACAGCGAGCTCAGCGATGAGCCGACACTCGCCGGCGACGCTGACGCGGTTGACGAGCTCGAGCTCGCCGCGGCGGCGGCCTGGGCGGCGCTCTGGTGGCTGCGGTACATCGCGCCGGCCTGGCCCTGCAGGATCTCCTTCCAGGTGGCGTTGGAGATGGCTTTGATCAGCAGCAGCGCGCCGGCGAGCAGCTCGACGAATCCGACGGTGAGAGCCACGGGCTCATCCCCCGACGGGTTGCTGTTGGGCGGTGTAGAGCCAGCGGGCGACCCATCCGGCGAACAGGCCGGCGAGGAACGCGAGCATGGTCAGCGTCCTCCGCTGCGGCCGGTGGTGCCGGCGGTCTTCTTCATGTAGAGGTGGTACAGCAGCGCGCCGATCGCGAGCGCGATCAGGACGTGTGTCCAGTTGACGTTGCGCATGCTCACCCCCTTCCGCGCCCCGCATACGAGAAGCGGAATCCGAGCTTTGACAGGAGGAACAGCACGCCGAGCGAGACCAGTCCGAGGAACGCGACGTGCAGCACCGTGTTGTGCGGGCCGGTCAGCGGCGCGGACCCGACTGACAGGGTGGCGGCGGCGGTGCCGGTCAGGTTCGGGCCGGCGCTGGCGCCCTGGGTCGCGCCTGCGTTGTTGTCGTATGGCACCGGGTTGGGTGCGGAGACCTGGTAGTCCATCAGGGCGTTGAACGCGGTTGCGCTCACGAGATCACCCCTGTTCGGCGGTCTTCAGGCTGTTGGTGAACAGGCCGCCGAACGCGTTGACCACACTGGCGGTGTTCTTGTTGCCGACGAGCACGGCGACCAGGGTGACGAACACGATCGCTGAGGCGATGTTCGCGACCTGGCCCACTAGACGCCGCCTTGGACGTCGGCGGGGATCGCGGGCTGCCAGGTGCCGGTCATGTTGTTCATGCTCGATCGTTCGGCCGGGTCGATCTCGGCGGTCGAGATCTCGCACACGAGCCAGGTCAGGAACCCGGCGGTCGGGGTCGGTTGCGTGCCGATCAGCTGGATCCAGGTCGCGGTCGACGTCGGCAGCCAGCTGGACACGCCCTTGGACCCGACGCTGCGCCACAGCCCCAGGTTGAACGGCAGCAGCACCAGCCCGGTCGGGCGGCTCGCGGGCACGCCCGGCAACGCGTTGTAGTACTCGGCGATGACCTCCGACAGCGGCACGTCCGACCACGGGTAGGAGTTGTCGACGCGGAGGGTGAACGGGTCCGGGAAGATGTCGTCTGTGGGGTTGCCTTCGCTGTCGGTGCCCCACAGCAGGATGTACTTCAGGAGGTTGCCGTTGGCTTTGATCTGCTCGTTGACCTTCGCGGAGCTGATCGACACCTGCGGGTAGTAGCTGGTGCGGTACTGGGCGAGGCCGAGTAGCGGCGGGCGCCGTTGCTGGGGGCGGCCGCCGCCGTCGACCGCGGCCGGGAGTAGCCACAGGTGGTCGATGACGTCGATCTCGAGCACCGGGTAGGCGTCGGGTTGCACGTCCCAGATGTTGACCGCCGCGTCGATCACGAACCGCACCCGGTACTTCTGGGAGCCGGACAGGTTCGGGAGCGCGCCCTTGCCGTCCTGGAAGATCTCGCGGCCGATCCGCAACCGAAAGTCGGGGGACAGCGGGTTGGCGGAGAAGTCCCAGGCGCTCGCCGGATCGGTCCGCTCTACGTATCCGTCGCTGTAGTTGTCGTAGTACAGCCCGAGGCCTGACAGGTCGTCCATGCGCTGCCCGCCGGTATCGATGAACTGCAGCGTTTGGAAGAGGATCCACGGGAAGCCGGGCAGCCCGGTCGCGTCCTCCTCGCCGTTGGTGCCGGCGGTGACCGTTGAGACGTGCACGTCGACGTGTCGCAGGAACCCGTTGGGTGTCAGGTCGGCCGGGCCGATCGTGATCGGGGCGGCGCCCGGGGTGACGACGAAGTTGAGCGGCTGCTCGCGCGCCGGCAGCGAGGCCTGCGCGAACGGGACCATCGGCAGCTGGTTGCGGCCGGCGGCGGTCGCGGCTCCCTGCTGGGGCGCCGGCGCGGTGGCTGCGGGGGCGGCGGCCATGGTCTTAGGCGTGGATCGCGCCGAGCGCTGGCGCTATCCAGGTGTTGCGGCCGAAGATCTGGGCGGCGCGGATCAGGATCAGCCACATGATCAGCTTCGCGCCGAAATCGATGAACTCGACGAACCTCACAGCTTCGCCAGCAGCTGCTCGAGGAGGGACTTCACGTCCGCGCCAGCCTCCGAGCTGGCGGCGGCCGAGACGGGGGCGGCTGTGGCGCCGGCGGTCTCGGGCGCCGGCGCCGGCGCGGGAACAGGGTCAACGGGTGATGTCGGTGTGACGGTTGCGGGTGGGGGCGCGCCGGCGGCAGGTGTGGGGGGTGCCGCCGGCGCGGAGACCGTTGCCCCCGGGGAGGAGATTGTGTTGAGCTTGCCCTCGAGCGCTTCGACGTGGGCGATCAGGGCGGCGACGACGGGGCGGAGCTCGGCGGCGGACGGCATCACGGACTCGAGCAGTCCGACGGCCTGGTTTCGGAGCTGCTGCAGGAGGGGCATGGCGGGCACCGTAGCGCCGGGGCGACGGTTTGTGGAGGTGCGTACCGTCACGCATTTATCTTGCGGTCAGATGATCACTTTGCTGCGATACAGCGACCCTGAGCGGGTGTCGACGTAAGCGAATTCGTGGCGGGGCAGCAGCGGGATCACCTCGCGCAGCAGCGCGGTGTCCGAGCCGGCGAACTCGGCCATGCGGTTGATCCGGTAGCGGTCGGTGTTGCGGAACAGGAACAGGTGGGTGGCCTGGTCGAACGCCATCAGCGGGATCGCGACGGGCAGCTGGGTGGCGGCCACGACGGTGATGTGGTTGGACCGTCCGGCGGTCCAGAACGTCTCGAAGATCGCTGACAGCTTCAGCCGGACGGTGAGGTACCAGATCTCGTCGGCGACGAGCGTCCAGCCGCCGTATTCCCATACCTGGAACAGCATCGCCTCGAACGCTTGGCGCTGTTTCTCGAGTCCCTTCTGGTCGGGGGTCGAGAGGCGGGGGCGGAAGATGATCCGGCTGTCCTGCCGGTCGGGGTGCGGGTCGAAGTCGTCGGTGATCTCGTAGCCGCGGTCCTCGAACGGCTTGTACAGCTCGGCGTCCTCGTTCTTGGTGCCGAGCAGCGCGGTGAACCGGCGGCGTTCGACGAGCTCCCGCTCGAGCACGGTCTTGCCTGACCCGGTGGTGCCGACGATCGTGATGTGCTCGCCCTGCTTGAAGCTGACCAGCCGTAGGAACTCGTCCCAGCGCTTGTACGGGATCAGCTCGCCGACGGGGTCGTCGCGGCCGCGGACGCCTTGGCGGTCGAGCTCGACGCTGCCGACCGAGCGGATCGGCGCGAGCTGGATCGGGCCGGGGAGCTTAGGCAGCGAGGGCGGCTTCGGCGCCCGTGGGAGCCTCGGGGCTCTCGGCACCGGGCGCCTCCTGATCCTCGGGGTGGCGTTCGGGGATCCGGTACATCGCCCGCGCCCGCTGGCTGATGAACGGCGGATCGAGGTAGTAGACGACCGGAACGATCGAGTAGGACACGAGCGCGCCGGCGAGCCCCATCGACATGATCACCCGGATCAGCACGTCCGCGTCGCCGATGGCGGCCGCCTCGAGCTTGCGCAGCAGCCACGGGTTGTACTTCGCCGCGACGACGATGTGACGTGCGAGCCGAGGGCCTTCGCGGGCGAAGTGGTCGGCCATGTACTGATCGCCGGCGGCCGCGGCCATGTTCGCCGGTGAAGAGAGCGCCTCGGCGAGCTCGTACTCGAGCTGCTGCAGACTGATCTCGGTCGGCTTCGGCGGCAGCTTCCCGGCCGCGGGCGGTTTCGGCTTGCGCTTCGGCGGCTTGTCGCGCGGGCCGCGCGCGTCCCGGACCTTCGCCTCCTCGATCGTCTCCGATCCCTCTCGGTAGATGATCCCTTTCGACCCGGGGATGTACTGCTTGCCGTTCTTGTGGGTCCGCCACCCGTCATCCGCCGCCGGCGGCGGCGCGGTGACGTCCGGCTCGCCGGCGGTCTCGAGCTCGTCGACGAGCGTTGCGCTCATCGCTCACCAAAGTGCCGTGCGGCCCAGCTCAGCTTCTCCGGCTCCTGGACCGCGGCGACCTCCGCCGCGGCCGCGGCCGCGACCTCCGGCGCCGGCCCGGGCGCGCCCGCGGCCGGCGCGGCCGTGGTTGGGGCTGGTGCGGCTTGGAAGGCGCCGAGCTCGTCCATCCTGCCGATCATCAGCTCGACGATCCGGTTGCAGTCCTCATCGGACAGTCCGGAGAGCATCGGGCCGAGCTGCTCGACGACCTGGTCGACGATCGCCTTCCGGTCCGCGTCTGACAGCTGCAGGTCCCCGCGCTTCTCTGCACCGCGGACGATCTGCTCGGCCCGATCGCGCGTCTCGGTCGCGTTCGCGTCGGCCGGCGCCGGCGGCGCGGCGGGCTCGGTCGCCTCGGTCACGGTCACATCCGACGTTCCCACTTCAGTCACCTCGCTTAGGTGTTCTCACCGGGCCGGACCGTAGCGCCGTAGGCGCTGATTGTTGAGTTGCGTGACGGAACGCAACTAATCTGTCGCGCGCCCATGGTCGACAATCGGTTGCGAGGGATGAGCGACACCGGCCCCGACGCTGTCTCAGAGTTCGACGAGAACCTGTACGCGCTGATCGTGTACCTGCACGCGAGCGCCAACCGCGACCTGATCGAGCAGCTGATCGCTGAGCAGATCAACTACAGCCAGCTGACGCTCCTGGAGCTGCTGCGCGGCGGGCACCGGCGCCCCACGATCCGCGAGACGGCAGCGATCCTGCACATGACCGCCGCCGGCGCGAGCCGCACCGCCGCCGCGCTCGCCAAACGCGGGCTGATCACCCGCGAGCCGGACGAGACCGACTACCGCGGCCGGCGGCTGATGATCACCACGGCCGGCGAGCGGACCATCCTGCGGCTGCACCAGGCGCGCTACCGGCCGATCGAGCAGCTCCGCGACCTGCTCGACACAGAAGAGCTCGAGCAGCTCGCCGCCGCCCTCGAGCGCGTCACCAAACGCCCCGCGATCGCCGCCTGCCGCCTCCCCGCCGCCGCCTGAAATCACGGCGCTTCTGCACCGCGCGGCCGGCGCGGCGAGAACCGCCGCGATATTGCAGCGGTTCTCGCCAAAAGCAGCGCTATTCAGCCCGTGAGGATCCTGAGCGCCTTCGCGCCGTTTAGGTGGCGCAGCTGCTCGTCATAGCAGTCCACGCGCACCGTTCCATCCCACCAATGACGGACCTTGATCGACGCGGTTGCCCCGGCGGCAAGACCAGCGGATCGCGCGCTCGGGTGTTGTCTCTGGAAGCGTCATGCCAGCAGCTCCCCGATCGCCGTCCTGAGCACGATCATGGCGGTGGCCGGGTCATCGCAGAGGGTCAAGATCACCGCCTCACGGCAAGCCGCCCGAGTCGTCTC
>Ga0153952_1000278_pt1 | contig 16705 bp, 12 predicted proteins | sample TSNJ036MetaG_FD_104746 | JGI IMG/M metagenome (GOLD analysis project Ga0153952, IMG submission 104746) | Attine ant fungus gardens microbial communities from New Jersey, USA - TSNJ036 MetaG | ecosystem: Host-associated > Fungi > Mycelium > Unclassified | place: USA: New Jersey, Wharton State... | reverse complement strand
AGTCGAGCTGGTGATAAAAATGGCTTTTGAAAATCCCAAATTGCTACGCTTTCGAGACTGTGTTCCCAGTAATAAAGAGGTGTGAAGTCTAATTAGCAACACTATGCTTTTGGGGATTTAAATTAAAATACAGTCGCTATAAGAGCGAGTCGTAAAGGACTGGGGAAATGAAGGCTTTTATTATTGGAGCTGCCGGTTTTGTAGGGAAACACTTGATAGACCATTTACGCGATGAACGCGGATGGTCTATTGTTGTTTCTAAGTTACCCCATGAGCAAATCAATACCGCCGGTGTCGAAATATACGATTTAGATATTCTGGACAAAAATGCAGTGCAGACCTGCCTGCAAGTAATACAACCGGATTGTATTTTTCACCTTGCAGCGCTCAGCTCAGTGGCACTTTCTTGGAAGGAGCCGGGTCTTACCGTTGACATCAATATAAAAGGCTCTCTGAATGTATTGGATGCGGTGCGAACGCTTACGAAGCAGCCCCGGGTATTACTGATCGGTTCTGGGGAAGAATATGGACTAGTCTTACAGGAAGAAATCCCAATTACCGAAGAAAATAATCTGCGCCCAGGTAATATCTATGCTGCTACTAAGGCCTGTCAAGGCATGATTGGCAAAATCTATGCCAACGCCTATAATATGGATATTATGATGATACGCGCGTTCAATCACATTGGCGCTGGACAAGCTCCCATGTTTGTTGTAAGCGATTTTTGTAAACAAGTGGCCGAGATTGAAGCTGGGAAACGAGAGCCAATAATTCGTGTAGGTAATCTCTCCGCTAAACGTGATTTCACCAATGTGCGAGATGTAATTCGTGCATATTCATTGCTTATGGAGAAAGGAAAGAGCGGGGAAACCTATAATGTGGGTCAAGGGGTAGCAATCTCCGTTGATGATATACTAAAAATTATATTAGCAAATGCAACAAGAAAAATACAAATTGAAATTGATCCTGATCGACTCCGCCCAGTTGATATACCAATCATTGAAGCCAATATAGATAAACTTACTGCAATAACAGGATGGCACCCTGTTATTCCTTTAGAGCGAACACTTGTTGAAACTCTAAATTACTGGAGAAATATTGTAGCTTTGTAGAATAAAATAGCCGAAATGGAGCTTGGTAAGCATGTACTTTCATAGCGACAAAAAGAAGCGATTCGTTTTTAGCTTTGTAGCATCGGTGTTTATAATAGGTGGACTTTTCATTTGTGTAAAACCTAATTTATTTTTGACAAATACCGTATGCCTTTGGGTTTTGGCATTCGTTTATTTATTATCTTACCTATACTTTGTGTTTACAAAAATTATTGCTAATAAAGTCAAGGGTGAACACCTGCATATACCCATTTATTTGTCAATTTCATTCGTATTATCCCTGATTTTGTTGATAGTTATGCCTTTTAAACTCAATAATATTATTGATAATAATATTATTGAGCGAAACATGTTGAATACAGATACAATTACTTTTATCACTACTGGAGAAAAAAATCCATTATCAAGCGGATATGATATTTGGCTTGAAGGAATTCGCGTTAATAACCAAGATTATAATCTTTATGATCTTGCACTGCCTGATTCTTGGACTTTTGTTGAAGACCGGCCATTGTCTACAACTGCCCAGGTCTCATCTATCGTAATTGATTTGCCCAAAATGTCAGAGTATATAATCTATATGCGTAAAGTTCCTAGCGGTGGTATCGTGCAAATTGAACTGAATGGAATGTCCATGAAATATGATTTGTATAATGAAAATTCAATTCAAAGGAATATTGTAGATTTATCAACTTTATTGCTAGCTCAATATACAATAAGCTCTTATGAATATATAATTTTTTATCTAATTGCTTGGATACTATATTTGATTATATCTCTATCTTGCTTGCCTTATGTCGCACACCTGTTTAAAAAAACAAGTAATTAAAATCAGTAATGCTTTTCTGGCTCTGTGGAGGTCATGATGACAAAAAAAATAGCAGAAATCATGCGATTTAAAGAGATGATTAAAAGTTTAGTCCGTAAGGAATTGCGAACTAGATATAAAGGATCTTTCTTAGGATTTTTATGGACATTTGTCAATCCGTTATTACAGCTCGCAGTATATTCGATTATTTTCCCTTATGTTATGCGTATTCAGCAAGAGAACTATGCTATGTTTTTATTTGTGGCATTAGTACCGTGGAACTTTTTTACCAGTGTCCTGCAAGGCAGTTGTGGATTAATAGTAAACAACAGTAGTCTTGTAACTAAAGTATATTTCCCTAGGGAGGTTCTTCCCCTTTCATATGCAATTAGTGGATTTCTTAACTTGTGTTTTGGATATATGGTGGTAATTCCAATGCTAGCTATATTTGGGATACCACTGACATGGAATATGTTGTGGCTACCAATGATTTTTATCATTCAATTTGTCCTATGTGCCGGAATTGCCTTTTTTGCCTGTGCAATCAATGTTTATTTTCGAGACTTAGAATTCATAATTAGTATTTTGACTATGGCATTATACTTTATGACACCAATCATGTATTCAATTGATGCTTTTCCTATGAGATTACAAAAGCTGATTTTGCTAAATCCCATGGCTGGTCTCGTGATGTCATATCGCGATGTTATGTATTTGGGAGTTGGACCGGATTTCAATAAAATGTTATATCCCACATTGTTTGCCGTAGTTCTCTTTATTATTGGTTTTATTGCCTTTGGCAAGTTGCAAAAAAACTTTACTGAAATACTATAGCAAAGGTGAAATATAATGGAAACAGCTATTCAATTAGACCATATAACAAAAAAATTCCGTTTATATTATGATAGACCGACTACCCTTAAAGAAAGACTCGTGCGTGGAAGCAAAGGGGCATACCGAGACTTTTTAGCACTTGAAGATGTCTCGCTTCAGGTCAAAAAAGGGTCTACTATTGGATTGATTGGAAAAAACGGTTGCGGAAAGAGCACACTATTAAAAATTATTAACAGAACGATGTTCCCTAATAAAGGGACGCTTCAAGTAAATGGAAAAGTCTCAAGTCTAATTGAATTAGGAGCGGGGTTCCATCCAGAGTTGTCCGGAAGAGAAAACATTTACACAAACGCTTCCATATTTGGTCTTACTCAGGCAGAAATAGAGAAGCGTATTCCACATATTATTGAGTTTTCCGAATTGGAAGAATTTATTGATAATCCTATACGTACCTACTCTTCTGGTATGTATGCACGTCTCGCTTTTTCGGTCGCAATCCATGTAGATGCGGAAATCTTATTAGTGGATGAGATATTAGGAGTCGGTGATTTGAATTTTCAGGCTAAATGTGCAAATAAAATTTATGAAATGCGTCGTTCTGGTACGACAATCGTTTTGGTAACGCATGATATGTCTAGCATTGACAGGCTTTGTGATTATGTTATTTGGCTAGATCATGGCAAGTTAGTTGACCAGGGTGACCCTAAGGAAATGCTGCAAGCATATATGGCCTTTATGGCAAATGAGCAGGATGAACGCACAAAGAGTGAGGAAAAAGCGCAAGAGAAGCGTAATAAAGCCGTCGGGGGACAAAATACATTACCCGAGCCTCCGGTTTCTGGTGGAAACTATATTGCCCTTAGCAGTATCACAGAAATGGGAGATCATTTCGGAAATGGCGATGTCTTGTTCACGGATATGAAGTTGCTTAATGATCAAAATGCCGACAAGCGATCCTTTAATTACGGAGAACAGATGACGTTGCTTCTGGATTATATTTGTCAAAATCCAACAATACAAAACAGTGTTAATATTGGAATCGAAATATATACTTCTCAAGGTATGCTTATATATACAGTAAACTCTGTAAGAGACGGCTTGTCATGCATATCGCTCATGGAAAAAGGACAGATTTCTATTTTACTTGATCCCATTACCTTGCTCCCAGGGGAATATACTGTAGGAGTGGCGATTGCAGATACTGGTGAAACTATAAGCTACGACCATTACCACAATATTGCAAAATTCAAAATATACTCTTCTACACAGGAATTAGGAATCGTCCACCTTCCTCACCGATATTGCGTTGATGGAAACTGGTATAATTGTAAGGAGCTATAGATTATGGATGAAAACAGAAAGCGAAAGCAAGAAGAATACAGTGATAAAATGATGCAATATTATGCGCAAACCAATGATAATGATTTTCAAGATAAAATGGAGTCTCTAAGGAATAAATTAGTAGATGCATCTTATAATTTTATTGTAACATTTGACGGTGCTATTGTCACCCATCGAAAAGGGCTTGTGGGAAAACTTGTTGTATTAGTAAAACGAGCTATAAGAAAATGTACTCATTTTCTATTGCAACCGTATGCTGAAAAATCATATCAATTTCAAACCAAATCATTAGAAACAATAGGCGGGATCATCGATCTTCTCGGTGGAATGGGGGAAGAATATGGGCATGAGAAAATGTCCAGCTATCTCGAAAATGTTGCAGTCCAAATGAAGGATGTTCGTGAATCAGCAAGTAAACAAATAAGTGCCATTACCGAACAAAATGAAGCCCGCTGGATTGAGATACAAGCACTGCACACTCGCAAGATAGAGGAGTTACAAGATGCACAAAATAATTATCTAAATGAAAAAGAAAGTGTATTACACCTAAATAACGAGGTTCAGCTAAAAATGAACCACTTAAATTTTGTTGAAGAGCGTGTGAATACTCATTATCAGCAGGTATTGGATAGTATTAATCTACAAATGAGAGAGTTAAATTATATTAAAGCTAGTATCGTGGATTTGAATCAAGATATTAAAAACAACATAAATAAAATTGACACTGATAATGGGAAAATCAATATTTGTACGCAAATTGAAAATACAATAGACTTTTCCGTTTCGCTGGAAGGAAGAAACACTGGATTTATGAGTTATGCACAATGTGGGGAAGATGGTATATTGCATTATATTTTCCATGTTAAGTATAGAATGGATCCTTCAAACATTAGATATATTGATATTGGGTGTAATGATTATAAAAAGGATAGCAACACTTTTTATTTTTATAAAACGGGAGCTAATGGGGTTCTGGTAGATGCTAATCCCGTTTGTATCGAGTTAGCAAGGCAATCACGACCGAGAGATATTGCATTAAATGTGGGCATCGGTGCTCAAGATGCTTCAAATATGACCTTTTATATATTAAATAATTATGGATTAAGCAGCTTTTCTAAAGAAGCTGTGTATGATGCTATCAATAAAAACCCAGAGCTATCTATTGATTCTGAATTATCAGTTCCGGTTATGGGAATTAACACCCTTCTAAGCCAATATTATCCTGATGGCCAAATTGATTTGCTTTCAATTGATGCTGAGGGTATTGATATCGATATATTGACCGCCATTGACTATAACCAATTTCGACCGAAAACGATTATAGTTGAAGCCATAGATTATGATCCGGGCCTAGTTGTAGGACAAAAACGCACAGATATTATCAGCATTATGAAACAGAAGGGCTATCAAGAATTTGCATTTACAGGTATAAATAGTGTTTTTATTGATCCCAATCTTTTTAACGATTGAGATACAGTTGGAGTAAAATATGTGGGAGGGAGAATCACACTACAAATCGCATTCAATTAAAATGCTTTTGTATGATGAGATAAATGATGAAGATAGGAATCGATTTACGACCATTTATGACAGGATCCCGGTTTCGTGGAATTGGGATTTATGCAAAAGGCCTCATATCTCAACTTTTGATTCAAATGCCGGATGCTGAGTTCCATCTTCTAAATATGTATGGCTGCTTTGAAGACGAACTGCCGGATCATGCCCACTGTTACGTCCATAATTATTACACTGGTCCCAGCATATATGATGTAGGTGAGCGGCAGCTCTTTACCGATTCGCGGACAATATCTATACTGGAAGCACAGGTAAAAAATTTTATCAAAATTAGTAATATAGATATTATGCTTTTCCCGAGTCCAAATGAATACGGCAACTTTTTTAAAGCAGAGTGGTTTGAGGGGGTTGCTACTGTAGCAATTCTGTATGATCTAATTCCGCTTCTATTTCCTAACCAATGTTTGTATGATAAAGTGACAGCCAATGATTACAATCAATCGCTTATATTTTTACAAAGCCTAGATATGCTGCTTGCTATTTCTCAAACGACAAAGGATGATGCAGTAAAATTATTAAATATTCCAGAGGCTCAAATACATGTTATTTATGCGGGTATAGATGCTCATTTTCAAAGAATGGCACAAGTAAAGCCGAAATCATTGAAAGATAAATATAAGATTTCAGACTCATTTATGATGTTTGCTGGTGGCATAGATTTCAAAAAGAATATCGGGACTATCTTGGACGCATACTCTTTGTTGCCAGTTTCCATAAAAAAACGCTATCAATTTATCATTGTTGGAAAAACAGTTCAAAGCGAAATTGACCGTTATTTAGCTCATGCCCAAAATAATGGAGATGAGGGTAGGGTTATCTGTCTAGGTTTTGTACCTACAGATGATCTAGTTGCTTTATACAATATTACAGATTTATTTATCTTTCCATCTTTATACGAGGGTTTTGGCTTACCTGTCATTGAGGCTATGGCATGCGGGGCAAGAGTGGTAACATCCAATAGCTCCAGCTTGAGAGAAATTGCGGAAAATCATGCTACTTTAGTTAATCCCAAATCGGCTAAGAGCATTGCTCGGGGCATCCAATATGTATTGGATAATCCAGTTCAAAGTCTTGAATGTGCTTGTGAGGCTGAGGAATATGCCAAGTCTTTCACGTGGCGGAAAGTAGCAAAAATGGCTTGCGATGCCATTTCTGGCTTAACGATAAAAGATTTACCTGCAAAACCAGCTTATCATTTTGAGGTGACGGATATTTTACTGCAAGATGTTGCCAGTGTCTACTCGCAGTCTAAAATACCCATGGGTAAATATGTCGCCAATACGCTAGCGCAACAATTTTACATATTAGAGAACCAGCTTGAAGAATCAATAAATATGCCAATAAACAGAATTATATTCGACATGACAGTAGTTCGTGAGTGGATAAAATCTAATTATAGTACTGGTATTGGCCGTGTGAGTCTAGAGCTTTTTAAACAACTTAAGGGACTAATTAATGTAGTGCCTATTTCTATGAGTATGAATTCAAATGATTTAGTTTGTCAGTTAATCCAGGAATCATCAATGGAACTGAAAGATAATTTAGTTAAGCCCACAGCTCAAGATATATATTTAATGCCAGAAATTCAACTCCGTGGTGTGCAAATAGCAGAGAATCATCCTAAGGCCAATATACTTAGAAGCCATAATATTAAATGCTTTGCAATTTTGTATGATTTATTGCCGCTAACAATGCCGGAATATTTTGAAGAAAAAACAGCTAATGCATTCGATGGATATGTACGAGAATTATTAGCTAATTATGATGGCATCATAGCCGATTCCAAAGCGGTTATTGATGATTTGTTAGCATATTTTAAAGCAAATATTCGCCAATCTTATTATCATCCTATAAAATTAGGCTACTTCCATCCCGGGATGAATAGTTTTAACAAAATATTTGATGGCGAAGTGCCACAAGAAATAAGAAACTTTTTTGATGGATTAGAATATATTTTTCTAATGATAGGGACGGTGGAACCACGTAAAGGCCATGAGTTTGTGCTAGATGCATTTGATGAATTATGGGAAAATGGTTATAATTATAAATTATGTATTATGGGTCACATTGGATGGAATATGGACAGGTTTTTGAAGAGACTTAAAATTCATCCTGAGTATGGTGGAAAAATAGTTTTTTTTGAAGGCACTTCTGATGCAAGCATACAGTATGCATATGAAAACTCAACAGCATTAATACAGGCTTCAGCTGGTGAGGGATTTGGACTTCCATTAATTGAAGCCAGTATATACAATCTGCCAATTCTTTGTAGCGATATTCCTGTTTTTCATGAGGTCACACATAATATTGCTCTCTTTTTTAATAGAGATGACATCCAGAATTTGATTGATTGTATATCCGAATTTTTGTCATTAGAAAAAGAGGGGATGCTCCCCCTTTCATCAAGTATCCCTTCATTAACATGGAAACAAAGCACACAGATAATGAGTACAATGCTTCTTGAGGATCACGGGTGGTATGCCGAGATTTCAAAAGATGGATCTGTTAAATATTATTTTGAAGGTGAGAATAAATGAAAAAAATGTTAATTGTATATCCTAATAACTTTTTACAAGGAATGCACGGAACAAATAGTCGGGTGTATCAACTAGTTTCTGCCTTTAAACAGCTTGGATATAATATTGATCAATTTGGCTATGAAAACTTCTCTAAAGATTCTTCTTTTGTGGGTTTCGATAAAACTAATTCTAATAGATTAATTAGCAATCTATACTTATATGATTTTATTAAAGGCTATAACAATCTTAATACTTCTGATACTGTAATTCGATTTACTGACCGTGTAAAGAGAAAGTTGAGACGATCTGATGCCAATAGCAATACAAAATATTTACAGGATTGGGCTCCAGATGGAGCCTGCAGGTTATTCAATGAAATTATTGAAAAAAACATTTATGATGTTGTGGTAGTATTTTATACATATCTCGCTAATTTGTTAAAAAATGAAAACATTAAAGCTAAAAAAATATATTTTATGGAAGACAGCATGTTTTTACAACAATATTCTTGGGATTATAAAAACAATCCGAGTTTAACGTTAGGGAAACTGCTAGATGAAGAATTAGATAGGCTCAAGTTTTTTGATGAGATATTCTGTATATCCTACGATGAAAAAATAATGTACGAAAAATTTATAGGAAAAGAGATACATTTTTTGCCTCATATACAGCCCGAATCCATACAAAAAGCCAACACACCATTAGAGACTAGAAAATGGGATGTTATGTTTTTAGGGTTCAATAATCCTTTTAATGTAGAGGGAATGAACTGGTTCGTCAAAGAAGTTTACCCGCATCTAAATCCTAAATTGAAATTGGTTTTTGTAGGTTCAGCTACATATGAATTAGAGACAACTCATTCAAATATTGATATAATTCCTTTCGCCCCTGATCTAGACGAAATATTTGACAATACTAAAGTATCAATTTGCCCAATGTTTCGAGGTACTGGCATGAAAATTAAAGTTGTCGAATCTATGGCTAAAGGAATTCCTATTGTATGCAATGAGCGAGGCATAGATGGGTTTCCAGATAAAATGCGGTGCGGTTGTTTTGTAACTCAAGATCCTACAGAATTTGCAGAATATTTAAATAAATTAGTTACAGACCAAGCTTTCTATAAGAATGCCGTTAGCGAAATAAATGAGTATTATGGTATGCTTTTTAATAGATCAAAATATCTCAAGGATTTAAAAGATATATTATGCTAGACTATATAAATTGGATAAACAAGAGAAAAGAATTTGTTATATATATTTTTTTTGGCGGATTGACAACACTTGTAAATTATGTAAGTTACTTCACACTAACACGTTATTTTCAAGTGGATTTTTATCTTAGCAATGTATTTTCTTGGGGCATCGCAGTATTATTTGCTTATATTACAAACAAAATATTTGTTTTTGGTTCAAAGATAAATAGATTTATATTAATTTTAATAGAATTTTTAAAGTTTTTAAGTTCAAGAGTGTTATCTGGCATAATCGATACAGCTCTTCTTTATTTTTTCGTAGAGTTCTTAAATATTAATGACATGATTATGAAAGTAATCAATGGTGTCATAGTCGTAATCTTGAATTATATTTTAAGCAAAGTATGGGTATTTCATAAAAGGGTGATAAAATGAATCATTTAATATCAATCATAGTTCCATGTTATAATGAACAAGAATCATTACCTTTGTTTTATAACGAAATAATATTGACAATGAACACAATGAAAACTTCTTATAACATTGATTATGAATTGATATTCGTTGATGATGGATCGAAGGATAATACACTATTCATGCTGAAAGACCTTTCAGCTCAAAATCAAAAGGTCAAATTCATCTCCTTTTCAAGAAATTTTGGGAAAGAGAGTGCAATGTATGCAGGATTACAAAATGCTCATGGTGATTATGTAGTCGTTATGGACGCAGACTTGCAGCACCCTCCACAATTTATACCAGAAATGTATACGGCAGTTGCGTTGGGTGAATATGATAGCGCAACTACAAGGCGCACTTCTAGGCAAGGGGAATCTGAGATCCGCTCATTCTTTTCCATAATTTTTTATAAGTTAATGAATAAAATATCTGATGCTGATATTGTTGAAGGTGCCCAGGACTTTCGTTTTATGACCCGGCAAATGGTGGATAGCATTTTACAATTATCGGAGTATAACCGGTTCTCAAAAGGAATTTTTAGCTGGGTAGGTTTTAAAACTAAGTATTTGGAATATGAAAATGTAGAACGAGTAGCAGGTCGTACCAAATGGTCTTTTCTCAACTTGTTAGCTTATTCATTGGAAGGAATATTTGCTTTTTCAACTACTCCATTATATATATCTTCTTTTCTAGGAATAATATTTTGTTTGTTTTCAATAATAATGATATTCATCATTATTATAAAAACCGTCATTTGGGGGGATCCTGTAGCCGGATTTCCTACATTAATCTGCGTTATTTTTTTTATTGGAGGACTTCAGCTATTCTGTAATGGAATTGTGGGTCAATATCTGGCAAAAGCTTACTTGGAAGTTAAAAATAGACCCATCTATATTGTTAAAGAGAAAAACACAGATGCAACGAGGAAATGTGAATGAATATTAATCTACATAAATCCAGTAGGCAGATATTATTTTTAATATGTAGCTTATTAGGTGCATCAATTTTTCTGCTAATTTATGGACCCAATATAATCAATGTTTCGAATGATAGCTGGTTATTAAGTGGAGGCGATATATCGCAACATTATTTAGGATGGCGGTTTTACCGATTATCAGGATGGAATTTTCCAATAGGCTTAATTGATGGCCTATGCTATCCAAATAAAGTATCCATTATATATACCGATTCAATTCCAATCTTTGCGATTATATTTAAATTATTGTCTCCGTTTCTTCCTAATACATTTCAGTATTTTGGATTGTGGGGTCTTTTGTGTTTCATTCTGCAAGGTGGATTTTCAGCGTTAATATTATTAAAAATATCGGAGAATAAATCTCTATGTATTATTTTTTCCTGCTTTTTTATTTTATCCACGACAATGATTAATCGGATGTATATGCATACGTCCTTAGCTGCACATTGGGTTATACTGGCTGGTATTTGCGTATGGCTATATAATGATATATTTAATACATTTCATCGTAAAGTAATCATATGGAGTACAATCTTGGCTCTGTGTCCTTTTATACACATTTATTTTACGCCAATGATTTTTATTATTATGTGTGGAGACTTGCTTTTATATAGTCTTGAACATAAAAAAATAAAAGAATCTATTTGTATTATACTTTTATCTCTAACAACTTTATTTGTCGGTATGTTTCTTTTAGGCGCTTTTTATGGGAATGGCTCAGCAGGTTCCGAGGGTTTAGGTTATTATAGTGCTAATATAAATTCATTAATCAATCCTCTTGGAACTTCACACTATCTGCGGGATTTGCCAATGGCTACGGGTGGCCAGTACGAAGGTTATGCTTATCTGGGCTTAGGTGTCATAATCTTATTGTTCATTTGTATTCATATATATACTGAAAATATAAATTTATCACGCAATAATCTACCCTTGGCGATTAGGCAAATCATAAAATCCAATTATAAGCGATATCTTCCTGTTATTTTAGTATGCCTGGCATTCTATATGCTTGCATTGAGCCCAGTTATCACATATAACACTCATGTTTTGTTCGAAATTCATTATCCAACTTTTATTAATAAGGTTTTGAGTATATTTAGAACCTCGGGAAGATTTCTATGGGCTATAGCTTATTTAATTATGATATTGATATTTTTTACAATTAATAAGTTTAGTAAAAAATCAAGTGCGATTTTTATTTGTAGTATATGTCTGATTATACAAGTATCCGATTTATCAGATACTTTACAACAAAAACATAAATATTTCACATATGAAATTTTGGAGCATGAAATAAATAATTCCACAACTTGGAATTATTTGATGTCCAATCATTCTTATGTAATCTTTGTATTTGAAAGCGTTTATACTAAAGAGAATTCGAATAAGGTCTTTTACATTAGCAATATAGCTGCAGATTATAACAATAACTTAAATAATTTCTACATATCTAGACCTGACTCTGATGCAATCGCTGAAAATTTAAATTCTATTATCACTGATTTACAGCAAGGTCAGGGTAAGCAAGAGAATATTTATATATTTGAAGATTTTTTTGATATTTGGAAAAAAGGATATAGTTTAAACTATTATCAATTAGATGACTGCATAATAGGCATTCCGGAAGAAATCCCGATGAATAAGCTTGAGGGTGCCAAGCGCCTAAATGCTGATGAAAATAAAATAGATATTACGCCATTAAATAATGAGTATTTAACAAACGGGACGGACACAGAAAATACTAGGATTCTGTATCCGAACGGTATTTCTTACGGTCCCTATATCTCTCTGGACTCTGGAGCATACCGAATTAAAGTACAAGGTTTAAATTTGCAAAAATGTGATTTTGATATATATAGTAATACGAATGATGAATATATATATTTTGATATAGTTGATCATAGCGATAACGAGGTGTATGTTCAAATCGATCTTGATTCAAGAATTGATAATTTAGAATTCCGAATTCATAATAATACGGAAAACGATATAACCATAAATCAAATGCAGTTATATGTTATTTCGGAGGATTTCGATGATTGAGAAAATTAAAAAGAAAGAATCCATTGCACTTCTGGTAGGTTTTGTAGCACTGTTAACTTTGCATACATTATATATCCCGCAACTTAATTTACCTTATGTAAATTATGATGAGTATGGTTATTGGGGAATTGCCGCTTTCTTGGCTGGCTATGATTGGTCAGATTTATTATCAAATTATTGTGCGTACTACTCTTTTGGATATTCGTTATTATTATTTCCACTATTTTTAATATTTGACAATACGACTACAATGTATCATGCTGCACTATTTGTTAATGCAATTTTGTTATCGCTTCTTTTTTTATTTATATATAAGATACTTAAACAAACCTTGAAGGGTATTAATGGTAAAGCGATATATTTATTGGCTTTATGTTTATCGTGTTATCCATCATATCTTGTTCAGGGGTACATGGCATGGACAGAAACACTTAATTTGTTTCTTGTTTGGATAATAATTTATTTGTTTTATATGCTTGAGTTTAAGTCTGAAAAAGTAACTTTAATAATTATTTTATTATCAATTATTTCTGGATATTTATATTGGGCACATCAAAGAAATATCGGAATAGTATTGGCGGTTCTAAGTACACTACTATTATTATATCTTAAGAAACAAATTAGAAAGAAGAATATACTTATATTTACGATCCTAATAACAACATTTTTAATATTAAATATATTAATTGCAAATTACTTGAAAAATAATATTTGGATAAATCCTCAGCATTTTGGAAATGAATACCAAAGTATACTTAATAAGACACTTTCTTTGTTTGCAAATGATGGTATAAAGCATATGCTTTATACTTTTAGTGGCCAGTTATTTTATATTGGAGCTAGTAGTTTGCTATTTGGATATATTGGTTTATATTGGTTTGTAAATAAAATATATATACAATTATCTTCACAAAAACAAAAAACTATAATAGATAAAATTAAAAACATACAATTGGCACCATCATTATTTATATTTATCTTTTTGGGTTTCGTTTTTACATTTATAATTAGCATTATATTTCATAGTGGAAAAATAAGTGGATCAGGAATTATTTATGGCAGATTAAACGATCCATTTATAGTACCAATAGCTATGATAGGAATTTACGCGATATTTAAAGATAAAGTATTTAATGAAAAAATAGTATTAATAATTAATCTTGTGTTTGGCATTTTGGGATTTATTGCAAAACAAGGTATTAGTACGATAAAAGAGCCTCTACTTAACTCAACTAGTGCAATTGGAATGAGTGCTTTTTTTGATATAAATAACATAAAAATAGGATTATTATTTACCGTTGTATCCTTGGTATTTTGGTTTATATATTATATAATTAAATACAAATATAAAAAAAATATAATTATTGCAGCATCATATATTATGATTTTTGCTTTTGAGTTTGCCAATTTTAGTCATGTGTTAATTGATGATTTAATCTATGCTAGCAATATTAATTCTTCTATACAAGATGTTTCCGATTATTTAAAAACAAATCAAAACAAATCTATTTATGTTAATTCTAAAACAAATGCTTTAGGTTTACTTCAATTTATATTATATAATACCAAAATTAACTTTACAGATGATGGCTACAATCTTGACAATAAAAATATATTGTTAATAGATAAAATAGATAACTGGAAATCATTAAAATTGCAGAAAGAATATAATTATAATGGCAGAATTGGAAAATTGGATATATGGTTATCTAGTGAAGAACCGTTATCCAGTGATCAAACTGATGAAATTCTTGAAATACCATTATCACTATTTACTTTACATCAGGGGAGTTTAAAAGATAATACCATAATATCTAATGGTGAAGAAGGATTTTTGACATCTGGCCCCTATATAAATCTCCCAGTTGGTAATTATAAAGTGATTATTAACTACAATCTTCTTGACCATGATGACAATAATACCGCATACTTTGAGATAGCAAGTAACTTTGGAACATTTAATAAAGTTTGGATACCAATAGAACAAAAGGGTCAGAACACAGTAGTTGAGATACCAATTACTATAAATCATAAAAATGAAGATTTTGAAATTCGATCCTTTTGTAGTATAGGTTCATTACTAAATATATACTCTATTTCCTTAAAGCATGAGCTTTATCGCTATATAAGATATATACCTATAAATGAACTAGGTGGAGGAATTGGAAAAATAGAACAAAACTATATCTTTAATCAAAATATGGATGATGATTTTCTATTGTTAGGTCCTTACATACCATTGCCTGCAGATAACTATATTTTAAATATGGAATTCATGCTTGAAAACGCAGAAGACTTCAGTGAAATAGGGTATGTTGATATTGCGTCAAATGGCTATGTTTATACATCTGTAAGTATCGACAAAATCAATTTTTCTAACAATAAATATACACTAGTTCTCCCTTTTACATTATCTGCCGATACTAAAAATCTTGAATTCCGTTTTTTTTGTAAAGGTGGTGTCCCCATATCAGCAGGAAATGTATCTGTGCATTCTGCGGAATAAGATATATTTCCTAATATAATTCAAATATTAACGAAGAAGATTCAACGGAATTATCTTTGGCGTCATGTCGTAAAAATCAATATCGAGGTGTAGTATGAAACTCATCATTCAAATTCCATGTTACAATGAGGAGAATACGCTCAATCAAACTTATTCCGACCTGCCGAAGCACATTGATGGAATCAATGAAATAGAGTATTTGATTATTAACGATGGCAGCGAGGATCGTACTGTTGAAATTGCGAGGCATCTGGGCTTTCACTACATTGTTAACTTCAAGAATAATAAAGGCCTTGCCCGAGGATTTATGGCAGGTATTGACGCCTGCCTACACTTGGGCGCCGACATCATCGTCAACACTGACGCAGACAATCAGTACAACGGCGCCGATATAGAGCGGTTGGTACAACCCATTCTTAATGGCAAAGCCGACATCGTCATCGGTGAGCGACCCATCGACGAAACGGCCCATTTCTCCTGGGGAAAAAAGAAATTCCAGCGCCTGGGTAGCTGGATGGTCCGGGTGGCTTCCAACACCGATATCCCCGACGCTCCCAGTGGTTTTCGGGCTTACTCCCGGGAGGCGGCTCTTCGGATCAATGTTATTAATGAGTATACCTATACTCTAGAAACTATTATTCAGGCTGGGCGCAACAAGACTGCCATTACTTCAGTACCCATTCGCACCAACCCAGAGACACGAAAGTCTCGTCTGTTTAGTAGCATGTGGGCCTATATAAAGCGCTCATCATTAGTAATTATTCGTTCCTTTATGATGTACAAACCGCTTCAATTTTTTAGTATCTTTGGTATATCTTTATTTTTAATTGGATTAATTTTTATAATTCGTTTTCTCATTTTCTATTTTATAGGCGCTGGCAATGGACATATCCAGTCCTTGGTGCTAGCAACCTTATTAATACTAATTGGCGTACAATTTGGAATTGCTGGGTTACAGGCTGATATGATTGCAGCTAACCGCAAGATATTGGAAGATATTCAGTATCGAGTGCGCAAGGCAGATTGCACAATCGGCAATAAGGAAGAGGAGTGAACACAGTGAATCGTAACATTTTAACTGAAGCAATTCGCTGCGTTCTACAAATTGTATTGGGTGTATTCCTTTCCGCTTTTAATTAGGGTCTGCTGAAATCTCCAAGAATGGCATAACGACTGGAAAAACGTGCGGAAAAGTGGTATTATAAGGAGGAGGGATGAGTGAAAAAGCGGGAAAAAGGGGTACGTAAGATGTACAAAACGCAGTGCAGTGGTCAACAGCGAATAGAAGAATTCCGGAAGCCGTTTGCAGGAAAACTGTGTGGGAATAATCGTTGGGTGCGTCT
>Ga0153952_1000259_pt1 | contig 17113 bp, 21 predicted proteins | sample TSNJ036MetaG_FD_104746 | JGI IMG/M metagenome (GOLD analysis project Ga0153952, IMG submission 104746) | Attine ant fungus gardens microbial communities from New Jersey, USA - TSNJ036 MetaG | ecosystem: Host-associated > Fungi > Mycelium > Unclassified | place: USA: New Jersey, Wharton State... | reverse complement strand
GTGACTTGGCTTACTAAGTCCCATTCTGCTTCTGTCTTTACTCCATTGTATGCTTGGGGATTTTAGACTGAGTGTTCAGAATGTGTGGGACGTCTTTTTTCCTACTCGAGGCTCTCATAACACAGAGAGAGAGAGATGATAGGGGTAACTTGTTGTTAGGTCTCTCTATACTACTAGAGTATATATTAGGATTAAAAATCATAGAGTAAACAAATAAGAAAACAAAAGAAACATTCCAATAGCCCATTATGGCAGGGAGTGAAATAATAAGGCAGGGTCTTCTTTTAATTATATGACTAGTACTCTCTGTTCTCCTAATCCTTCTACCCAGCCTACTCCTATGTCCAACCATTGAATCCAGCCTTCTGGTATAGCCCAAGAAGCCTCAAAGTAAGCACAAGTGGTCTGCTCTTAAGTACAGTATCTTTGTCAACCCTCTCGATTGTGACTCTCTCAACCTCTCTATTCAATTCCTTGATACTCCTAACCTTCCTCCATATTTCTGGATGTCTCTTCTAGTCTAGATATCCTAGTGGTATTGCCCTCAAGAGGACTGTTCTGGTGTTTCTAATTATAGTCATCCATCAAAAGTGATCACCAAGATCTAATAGTAACTCTAAACTCTAATCCATCAAATAAAACAACTATCAAGTTATAATATTATTCTACCAAGAGAAACTAGCCTCTCTAAGGTTCTGGTTGTTCTTGAGAGTGCTTCTAGAGGGGAGTTCTGGGTTATGTCTGATATAGAATGGTTGGACAGGCCCTATAAGGTTGGTATAGTGGTAGTCATAGCCACTATTCTGCTACTCAAGTGGTATACACAAGTCCAGGACTAGGTGTCTAGTGGTTATATTTGAGGAGTCACATTCACTTCTCAAACTGGGTTATAGTATAGTTCTTGTAACAAATGTCATATATTTTGCCTAAAAAGGCTGCATAGCATGACATTGTCACTTATACTTAGAGTAGTTAGGTAGTTATCCAACATCCTTATATATGTTCCCTCCAGACTAGCTGTAAAACCATGGAACTAGAGAGAAATGTCTCTTATTTCTCTCAGTAGCATGTTCCTCACTCCAACTCCAACCTTTATATCACTTTCTGGAACCCAGAGTGTACATTTATAGTATTTTCACAGTAATTCACAGTATATTCCTAGCTTTTCCCATGCTGCTCCCTACCTTCCTGTCAACTGGTGAATTTCTGGAGTGCTTAGAGACAATAAAACTAGGGACTAGACTACTGGTATAGACAATATAAACTAGTGACTGTACAGTTATTCTTGATGACATTAAAGGCTGGAGTAACAGTTATGGTGTCATAGGGTTATGATATATATATCCCTCCAAGAGCCTCATCCTAATCTCTGAGGATTCTCCTCGAGACTCCACTCTGGTTGCCCTTACAGTGTGCCTAGTAAAGAACAAAGCTAGGGGAGTAATCTAATAGTACAGTATTTATGAGGTACCAATATTAGGTAATTTGTAAGAGGATAACAATGCAATAATTACTAGGATGTTCCGGAGAGGAGGTAGTGGCAATGGGGTCATGGTCACAGATCATGACACTTCAAATATTCAGAATTAGTAAAGGTAAAAATCTATGTTGGAGGCACAGTAATTGTTTTCTAGACTATAACCCAAGAGTTCATTCTAACACTTAGGCAATAATTAGATTCTGAGCTCTGTGAACAACTATTGAGTCATTTCTATGGCAATGCCAGCATATCCCTAAGCATGACCATATAGATAGCTTTAAGTATACCCTCAAGAGAAGGATCACATGAGGGAGAGGGTTTCAGCAGAATGTACTGCAACAAGATCAGAGCTTCGTAGCCATAGCATTGTCACGCTCTCGGTATCTCGGACTCGCATCCCCGTACCTCGCACCTCCATCTAATATTGTGTGTGTACCGGTTATATGAGCAGAAGCAGGGGAAGCCAAAAACAATGCTATTCCGGCCGCATCTTCTGGTTTTCCGAGACGACCTGTAGGCTGGTTTGCTCTGAAGACTTCCTCACCTGCCGTTCGAAGTCCAAAAGCAGTCATTTTGCTTGGGAAGACTCTAAAATAGAAGAAAGTTGGTGAATATTTCAATCAAATACCAATCAATGACTGGTGTACCCTGGAAGAATTGCGTTCACTCTGATTGGAAATTGATCAGCAAGATGGGAGATTGTAAGGAAGTGGAGCAATGTACGTAATAAACTGGGGTCCAAGTTTGACCGCCAGGGCTGATGTCAGATGATTTACTGGGGAACAAGCATTCTTTTGAATACTGATACTGAATCTGAAGGAAGACTCACCTGCGGCCTTGCTAGGTTGGTCTAAAGTGGATTATGAGCAAAGACTTTGCAAATGATAGAGAAAGATTGTCATACAGCTCCACGTGCCACTCCCAGAAACACTCAAAGAACTCTCACATTGAGGAATAATGGAAGAAGTCGAAGAAATATTGATGACTCGACCAGGATCGTTATTACAGGCATCCTTGGTTAGAAGGTCAGTCAAACTGGGATCAGAGCTCAATGAACTGGATAATTAGTCAAAGGCATCTTTACACACCCAGCCGTCACTAATAATAGTTTGAATTATTACTGTTTGGTGATGGCGAGTTGGCAGAACGTACAGTAAAATATGGATTTTACATTGACGTTGAACACACTATCCCAACCTTCCGCTTCTGGAAAGTCATTGTAAGGTCCACCCCATGTCTTTCCTGAGTTGTTCACAAGTACATGGAGCTTTTTTTCACGTTTGCGGAACTCCTGGATAAGTGCGTTGCATCCAGCTTTAGACTATATGGAAACAGCGATTAACATTCGGTATTGCTACTATGTGAAGGTCACTCACACCGACGTCTGCGACAATGTAGTCAACTTTGGAATGAGAAATATTCCTGATATCCGCGACAGCCTAGGACAGATGAAGTATAAGAGAAGACCGATAGATACACAATGGCAGACAAACTTCTTGAAGTTGCTTTTCCTTCCTCGCTGCAAGGTACACATGAGCACCATTTTGCGCAAAGCCACTTGCCATCATCTTTCCAATTCCGGAACCACCTCCAGTGATGAGAACTCAAAACGAACACATAAGCCTACGTAGATAAAGTGATCCGTCATACTTACCAATTTTGTCCTTGACATTAAACAAGGAAGAGATGGAAAGATCTTTATACTCTAGTTTAAGTCAGGAATAGGATTATTGGTCTTGAGGGCTTACTATCGGCCATTCGAGAGCTTGGCTGCTGGAAGGAAAGCTCGACTTGATGTTGTGTCGTCGGCTTTTGTAGTTGCCGGGACTTGATTTCAGAAGCACGTGACATAGTGTTAGTACATGAGTGTGTGTACATAAGTGATATCGATTTCTGTAGAATCCTACTTGCAGCTCCTAAATATATCAAGAGCATAAAATATGGTAATGTGCAGTAACACCTGTCAAAGAAGAACTCAGTCCCTGAATGCACAGAACCAAATGCACTATGGGACCCACTAGGGACATATCCACTAGGCCACAGGTCCATATGATTATGTCAGGACAAGCTAAACTAGAAATGGCAGAAAGTAATTACATAAGCCCAGAAATTCAGTTATCAGACCTTGAACAGACTGTCTACATACACCACATGATAAAAAGCTAAATTAAGAAAAAAGATCAGAACCTTGGCCTCAGTGCCTGCAAATAAGTGGCTCAATGCTCACTCCCAAGGATGAGTACAAAGCAAGAGCCTAGTCACTCTGAAGTAGTCAAGGACCAAGCTTAAGTAACCCAGTGCAAGGCCCCAAGCCAATATACAAAGTGTAATACAATTCCTCCTTATATACACTTCATATGTATTTAATTATATATATCTAAGTAGTAGCAAATTGATTACAAATGGTGTACCTTAGTCAGTGTACCCTCACAATTTTTCAATATATATATTCAACAAGTTAGAAGTGTGGCAAGTGGAAATAAGAGCTCAGCCTATTCATATGGTTCAAATCAATCAAATAATGGAGGAATGGAGGAATGAAGAGGCAGATGGATATGATTCACCTGAGAAAGTAATAAGCTACAGGAGGTGCCTAAGTCAACTATAGTAACAGTGTGGATAACAAGATACCTGAAATGTCACCTAGATAGGTGGATAACTGAAGTATGGGGACATACTCCTTTGCCCTGTTTATACTACAATCAGGTAATACTTGAGTAATTAGATGATTAAACTCTAACAGAGACATCACATCTTGCGTCTGGCACTAAAGCACCTTCTCTATTGGTCACGTTTCTCAGCGGCACATGAAATGGCATCGGGCAAAGACTGACTGTCACTGACTGTCACTCTTGCCCATAATACTGGCCTGTATGCCAGGGAGCCAATTGTTGGAAGAGTCATCCTCGTGACTACTAATATTGTTCGACGAAACCATGCAGGTGATGGATGAGAACAAGAAGGTGCGCGAGGGTGACTATGTTACACAAAAGAGTAGTGCTAAGCATCAAGTCCGATGGAGGCCAGTTCCGTGTTTAACGTTGTCATATATAGATATAATTGTTCATTTAGACATCCCTGTGGCTTTTTGAAGCGATGCAAGAATAGCATCTACAGTGTCAACATGTTTATCGACAAGCTTTTGGAGCTGCAGCAGAGGTCAACTCTAGTAATCTATAGACAGTCATTCACAGACCTCTTCATACTCAACCGAATGCCTCTGATATTTTCCACGTTTGATACTTGTTTGATGGTGTTTCCTTATTTGAACGCGAATTTCTTCAGCTTTCCGTTTTGCTCCGTTAAAAAACTCTTTACGGGCATCTATAGTAGGCCTTTGGGGAGAAGTTTCTGTCACTCGACTGGACTAGGTATTCTGACGGTCTACGGACTTAGGAATAGGAATCTTTATGGTTCTATCATCCTGTCGGTGAAGAGCAACGCCGGAAATCTTCGCTTCATAGATCGATCTTTCAGTAGCTTTCATATTCTACGGAAGTTGATCAGTATCACGACAAGGTTCGTGGAGAAGTAGCTCACATTTTCGTCAAACAATGTGACAAGCAGAGTGGTACCATCTCGTACTCCAACAGTCGCAATATCCTCTAGCCTATACTCCCTGTCGGATACCTTGACACGTACCGGGGACAACAAATTAGGTGTTACACGGCCACTTGCCCGAATCTCAAGCCCTTGGCATTCTTTGCGAAACCATTCTACAGCATTTGTCATCGACGTATCTGCCTTTGTGTACTCTGCAAGAGCCGCTTCGTCTGTGATACGTTGTTTTGATCCTGGAACAAACTTATCGGTGGATTTCATCCTGCCCTTGATTGCAAAGTTTCGCTTGGCCATTCTAGGAAAGGAGACCCGAGTGCTGACCCGACTGGTGATCGGTACAGATGCGGATAATACATAACTTCGAAGGGCGAGGCGAAATAGTGACATGGAGGTTGGACAAAAGTTTTGATCGCCGGCATTTCGTAAGCTGATGCCGACCACATACAAGTGCAAATGATGATGTCTAGTTCCAACGCTGTGTACCAGTCATAGGAGATATAATTGATGCCGTCACCTTATCTCTCGCATTCAGAGATGATGAAGGCTATGAGGAAATTAGTTGACCCCAAGGATCCTGGTTCTTGGGACACTGCATGGTAGCCATTAAATTTATTGATTATCATCGAAGCCAACTTATTCGGAATGCATTAGGAAAGCAGGACTAACGCCTTGGGATGCAGGAGAAATACAACCTCCTCTGAAAGAAGTCATTGAAAGTAGCAGTAATGGAATTCAGTGGCCAAGGCAAGGAGCTGCACTGGTCCCAGGGTGTGGTTCTGTACGGTCTATTTAATCCCACCTATCGTTTAGCTAAGCACCTATAGCAGGGCTACGATGTCATATATCTAGCATCTGCACTCGGTATGAAGGTTACAGGGTTGGATACCTCTCAAACGGCGGTTGATAAAGCACTTGCGTTCGTTTTTGACATTATTGCGTCATGATGAAATGTTGACTTCATCCCTTGCAGGTCTACAGCAGACAACCCCCCTTCACGAGGAGAAGCGCGATTTGAGGTTGCTGATTTTTTCCAGTACAAGCCTGATGAACTTTTCAAACTCATCTATGACTATACGTAAGTTAGAGACATCTTCTGTGGCCCTTCGCGATTGGTGGGGTATATATTCAATGTGATGCAGATTCTTCGTTGCTATACCACCTTCTCGTCGTGACGAATGGGGAAAGAAGATGGCCGCGATAATTGCCCCAGGGGGCTATTTGATCACATTAGTCTTCCCCATCGATCCTCCAACGGATGTTGGTCCTCCCTTCTACGTTCGCCCTGAACACTACGATAAGCCTCTTTCCGCTGCTTTCGAGAAAATTGTTGATCAGGATCCGACAAATTCGGCCCCTTCTCACACCGGTCGTGAGAGATTGATGGTCTGGAGGAGAAAGGCTCTTTAAGTTGGGCATGTGCACTAGGAATTGGATATGCCCATGTCCATCAAGTTGCTATGCATGACAAAGGGTTTCATAGACAACCTAGATTATATGTTTTGTAATGAAATTTGTTTTGATGAAATGCCCATCTGATTTTGAGATACAAATGTAGCACAGAATCGTATGTTGTGTTCTCAGTCTCATTTAGCCTGCTGTTACAAAAGCTTCAAAATTCAATGTTTGGAAAACCATAATGAACCAGACCAGAACCTAAATACCATATCAAGAATCTATACTATATCTATGAAAGTGAGGTGGTTCATACATACTCATACTGCAGTTCAAGTCATAAGTCAAGGCTGTACTACACCATAGAGACGAAACCTGTAACACTTGCCTGCTCTTTCAGTCATGTGTCTTTACTGTGTTTAGCTTTCTCTTTGTTCACGTCATTCTTGTTGGAAAGGATATATGATTAGTGAGTACTTAGGCAGCATACTGGCAGTAACCAAATAACTTGCCAGAGGTATATGGACATACTGGAATCACAGGTTGGAACCTCATTTCAAATGAAAGCTGGCTATGTTTATGACTACATTATTATTCAATGAAACATTAGCTTTATGACCTATGGCATGTATAATACAGGGAAGGGTGTAATGCCCGTCAAATCGTTACTGGGTAGACTTTACAACGTCTGTAGTAATATACCTAAGTCAAACTACAATCAACAAGACTCTGCCGCATCAACATGTCTTGTACTGTCGAGTCAATCTATGTATCAAAGTCATTTTCAACAAGGTAATAGTTCACTTACAGTTGGTCAATACATATCCAGTAGACTTCGTATCCTACGAGATTCAGCTTAGTCCAGTACCTTTCGACCGGATTCCTTACTCACAGTTGCCGTGGTAAAGTGGCAGTAAAACACTCTTTCTACCTTTGAGTTTGTCGTTAGCACACGACCTTCATTAATCGTTTTCAGTTATGAAAGTGGGAAAGCTGGACAATATGCACCAAACTTCCTTTGCAAGTCTGTCAAGAATCGATGAATGATTGAGTCATCTCGAAGGACAAGATGGACAATGGTAGCGGGGAAATGCTTACACCCAGAGATGCTCTGAAAGTCATTCTCTCGATCACCGTACGAAGTGACATGGTCGCTGAATCGAACACCCGCTGCCAGTTTTTGTTGGAAGATGTCAAATTTGTTCAAGAATAGAATCAAATTCGTTCGTTGAAGATGCTTATTAGAGACAACCTCCTTCCATAACTGGGCGGAGTCATACTGGTAAGGATAAGGCGATGTCAGTGATGACACAGAGAGTAATGAAGAGCCTACCAGCCGATTTGTTTTAGGGTCTTCTTCAAGCATCTGATCAAATGCACTAGGAGTATTCTTTGATAAGAAGACTTCGCCCCACAAGACCAAGACTTTACCTGATTGCGACTAGGAAGATGATTGCATCCATATTATCAAAATATGGAACCCAGGCCGCTGTGAGATCATATTTAGAAATCAATGACCAGAACAGACGAGAAAAGGAACGAACCTCGCTAGAAACGCGGAATCAGTGAGGAACTATTGAAATTGATTGAACAACGCACCTGAGTACGATGTCCGCCGACATCATAGATCCGCCAATGTCTCGCTAGTGAAGATCCTGAAGAATATGATCAGTGAGAAGAACCAATCAAATGGTACTTCATGTACCGTGACTGATGGTAAAACTATGTTCAGTGACCCCTGTTCGCATACAAGTTAGTTACATAACATCTTTCAGTGAAGAAACTCTTACCTAATGTCTTCAACCGGGCATGAAGGATATCATCTATGGAGGGGTCAAATTTGCCAGACATTCATCGCACACGAGATTCCTACCATCAGTTGGGAGGTAATGGGGCGTTGTAACCCGATCCAAAGCATCGAGGAAACTAAGTATGTTAGTCAGTCAAATACCATCCCTAGAACAATAATCCTCACAAGCCAGTCTGTTCTCTCATCTTGATTTTGAGCTTGATAAGGAGTGTTTGAATGACGGGATCAGTCCATAGATGAATCATGTCCTCAGAGCATGCATTTAAGACTGTCCCTGGATCTTCTGGATCATCCCAGTCGATCATTTCCTCGCTGGTTATACTGTCTCCGTCTGTTTTCATGAACTTCTGGAAGTAATCTTTCCACGGAGATGCTGAGTTCACTGCAACTTCCTGACTAGGGAATGAGGCAACAGGGCACAACCGACGGATCAAGGTCTTTTCGATCTCAAGAAGGGGCGACAAACGCTGCTTAATCTTCAAATGCTCAGTCGTCAGGGTTGGTAGGTCTTTGGCAGTCTGTTCATCCCCATCGTGTCTTTGAGGCCACTGTGCTCGTGTCATAGCATTAATTATCAGACGAAATGCTTGGATAATATTGAGCTGGATAATGGCTCTCCACGAGACCCGTTCCTTTCGAAAGACCTGTCCTGGGATGTCAAGAAAACAATCACCGTCAAACATCAATAAGGACTTGCCATTGAATTATGCAAAAGCTGAAAATCTGAGTCCAACAACAATGAGCAGGAAAATGTAGAATGGAAAAGAAGACTTCACTTTTTAGCGTTGTTGATTTACCTGGAATCCTAAATCAGCTGAATTTTAGGTACCTCCTAGATGAACTCACCGGACTCGCTCTGGCCTTCGAATTTTGTGAGGCGCAAGATACTATGAAAAACGTAATATGACATCTTACCGAGCAACAGTATCTTAATTGATTTCTCGGTTTTCCCCTCCTTGTCTATCTGTTCGTCGATTGAATCAGAGACACGTTTGGCTTCCCTCTCCCTCTCCAATCGACTCTCGCGCTCTGCGTAGGATTCGGAAGGTGGAGGTGCAATCGCATCTGTTAATGGATCCCTAGAGGAATCAGAGACTAGCTTTGCCAAGATTTTTGCTGTCATTGTACAGATTGCCAATCCGAGGAGTGAAATCCTTAGGGACAGGGAAGACGTCGATGAGAAGAGGAGAAAACAGCCTGGCGAATACTGGAGTGAGCTATATGTACCAGACAGCCACAAACTGTCCATCGCTTCTTTTCCCATACAGCTGTAGATCTCAGCCGAGGAGCTGATCTAGCCAAGCCGAAGGAAAGAAGCACATGGCATTTGTCGAGCCGAATTGTGTAGGCATGGTCGAGGTAGTAATGTTGAGTGAAACCAGAGACCCTTATGGAATCTTCAGTGTTTGGTAATGATATGTTGCTGATTAGCAGCCGCAAAGTGGATTATAGTATTACTCGGGTGCCTTAAGAGCCAATGAGTATATGTCCAAAGAGCAGGTATCGATAGGGATCGATTAGTCACTCCCGCAACAACAGGGTGTGCAAGAAATATCGGATACACCACGTGGTGGGATCACAAACTTGCGAACGGTTGACGTCAGCGTTCAACACATGGACCATGTCCAGACTAGCCCAATGAATAAAATCTCTTGTTTCCAATGTCTCAGAAGTATATGCGTACTGAGACATTCCTTGATGCCGCATGACCTAAAAGAACTAATCATCTTGCAGAACATCGGGAATGGGACTAACTGACACCATCAGTTTCAAGTAGATGTGTGCTTCGTGGAACTTATAGACCGCTTAGTAATATCACTTGGGCCAGGTTTTCCGATCACCGTTCGACTTGACTGTGGGAATGTCAGCTGAGTGGGGCTCGCTAAAGCATCCTCCTCCTGCTTCCAATCCATTTATAACATACCCCGAAGAGATGAGCGGATTGAATGACTCGTACAAAGTCTCTCGCAAACGGATTTCTAAAATCATCTCTTCCCCCAAGTTGCAATAATCACACAATAATTACGCAAGGCACGAGAGCTTCAGCTATGCTGCTTTGGCGATACTTGTCCAACCCACAGAAGCATTCAAGTAATTTCATTGATTAAGAACAGCTTCGATCTCATTCTCCTTCCAGCAAAGAGCATGATTTGGCTCCTCGTGGCTGTCTGTGATACCAAGGCATCAAACAAGAGCTTATGCCACCCCTGTCAAAAATTCAAAATTCTACATGCATCCTCGTGGAGCTATCACAAATGGAGTAAACTTATCATAGCTAAGATTTCCAGCCCTCTTTTGGCCACAATATTGCTGGCTGGTGCCTTCTCGGGATAAATGTCATGACGATGGTGCTGAACTGTCAAGTCTTTGGTTGTTCAATCAATAGTTACCCCAGGAATAATACTAGTGGTGTGTCATAAACACCTTCAACCCCCCTATCATCACCGAAAACCTCGAATAACATCATCTACTTAGAAGCTCAGGTCAAAGTCAAGCGGGAACAAGACAAGAACAATTCTCCGGTCAATTGTACGTTACCAATGCCCTGCTCATGCTCCCTGTGTGCACAAAGATATTCACAGGCCACAACCCGACTCGGTCATAATAGGTTTTGTCGAAGTCAAAACTGTGAACTGTACCTACTTTGACTCGTCGCATGTAACGCATCGAGTGCCTTCAGAGACGATTCGAACCCGCTTGAGAAACCGAAGTTGACAGTCATAGTAATAATGTCGACGGGGTTTAGTTCTGACATCGGGCTCTGACGTCTTGCTGATAAACCATAACACAGGAAATTTTGTGGGTATTGAACAATTCAAAAGAATCAACTTTATCCATAAGAATGAATGTCAGGGTACGAACTTAACAATTATATATTACTTAAAGCTACCTACGAAATTTGTGCTAGTTAGCCTCAAATTATCAACTTTGTGCAATCACACTTTTGAACCACTGAGTTTTTCTTCAAAGTCAATCCAACCACTAAGCCAATCAAGTTCTTCTTATCAACAGGAGCAGCACAAGAGCTCCAGTGGAGTCCAGTGCAGACTAGGGCCTGATAGAAAGAAGCCTGGAGTGTGGACAAGTGATGGCTTACTCACCAGGAATGTAACAAAGTTAGTCCATGTGGATAGAAATTTTTATGAGTCAATATCACAGGTGACAATGACAATGAAGCAGAAAGTGTTGTAAAATTTTACCTATTCACAGTGTACCAGATAGACTACTAAGCATATTCTATTTTGAGAGATTAAGAGGGGTCAAAGATGTTCCTATCCCCTATCAACCTCTTGCCAGGAATTAACTCAGTCCCTGTGTATGACATCTAGCAAGGCAGTTATCATAGCTGCATAGAATTGGATCATTAAAGTATAAGTTATTTCCTATACCTAATACTAGATCTTAGCATGTACTCAAGTCAACTGTATGATTCACTGTATGATTGATAAATAAATATTAGACAAAAACTTGCTATCAAAAGACGACAGAAAACACTCCAAAAGGAAGGAAAGCATGTTGAACCAATTTGTATTTATTAGGACAACCGATCGTGGCAATGGCAGCCCTTGCAACTCAATTGAATTGGTCATTGTAACTGGTTATAATCGTGCTTTTAGTACAAGAAACAAGGTATGAATACAATACAACTGTATGACAACACACGCAGATTAGGTTTGGCGCCCATCAAAATTACTCGTATCACCCTTCCATAGACAAAACAATGGTCTTTCAGGCAAGGTTGGTTTCTTCCCTGATATTACACGAGGCAGTATATGTATATGTTACATGTTACAAAAGCTGCGTGTATCCCTTCGTTAATCTGATTGTGATGTTATCACTATGCATGTTTATGGGTCATTTGTTGTCAGAGAAAGCAAAGATCTGTGCTCGTACAGGGTGAATGGCGCCCGAAGCGGAGATGTACATAGGACTTACCACGTGGGCAGGAACTCATTGACATACCCATGGCGGCCGATGATTTACTCAGGGACACTTGTGAGGTCAGTCAGGCTCATGTAAAGCCGGATATTGTCATGAAAATCAAAAAGAGCGAGAGCATTCCGCGCGGACCGGGACGATGTCTCTCTTCAGTTGATCATCCATTTGTGGCGGTTAATATTAGGAAGATTCCCAATGCCAGATTGCTTGGCAACATGGGCGAAAAGTTGCCAAAGCGGTGCATGATCATTACAGATCAGTTGGTAATGCTAAGGATCTTGTACGCCGATCAAGCGTTAGGGGCTCTCTGCTTCGCAGACACAAGCTATTCATTGGAAACCCTGAATGCAATCGTTGACAGATAGCCATGTCTTTTGCTCCAAGTCCTCTGAACACGGAGATGCGCCGCTCTGTCTCCCGAGAAGACCGACCATAGCGTGTGACAAGATCAATAAGTCGTAGAGGAGTTGTAGTCGACCACCGAGAATGTCGGGTAACTAGCGCCCGAGATGGACGGGTAGGGGAGCAGAGACGGCTGGGGGAGGCCAGTGAGACGGCTACGGAACTAAGGAGCTAGAAGATTTCCGCCGAGGTGCGGAGAGCACGGTATGTGCACAGCATCGGACAAATAGAGACACACCAGGTATGTTTTTTTTGGAGATGGAATAAAAGGCGATGAGTGATTGGCAGAACCTGCAATGGCGTGCTGGCTTTCTCTCCCCACCGAGCTCAAGCTCCAGGTAATTGAAAATCTCGCCCCCGGCGATGTCGACGCCCTTTCCCAATCCTGCCTCGCCTCCTACCGCGCCTGTGTTCCTGCTCGCTTTAGAGTATGTTCTTACCATCTCTGCTTGTCTCGTTCTCACTCTTTTACAGTCCATAAAACTCTCTAGCTTTTCTTCTCTTGCTCGTTTCCTTCAGAACGTGCCCCGCAGCTACTGTGCTAGCATTGAAACCCTTGAACTCACAACCCATGACGACCTGTTTCTCCAAACCCACCCCTGTCTCCGAGAGCGCTCAGACGCTGTCGTTGCTCTTCTGTCTGCTTGTCCCCGTCTCGCCGCTCTGACTCTTCATGTCGCTGGTTCTCTTCACCCTTTGGTCATCTCGCCCTTTCCCTTCCTCGCAAACTTGAAACAACTTTCCATTACAAACGCCGCCTCAGAGCAAACCTTCCCCTTGCAAGTCTTTCTTGCTTAGTCAATAATTTTCTCTCTTTACTCACGGTGTTGTCTCTAGGAGCGAACGTCTTGTCGTTGCTATCGCTGCGTCCTGCAAAAACCTCCAAGATCTCTCTCTCGATCGCATCACCCGCTCAGAGCTACACGCACCCGAACTCCGAGGTATACCATACATCCCCCTTGTCCGTGGCGATGACGACGTCCCGGATCACCCTCTCCTCGGATCAGACCTTCGCCTCCCGTCTTTACTCCGGATCCCCTCCCTCCAGAAACTTACTATCCGAGATACCCATCTTGGCGATGAGAACTGGTGCATCACTCCAGTCGCGTGTCGGCTACATTTCCTCGACCTCGGAAGTTGTTACCACGAGGATGACGATTTCAACCGCATTTGCTTAGAGAAAATTATGGCTGCCGTCGGACCCACTATTGATGAATTTTCTCTCACGACAGCTGTGTCCAATGATAAACTCTTCTCCAAGTCCTCCGAAACTCCATTGACTAAATTGCGGAAACTTCATATCACCCCATTCTTCCCCCTCGACAGTGTCGTGAAGACAATCTCGAATCTTGCTGGTTCACCCATCGAAAAGCTGTCAATGCAATGCTACGAGGACGACGTTGTCGACGTTTGCACTGCCTTGGAAGAGTTCTTGACCCTGAAAACAGAGCGTGGATCCGAGTTTTATCACAAACTAAGCCGAATTGATGTTTCAGTCACTAGTGCTGGGTACAGGGCGACAGACGATGAGGTAGAAGAGCGGAAAAAGGCTGCAAAAAAACTGCAGAGATTTTGTCAACAACTTCGACTGTCAAGTGCTGTTCAAGAATATGGTGCCTCTCAACGCCCAGTTGCTTCTTCTCGGAGGGCCAGTATGTCTTATGCTGTTCAAGTTGGTGTTGGTGCCACCAAAACTTCCTCTATTGCTCCTCGTCCTACCAAGGCGAGGTCAATGACCATTCACTAGACGACAGTGGTTGTATTATTCTCGTTTTCTTTTTTTTTCTGGTCAGCATATCGGGCTACCCTACGTTTCTCATACTAATCTAGCACTTCTATTTACGTTGGTTTGCATGGACATTTCAGCATACGATCATGTACATCATATGTAATACTAGCACCTTATCTTGTGAATTTGCGGTCTAGATCCTGGCTGGTAGAAAATTTGCTGCTGAACGGTATACAAGCGAGGTATGATGATCAAAAACTCAGGAACGCAGGAAGGAGGGGTGGGAAAAAAAATAAAAAACAAAAGCAACTCGAACTTCACTCAAACTTCCCCGGAGTTTCATCGTCGTTTAGAATAAAAACTCCTGTGAAAAAGATCCGCGCATTTCACCGCCCTGACACTCCAATCCAAGCCTATCTATACTTGTTTTCGTTTGAGAGATACAAAGATAAATCCATCAGCACCTGACATCGGCTAAAATTCAAAAAAATGACAAGCAAGCGTAAATATGTCCATAGTGGGGTAGAGATCAAGCTAAAAGGAATGGATATCTGTCTATTCTATTCTTGACTGTACCGACTCCGAAGATCAACTTCTCTTTCTTCGTAACTCGGAAGGAGATGAAACATCAATTCACTGCCATGACAGGGGTCGGCGGAGAAAGACAAAAAAACAAGGCTTTTTTTTGGATGATGCAACATCGCTTTTTTCCCTTTTTCGCGTATGCGGAGAGAGAGGAAACGTGCGTGTGTGTCAGAGCTATTGTAGTCGACTTCGACTGTACATGTGTACATCCGAATTGTCATTCCGTAGACAAAGCAGACCGGATATCGACACTCTCTCTTTCTCTCTTCGCGCGCATACACACAGGTTCGCTTCGATGATGGTTCCTAATTTTAATTTCAATTCTAGTCTATAGCAGCAATCTTTTTCTCTTCACAATACAGTCCAGATATAGCAACCTTTCTCACCACCCCGTTCTCTTGTCGGATTAGAAACTCTTCTACTCATAGAAAGTATCTTAGCACATGAAATGCCCTCCAAAAAACATCAATCATGACTCTTTGTTGAACGACAGCTGAACCGACTTTTTTCCATTTCCTAATCGCTTGTTGTCTCGTTATCATACAACTCCTCGGTAACTCCTAGGAGGTCTGTTGTCTGTTTGCACTGCGTGATCCCTCCGAGGCATAACCCCAACTCGATGACTTGACAACTTGACGTTCCATATCCGTACAGCCAGCATCATAATATAATATACAGATATCAGTTCGGTTGTTCCTTGTGATTTGTGATCCTAGGAGTCCGCTTAGACACATCATGACATGACATAACATCATATCCCAAGACTTTTACAAAAACGAATCCTCGGATCTGACACGACAACGACAACAACGACAACAATGACAACGACAACAACAATGACAATAATGACAACAACAACATCATCATCCCAATGATGATAAACTTCATCTCATCTCCGAATCTTCCCTCGCCAATAATTGGAAAAAGTATTTTTTTCATCTTTAATTTAACAATTTGTTACACGGTGCTTGATCACAGTCCGTGGTAGACAAGTCTACCCAAACACACGAGAAAGAGAAAGAGAAAAATAGAAAGAGGAGAGGAACTCCACTACTAAGAGACATAACTGAGGTTTACGACAGGCCTATTTTAGTTGATGCCGCCTTGGAAAAAAAGAAAAGCTCCTGGATTATCCTACAGAAACTCTGTGATATGGCAGAGGGAGGAGTAAACCTCTTAAGAAAATAACTTGTGTTATAATTCACACAGAAATCTAGTGTCTCGTCTCTGGTCACGCATTGCCATAAGTTTGGGAAGAAACGGGCTTTGTACTCGCCAATAATGGGTGATATGCCAAGAGGCTCTCGCACACAGCGAATATTGGAATTACCTATAGGTACCGAGCCAGCTTCCTCCTTCGGCATGAGAGGGGGGGAAGAATATAATTCGTTCATCATCATCATCATCATATGTGTCCAGGAAGTGATTGCCTTTTAGGGAAGAGGGGGGAGGTTTTTCAAAGAACATGTTCCATATCCATAACAACGCTTCACACTCCATTTTACAGCATGATTCTTTGTTAAGATGCATAATGCATGATTTGGCCTATTTGTCTGCTTCGTGGCAAAGTGGCCATTCATCGCCACTCGGGCAATCCACACTTACTGGATCTCTAAAGAAGAAGGATCTGCGGAGACCATTCAAATACAGCAGTAGTGTGTCTTAGTTGGACATATTCTAGGCACATTGGAATGGAGTCGATGACAATGACAATAAATATACGGTTAACACCCTTCTTCTGTAGTAACTCTAAACAATGCCTTCTCTAATGACAAAAGCTTCGGCGAATCAAACTCTTTCATTTTGTCAGCCTTTTGCAACAGTTTTTGAGTGTTCAAGTTTTTTCCCCAAATACTAGTATATTCACTGCAAGAACCACACTCAACTCACCAAATTCAACCATGACAAATTCCAGTACCCCTCCCCTCCCAAAAAAAAAAAGAGGAAAAAAAGATCAAACAAAACAGATACACCACCAACACACCCACTTATCTACTTGTCCATTCTCCTATCCACCACCACCACCACCACCACCAACCAAAAAAGTGTCACACACCTCGCCACACTTCAGCAACACCTCAACAACCCATCCAACTCTTTCACTCTCGCCTCCCAATTACCCACCTCCCCCAACCTCTCCTCCAAACTCTTCATCTCCCTATCCATCTCCATCCTCTCTTCTACCGTACCTATCTTTGACAACGTCCACCGAGAC
>Ga0153952_1000250_pt1 | contig 17304 bp, 18 predicted proteins | sample TSNJ036MetaG_FD_104746 | JGI IMG/M metagenome (GOLD analysis project Ga0153952, IMG submission 104746) | Attine ant fungus gardens microbial communities from New Jersey, USA - TSNJ036 MetaG | ecosystem: Host-associated > Fungi > Mycelium > Unclassified | place: USA: New Jersey, Wharton State... | reverse complement strand
CTTGTATTTTTATAATTTTATTTGTAATTAGTTTGAACAACTTCTGTCTTATCTAAAAGCTCAATCAGGAAAGTATTCTTATTCGATATTCCGCTTACATGAATAGCGTCGTCTAATGCTTTGTTTTGAGCCACCAATACACCTTTTTTCTCTGCTCTAGTCAGCATGGTATAGACCAGCTCTCTAGTTCTCATATTTGGAGGTGTAGTATAGTCCAATACAGAAATAACCACTTTGGCACTTGATCCTTGATACTTATGTACTGTTGAGGCATATCCTAGCATTATACTTTTTCTTACTTCTGAAAATGGGAAAATAATCCTATCTTTAATAATCGGAAAATATATTGTTGCTGTTTCTGAATAAACGTCTATTTCCTCTAAGATTCCAGTCCATCCATTAAATACCTCTGTAATACTGTCTTTAATGTTGAACAGTTTATAATTGTTTCTTGTACACATAATCTTATCGCCTTCTCTTAGAAAAAAGCATTTATCCTTACTATATTCAATCTTTATTTCCTTTTTGAAGGGCTTTTGTGGATTCAAATAAGATTGAATATCTGAATTCAAATTCTGAACACTTGCATCTCCACGCTCTTTGACCGGTGCAAGTATTTGAATATCCAAAACATCATTAACCAAATCCGATTCATAGTATTGTTTAAAATACTCAATGGCCTTACTTCTAGTATGTTCACTGGTGTCATTGACATCAAAGCACATATCTTCTAATTCTCCAATAATCTCAATCCCCGTGAAGTTTCTTTTAAATAGCGTATCTCCTTTTCTGATTTGCTGCGAAGCAAGAGTAATGCCCGATCTTTTTGCCTGTCTATGAATCTCTTGTAGTTCAACGACTGTTACATATTGACACTTATACAGATCGTGTGCAAGATTTAGACAGCCTATTGATTCTAACTGTCCCATATCCCCTAATATGATTAACTTGCATCCATCGGGAATTGCCTTTATTAAAGATAGAAAGATTTCGCCACCAACCAATGATATTTCGTCCAATATAATAATATTGTAATCCAAAGGGTTCTCTTCATTTATTGCGAAATCATTAGGCGGTTTAAATCCTAGTAACCTGTGAATTGTAAGTCCCTCTTTACCTGTAACCTCTTGGAGCCTTGCTGAAGCTTTCCCCGCCAATGCTGTTTGAGCAAAAGAGTAATCCTTTAGTGATTCCAGTATTCCAGAAACCAAGCTTGATTTACCTGTACCGGCTCCCCCCGTGATAAAGCATACTTGTTTATCTAGCCCTAACTTTATTCCTTGAATTTGCTCCTGTGTAAAATTCCAGCCTTGTTTTTCCTCTAACTGAGATACAACGAACTCCCAATCATCATACTTAAATAAATTATCGCTTTGTGATATTCTCTTGATATTATCTGCGATAGCTTTTTCTAATTCCCAATATTTCTGTAGATAAATTCGCCGTTGTGACCTGTTTTCATTTTCCTCGACAATAATAATCCTTTCATTTTGAAGCTCCTCAATTGCCTGACCAATGTTGTTGCCGGTTACGTTGCCCTCATCGTCTATGTATGCTTCTAAAATGTTGTCTTTGCCATTGAACTGTTCAAAGATGTAAGCTGTTAGTTCACCAGAGGAGATGAAAGAATTTCCGTTTGCCCCTAAATCATTCAGGATATAATTTATATAAGCCTTTACCCTTTGCGGCGATTTCTCACTAATACCACAGGCTAGTGCAATATCATCAGCAGTCTTGAATCCAATTCCCTCAACATCATAACTTAGCTGATAAGGGTTCTCCTTAACGATTTTTATAATTACATTAGGATTTTTATACTTAGAGATTAGTTTTTGAATAAACTTAGGTGTCAAACCCAAATCGTCCAATTCCAAATATACTGAACAGTAGTCCTTATTATCTTCAAAACGCTCAATAATACAATTACTAATATAATCTCCAACGCCATGCACCTTTTTCAAACTTTCCGTATCGTGCTCTTGAATCGTTTTTAAGGGATTATCTAATATCTTAAACATTTCTTGAATCTGTCCATCAGTGAGGAATGTCTTGAGAAATGCTTTTTGATTATACACATTCGTTAAATCTATTATCTCACCAATAAAAATCAGTTCATATTGTAACCCATACTTCTCATGTGTCTTTTCTTTAGCTAAAATAGTGTAAGATTTAAGACGATCAATTTCTTCTTCATATACGCCTGTAATTGTAACATTGTCATATTTATCTATTACAGGATTTCCTTCTAAAACAGATGTTACATTCCAAACTACAATCCCATATGTATTGTCTTCAGTACCTAAAATATTGGGGAACTTAGGAAATAAGGTGTGGCTGTGTTTTGCTTCAATTTTGATTATGTTAATCTTCGTTCCACCTCTCCGACTGTAGCTTTAGCTCACCTTTATCATCAATATCAATTATTAATTGTAAAGTGTGTCGATATGCTGAGTCTACATATTTTTTAGGGATAAACTGATCACCTCGCCTAAAGCCTGTAATCAGTAGTTTATTACCCCTACCAAACCATGATTTTTCCAATACAGTTTTTTTACCATTCTCGTCTGTCTCTGAGATTTGCTTATCATAAAAGTTAAATTGACCTTTATAGAATTTTACTGTTACAACGCCCGTTGTGGTTAGAAGTGCTATGGTATGTTTGTTTTTGTCTTTATCTAATACAGTTCCACAAATGCGATATAGTTGAAAACGAGGTCTTTCTTTACCTCTATAAATGTAGTGTTCTGTTACCTTTGGCACTTCTGGTAAAATACTAAAATCATTAATAAGATGTAGTTCACAATCAACATCGGCCAGTTCATGCTTATTATAGTAGAAACTCAACGAGTCCATTTCCCACTTAGATATGTTCCCTGAAACTTTTTCTTGCCAAGTTTTTTGAAATCGCATTTCATTAACACTATTCAGCATTTGGGAATTGTCAAGTACCTGTTCCTTAAAGGGTGTCATCAACTTCTTAAATTCTCGATCTAAACTTCCTCTTTTCACACAGATAAACCCTTTGTCATCATATTCATAGTCTTTGCCCTCAACCATGTTGGTTTCAAAATATTCAAGAAAATATGGTTCAGCAAATTGTCTCTCTAAGTAATGGAAAGCTGTATTCTGATTTTTCCCCTCTTGGCGTACAAAAAACCTTTTATCAAAAACATATTTCCTGAATTTATAGAGTCTATATTCATAAGACTTTTGTTCATCTGACAGCAAACCGCACTCGTTCAAAGTCTCTATATCTTTGGTAGATAAGCTCATTAACGGCTGAGAAATCCTACGGATGTACTTCTGCATTATATCCATACGGTCTAATCCAAGTAATTCATCAAAGCATCCTGCTTTAATCAATGTAATTACAGCAGACTCCCCAAATTTATTCTCACTTTCTAGCTGTTTATACTTCTCCATTTTTTCAAGAAAATCATCAAAGTCTTTATATGGTTGGTCACTAATAATTGCGTTAGCAATATCATCGCTAATTCCACAAATACCCTTTAAACCAAACACAATTTCATTGGTAGCCATATCAGGCTCAAAACCAAACTTGGCTTTATTAATGTTCGGTAAAGCTAATTTCTGTCCCTTTGATTGAATTTCACCGATAGCTTTTGCTATTTTACCGTACTGTGTTGCCTTGTTATTCTCGTTGTCTTCTTCTGCTCCAGCATTGACAGTCAAACATGCTGTATTCCAAAAGATTTTATCAAACCTGTGAGCAAGATTCATCTCTTGAATACAAATAGCAGAGTAAGGGGTGGTATGGTTAATGGAAAAACTGTACCCTAGCTGCCGTTTAATCTGTACTTCCCACACATAATCAATAAGCTCTTTTCTTGTGCCTATCGCCTCTGCCTTTACATGAAACAATTCTCTTACATCTGCAAGCACGTCGGCTTTCTTTTTGGCTATCGCTTTGCGCATTTTGTTTGCTTCTGCAACTGAAAAGCCACTAATCTTTTTATCCATTGTTAGTTCCATAACAACTTCTTGTGTGTCTGCCACTCCATAAACTGGCAACAGATGTTTTTCAAGCACCTTAATTTCTTCCTTGGTAAGCTTCCACCTTTCCATTTCATCATACCAAAGCTGTATGTTTTGTTTATTGTCCACATAAACATCAATGGGCTGCTTAGTACCATCATCACCCATAAGCCTCATAAGTGAATTAGCAGTAGCAAGCTCTTGTATTGAGGTGGGTTTAACCTTCTTTGCCGCTGTAGCCCCTACCGCTGTATCAAATTGAAAAGCATCTATTAAGCTGTTCTCTGCAACCATCTTCCACATTTCAGGTGCTTGATATTCTAAAACGTCTGGATGGATATACTTATCATATGTTGCTTTGATAGTCCCTTGATCTTGAATGTAATTGTATTTTATTAGTAAATCTACATTGGTGTGAATTTTATCTAATGCTTTAATCGTAAGCACATCAATCTTTAAACCGCCGCAAATATCACTGTCACCCATATTGAAAGCAGTAATATAAGTCCCGTTAGGTGCTCTCATTCTGCTGTTTTGTAGCAAATACCCATTTTCAAAAACATAAACAGATGAAGCATGAATTGATCTGCCACATACTAAACCCTCAATCATCAACATAATTTCCTTTAAGCCTTCATATTTGGAAACTTCATTTATGAATTCCTTTATTGGGGTTCTATTCTTTTCTTCATTTCCATCAAAGCAATCAGAAAGTGTCCAACTCGCTCCACGTTCAAAAGGAATCATGTCTGATATTTCTTGTGCAGTATCATTATCAATACCCCAACCCTTACACGCTGTTTGAACCGTGCTTTTACTTCCCTCAGTCTTAAAAGTGAGTGTATTAAGTACATTGTCCTCTCCATAGTAGGCTTTCATCTCTTTGAATATGATAGAGCGTTTAGAGGATTCTGTATCTATATCTATATCAGGAAGCTCAGGACGCTCCGCAGAAAGATGTCTCCAATGTGGAAGATTATATTTAATTGGGTTTAGTTGAATAATATCCATTAAATATGCAGTATAGAATCCTGTGATGCTTCCCCTTGCTGGCCCCACATAAGAAACTTTCCACATAATGTTATTAATTAATCCCTGTACCAAGTCATAATACCGTGCTAGTCTTTTATTAATCTTTTCAGAAGTCTTCCAAATCTCACACATTTCAGTATTAATACGTTCAATGTTTTCATCATTAAATTCTTGGCTCTTGTTGATAAAACCATGTTCACACAAATATAGGAAATAAAGTTCCTGCTCATTTTTGGACTCAGCAAATTCCTTAATGTAAGGACACTTTTCATACCAATCACGAAAAATATGCTTAATACTGAAAGATGGAATATTTTTATCTCTTGGTACAATGACATCTTGTGCTAAATCATAATCTTCTATCATACTGTGAATCTTCATTGTGTTATCAAAAGCAGCCGCAATTTCTGGTTCGGTCAAGTGGCTACTAAGAAGTTGAACAATTTCTTCAATGTCCATCATATATGTTGTGGCGTAAAAGTCTGCAAGTTCTCTGTTACTGTTGTTGTCTTCATCGGCCTTTAAATAAGATTCATGCACCATACGATGCTCTTTTTTCAAGTAGTGGCTATCCGTGGTCACAATGTAACCTATTCCATACGCCTTTGCTAGTTTTACAATGTTCTGATTTACTATGATTTGAGGGTGTGTATCAGTCAATTCGTCCTGTGGTATTTCGGTTGTAGGTTGCATTTCCAGATAGAAATTCTCTTTTCCAAATACATTTACAGCCCACATTATGAATTGATGTATTTTTTGTTTAGCGTTTGGGTTCCCATCTCTGAAATATGAAAGAATATAATTAGGTAACTCTCCACCCAAACAGGCAGAAGTCGCTATAAGATTGCCTTTATTATCGCCTATAATGCTTTCTAATTCGTGTTTTATTGTTGGCACACGCTCCATTTTGCCTTGTCTAAACCAATTCTTCCATGCACTTTCTGAGGATATTTGACGTATTTGTTTATGTCCTTCTGCATTTTTAGCTATTAAAATGAAATGCCAAAACTTTGTAATACCAGATTGATAATTCTCAGTTACATCAGAAAGTTCATCTATTAAGTAAATTTCATTTCCTAGTCCTAATTTAAAATCATTCGGCATTTGTTTTAATAATGATAACTCTTTCTGGATATCTCTATCACTATCAATTTGATCTTGTTGATTGTCTTTGAGATAGGTGAGGTATTTCTTATGCAATTTCTTGAGTTTCTTGTACCTCCCTAAAATTCTGATATGCGAAGAAATAGTCTCATGATCTGTAACACTCACACCTTTGTAGCCTAATTCAATTGCTCTATTTACAATATCCTCTGCTCTAATGATGCAGTCTTTAAGCCGAAAGTTTGAGTCTTCTGTGTGGTTGTGGTTAGCCATAAGCTCATATACGTTACAGCTCTCTATTTTTCATTCCTCCTAATCAGAAAATGAAGTCATCATCTATATCGTTCTTGTTATTTTTATTTCGTTTAAATTCGCTACTTTCATATTGATGAATCTTTACTTGGGGATAAATTTTACCTTCATATTCATTCAAAACAAAACTACCAATAAGATTCATATGCAACATCTTTTTATTTGCGCCTAGTGTATTTCGATCCTTTAATGTCATATCATCAAAATCAGTTTTCAAACAATATTTCTTTATATAATCAACATTATTGTATTTGAAACGAATAAAGCCATTATTATCCCCATATCCACAAATGTCTTTTGCCGGTATTTGAATGTTGGTAATAGCAAATTTAGGTTCTTCAACATGATTGCCCCATATCGCGTATGAGTTAGCCACCTGTAAAACTGTTTGATTTTTCAGTTCATTGGCATCTACTTCATAGTCTACTTCATGGATAGTCACTAAATCTGACAATTTCAATCTTTCATTACAAAGTGAAATCGCTTCTTGAACTTTATCTTTTTGTATTTCAATTCCAAAAGCATTAGCATGACCGGCACATTTATTGAATACACCCAAACCTGATAGAAAATCGTTGAAATCTTGTACTTTCCCCTTATCGTAGCCACGCCCTGACCCACCATATAGAGTGTCAGTATATTCTTTAAGAATAACAATAGGTCTACAATATTTAGAAGCAAGCTTATTTGCTACCAGTCCCGTAACTGTCTTTTTAGTCAATACCTTTGTTGCATCAATCATGATTACGCTATTTCTATCTAGGTTCTGATCCTTGATAGTTTGGTCTAGTATACTAATAAATTCATTGACCTCTTTATCCTGTCTTTGCTTAACGTTAGTACATACTCTAGCCATTGTTTTTTGGAGACTATGTATCTCAATCGGAGGTTTGGGACTATTCTTACCACTTCCCCTTTCTCGTCTTGGTTGATATTCTCTATCATCTTTTTCACCGCACATAGCCCTAAATAAATCAATTTGTTCTTCTGGTTTACCATATCTCACAACGGCATTAATCTTGGGAGCCAGTTTCCATCCATAGTTAGTTATTGTATGCCCAAATTTCATATCGTCTTTGCAGCTAATAGCAAGCTCATTAATGAATTCATTTCTTCTGTTATCTTCATTAAGTCCTTCAAGTGTATAATATCTAGTTTCTAAATTTCTCATATCTGCGCTATCAGCAACCATTCCGAGAGCGACCAAATCTAAAAATCCATCACATATCTGCATATTAAGTCCATATTGCTTACAGTAACCCATACAGAATTTATGTACTACCCCTACCCCTGTTAATGTGGAATTTGGGTATTGCCCATCAGTGCAATTAACAACTGTAGCATATTGATGTATTTGAGGGTCGTTAATTATATGATGATCCAATATTAAAATCGGAATATTTAACTGCTCAGTGATTTTTTGACAGTCCTCTATATTGTCTGATCCTGCATCTGGAACAATGACTAAATCAGTATTAGTGTGCTTCTTCAAATCATTGAAGTATATACCGTGTTCTTTGTCATAGCTGATTTCATACACTACTTTAGTTTCTGGAGATATAATCTTAATGAATTGATACATATAACTTGCAGACGTAAATCCATCCACATCACAATCCACTTTTATAAATATCGTTTTCCCTTCGCCCAAAGACCCATGAAGCAATTCAATAGCTAAATCCATGTTTTTAAGGAGCATAGGATCGTGAGTATGTTTATATTTCACATTTAAGAATTCTTCTATATTCTCAATACCGGCTTCGATCAGTATTGTTTGTAAAAGATCATCTTCTTTACTCAATTTACGGTCATGTCTTACTTTCCATTGTAATTTATCCAATCAACCACTAATCCCTTTCATTCAGTTGTAATTTCAATTTTATTTTTCATAAGGGTTTCTAACACTTCTTTCCCTTTATCAAAAGGAGAATCTTTGTATCCTAACAAATCCATACAATCCCAAATTACATAGGTTCGACAATATGCAGAGAACTTATGAGCTATAGAATAAATTCGTTTTATGTATCTTTGATATTTTTGATACTCTATATCATTTTCATTTGTATCGGCAAAGTCATTCTCATTAAAATCTTTATCAAACCCAAGCATAACCTCTTCTATCCCCAAGTTTAATAATGTGTCTCTTTGCCAATTTGAAATATTGAATCCACATGTAGCAATCACAAAAGCATCATCTTTATAAAACTCATGAGCTAATAAAACACTTTTTTCCGATTCTACAATAACCACTTTTTTTGTTTTAACAATGCCGCTTAAATGTTTATCTAATCCGTAGAGATTAAGACCTAAAGAATGAGTAAATAAATGACCCTCAATTATCTCTGGCATATATTTATTGTTCTTATCTTTTTCCTGTAGGCTTCGTCTTCTTATTCCAACAAGTTCTCCGACTGAATTATAATGCGGAATGATAACATGTTTTTCAATTTCATACCACAATATTTTAAACTCTTCCATCGTTGGAATACTAATTCCCTCATCTATCCACCCTTGATAAAACACATTATTTTCAAAGTATTTCAGGATATGAGTTTCAATAGATGGTAGATTTTCTATGCTTTTTTTATTCCGTTTTCGTAAATCTATGTAACTATCTATCTTAGCAATATCATTATTGATATGATATGTGAACTGGTTAAAGCCTTTTCTATTACTAACGCCAATCTCTTTAGCTAGGTATTCAATAGATTCTAAAAAAGTAAAATTCTTTAGGTGCATGATAAAGGAAAATAAACTCATTTGACCACAATTGGTATAGCAATAAAAGGTTTTTGTCTCTCTATAATAACAAAGTTTATGACTATTTCCATTATGACAAATGGTTTTAAACCAAATTTCATTCGGCTTTATTAGCCCATGCGGAGTTGCACCATGTTTTTGTAATATGTTTAGTATTTGTTCTTCGGTGATTTTATCAAGTAGATAATTTTTATCTATCAAGCTTTCACCTCTAGTACGTTATTTCTTCTTCCTTAAATTCTGATGCTTTAAAATTATCAATGGGCTTTATTGTGGGCTTATTACTTACGTGTTCTTCGTCCTCTATATTTATATATGTCTTATGTAAACCATTGACCTTTTCACTGTCTATTTTGTAATCATAATCCGTAACAAATAAATCATGTGTTCTCATCGTGCTATAGTCTATATATAACCAGATTTTTACTTTGTTCCACTTCCCACCACGATTTTTATACAGGCTATACACCAAATTAGGGGTAGGACAATTCAGTAATTCCCTTAATATTGGCTCTACCTTTTTTATCTCTTTCTCTGTGGGGGGCATTGCAATCATGGCACTGTCAGCTTTAAAGATTATAGACTTTGCTCCCGATACGATGGTTTGATCTCTGTTAGCTTCGTTTTTAAAATCTCCATTTACCTGTGTACACGTATCAATGGAAACATCGAATTTTCTACATAGTGCTTTAATCTTATTGGAAAGATTTGATAGAACCTGATCTTCACGAACAACCATTTTTGTTTTTGATTCAGTTGCAAATTCACTGATAAGCTCAACCGTTACATGGATATAATCAAAAAACACATGCTTAATATCGTGCTTTAGTTTATGTTCTTCAATAACATCCTCCAGCATATTAGAATCATATTGGGGTAAATACTCAAACCAGATATTGGCTTCATTCTCTAAGATTCTAATAGCTTCATCTACACGTTCCTCTTCCCCCTCCTCATACATATTGAACTCTATATGTTCCTGCGGTACATCTGCAATATATGCCCACAAGATAGGGTCAATTTCTTGTAATAGCTCCATCTCTGTTCCTATGTACAGCGCACCATTATTTACACCATTGGGATTTTTACACCACTTTTTCAGCTTCTTATCATAGTAGTAAGGAGAACAGGCATATCCTAAATCAGCTATTGCGGTACGGGTTTTCCCAACACCAGTGCCAGCAGACTTAACCGTATACCTTGGAGATCGTAAACCATGCAAAGCCGTTGTTAAATACGCACTAGCGTATCCAATGCCCCAAGCGGTGTCTTTCTTCCATTTCTCTTTTTGCTCAAAACCACCAGCACCAGCTTTTTTGGAATCCCTACCTTCGGCCATTGTAAATAACGCAGCTATCTCTAAGTGCTTTTTCTTATAGTGATTGATAATATCCTGTATACTGCTTTGGTCTAGTAAGGCTCTTTGGCTTTCAATTGTGGTCGGATCAATTTCATCAGGATCAAAAAATTCAGAAACTTCAATACCATTTTCTTTGTATTTTCTTAACAAGGAGAACTTTTTAAGCTGGTCATGGTAATACTTGATATTGGTTTTTAATGCCATTTCTTGAATTTTCTCTAGGAATTCAATTCCCTGATTTTTTTCAAACAACTTATATTGAGTCTCGTAGTGCGACAAATATTCATCTATTGCAACTGCATCTATCGTTTCTGCACCATTCTTATATAAATTATTTATGGCTGCATATATAAGCTTATGGAATGTTTCTGGAAAGTCGTTCTGCGAGGTTTTGTATTCTCTAATCAATGATGGCTCTTGAAGAAAACAACCCAAAACTTCTCTAATTGCCTGTTTATTAACATAATTAGTAATTTGCTTATTGCTCATAGGCTAGTGTTGTTCCTTTCACAAATTTTCAATGTCAATAATACTAACATCTCTGAATTTATATTTGTTCTCAACGTTGGATTTTTTTATGTTTATTGTATTGACTTCTGATGTTATCTCGTTTACATCACAGCCTTTTACATTGTCTTTGATTACCTTTTTATCTATGTAGTAGTTTTTTGCTTCGTCATAAATAAATGGTACAATTCCTATACCCATACTGTTTTCAACACTGTTTCCCTCTTGTATCTCATAGAAATAATGAAGTGAGGATTTTATTCCTTTGTATGTATAACCAAACTGTTCGCGGAAGTCCTTAATCTGTTTCAGCATCCATCCGGTAGGGGCTTCTATTCCATATATTTCGCAAATATATTCTATGAGTGCTTTATAGTCATCACTAGACTTTTTTTTATTCTCATAGCAGACGGCGCAGTAATGCCTACCATTATGATAAACAGCTACTTCTTTGTCGTTTAATGTATCACACTCTGGACATTTAACTTTTCTACTCATGTGATTTATTACCTCCATATGGAGCCAAAGAGGGAAATAGCTCCCCCTTTCCTCTCCATAAGAAATCTATTCAATAATGATTGCGTCTTGCTCTACAATGTCATTCAGTTCGTCCAAAATCAAAGCTAAAAGCTCAACCTGTGTAGCATCACAATCTCTTACATTCCTGCCTTTGCCCAAAACCTTATTTGTTACAGCAGTATATTTATCAGAAATATCCTGCTTATTAAATGCAATGGCAATCTTTTTAATAGCCTCTACTGTTTTATTAAAATCAGGAAGATCAGTTTGATCCTTATAAACCTCAATTGGTTTATCGCTTACTACTGCACCGTCTTCCTTTTCAAGCTTATCAATAGCCTGTGTCATATCTGCCAGCAACGCCTCATATGTAAATGGTATCTGTGCCGACATATATTTATTTCTTGAACCGGCTTCTAAGTTTTTACTTCCTCGCAGATGAAGAACCATTCTAGTTGTACTGTCTTCATTAAATTCCACCGACGCAAATCCAATTACATCTACTAACCTTGCAAGAACATTAAGTCCACGCTTTGCTACAGTTGGTTGCGTTCTATCGTACTTCTCTCCGTTTTCCTTAATTTGAACGGTATCGCTATGTGAAATCACAACAAGAGTATATCCAGCTTTTACAATTTCTTGAAAAAATCCATCAAACTCTCTTGCCACAGCTTTATATCCGCGTTTTGATTCTGTTTCATCGAGGTATTCTGCACCCTCTTTATCAAGAATAAACAATTCACACATATCATAGGCAAGATCAGCGGTATCAACAATTACAGTTTTGTAAAATGTCTCTTTCTTTTCACCTTTTTCGACTGCTGCCACATCCTTAAGTAGCTGCTTTTTTACGGTCAATGCCTCTGACCATTTATTAATGGGCTGTGCTTTGATACCAGAGAGCATGTTCCATCCCTTTTCAAAGCCCATCAAAAGAGGTTTAGGGAACTTTACTGCATTGCTGGTTTTACCGGATTTCTTAACTCCATAAATAAAGAACGATTTACCGCTTAAATCCCTACTAATTACGCTAGGCTCAATAGAAAAAATATCAATTGCCATATATAGACATTACTCCTTAATTGTTATTTGTTTTATGTTTTTACTCCTATTTAAAACGGAATGTCTTCATCGTTGACAGGTTCAGGTTTTTTCTTTCCAGAGGCCAATCCTGTTCGCTTTTCAGAACTAATAGACTTACCCTTACTGCCCTGATACCCTGTTTCTTTAAGTTCAGCAAGCTTACTCTTGCGTTCAGCAAGCGCAATTCTAATGGCTTCCTTAGAAATAGCACCTTCATCATCCTCATCCAGCGCAGGATCAGCACCAGTAAGAATCATTTCAACATAAGACTTTCCATCGGTTGTACGTTGCTGCCCCAAACCACCAGTCTTCTTAGGTTTTTCGGGTGCTTTATTGACTACATAATCAATGAAGAATTTTGCTGTTTGTCCTGTCTGATAGGCTTCCTCAAAGCCTTCTTTCAATTCTTTAGGAACAATGATGTTTTTTACAGGGATAACATTTCCAAAGAAGTCCATCGTGAGTAATGTCACTCTCAGTCTTCCCGTTTCTACCTTATCCTCACCTTTTGTTTCCTCAACAACCGACTGAATATAGCCCTCAAGATCAAGAGTTCCTTTAAAAGCTTCACCCTCATCAACATCATTGAAAAATGTTGCATCAATTTTGAGGGATTCAATAAGTTCATCTTTATCATTTACATAGTCATTTGTTGCAAGGGAACCTTGGATTCCAACAACAGTTGCCTTATCATCTTCTTTCTTACACTGTGCCAAAGAAACTACACTCTTAGCAAAAGCAAGGGTTTTATCATAAAGCTTATTTTCCTTACCCTCTTTGCCATCCTTGGATTTGGAACGCTGTTGAACATATCTTTCAAAACGCCTAGCCTGTGCCTTGCTATCACCAAACTGAATTGCACCCTTTAGACTTACATAGGGGATTTTCTCTTCCTTGGTTTCTCCTGTTTTGTACTCAAATTCAACAACGGTTCCCACCAAGTTTACAGAGTTTACAACAGATTTAATCTTATCACTCATTAAATACATTTCTCCTTAATCATATTAACTTATTATTTTATTTCTATCTCAACAACTTATAAAGTTGATTATCTAATTATTGCTTATACACAATTTCATAAAGGTCATATGGATTATCGCTGGTACTCACCTTCTTCCAAACTCCGTCAACGATCATATAGAGGCAATGTTTTGTTGGCTCAGTAATCTTTCGTGTGATATGCGCTATCTCTTGGCCTTGGGCATCATTACATTGAGTCATTGGGTGTTCGTTTTTGGGACATTTGAATTCACTCATGGTTCAACCGTTTCTCTAAATCATCTAGCGTGAACTCCTGCATAATCGGACAATTCTTATCATAGAAAATAATATCGTCCGCTTCAGCACAAGTCATCAATTGCGGAATAAGCATTAGAGTATTATCTACACCCAACCTATAAGCCCTAGCCTCCCCTTCGGTCATTCCCTGAATTACTGATTCCATCGCTTTCATTGATACTGTTTTTACTTCTGAAATAATATCAGTTCCCCAAAATGAGATGTCATTTAAATCTTTGAACAAATAATCTCCCCTTTCAAAAATGGCTTAACTTCGTTGCTAAACATAGTATAAAATGTGTAATCTGTGCGATATTAGGAAGCCTTATATTTTTCTACAATATCATTTACGATATCTTTCATGCTTCTAAATTCATCGTCGTTATCTTTCAGTCTAGTTTCAATACCCAATTCATTTAAATATTGCTCCGCTTTCATTAGATCATTTGTCATAAGTTTTAGCATATTGAATTTGTCCTTACTAATTGTTACTTGTTCCAATGTTCATACCTACTTTCTTTATTTTTACAATCTAAATTCTTCACACATAACATTCCTAAAATTTTTTGCCCATCTATTTAGTTTCTTATGTATCACATATGGTTTAGAACTCAACTTTGTCTTAATAGCTAAACTTCTACCACACCTTTCACAATAACACTCTTTACGGATTCCATCTAAGTGTGAATCTTTGACCTTCATGTGCTTAATGCATTGGCTTGGAAACAACATATGGATTACATCAACAAACATCAATTCTCTCCGTTTCATATGTATTGAATATCGCTTCAATCCTGAATTTATTACTATTTTGAAATATCTTTTTGTTTGTTTAATTCAGCAATCTTCTTTGCCATCTCTTGATTTATATTCTTAGCCAATGAATTTGCATAAGTCTGAACTAAAGACAAGAAATACCCGAAAGACAAACATAAAAAGATTACCCATCCATTGACAACTAAGAAACTGTTTGACTTACATACCCAAAGGGCTATGCCTAACAAAAATATCAATGTTCCTATCATAATTTTTCTAATATTTCATCCTCTCTCGTCTGCTCATATAATAAATCTGATAATTCGTCCCATCTCCTATCATATTCATTATAATCTTCTGGATGGTCTAGTGGATCAAGATAACGATCTAAAGTACTAAGCTCTTTATCCGTTGCCATTTGCAATACTCATTGTCTTATCCACTTCGCCAACGGCTTTAATAATTTTGTCTACCACATCTCCGTCCTTAGTGTCACAATGGATATGAATATCACCAGACTTATAATTACTTGTTACAATATCAACCGTATCATTAAATGATTTTGCACATTGGGCAACAGATTGAGATGATTTTTTGAAAGCATCTGCCAAACTCTTATAATCATCTTTTTTCAGAGATTTCATAGCTTCCTTAACTTCTCGTTCAAGCCTTTCCTGTCTCAAACGCTTCATAGCAAGATTCTTAATGTGTCGCTGCCTACGCCTTTCATCATCGGCTTTAATCTCGGCTTCAAACTTTTGCCTCTTTTGTGCCTCCTTCGCCTTAACTTTCTCAACATTCTCTGTTAGAAACGGCTTGATATTTTCTATGTAAGAGCTTTTGTTACCGTAAAGCTTCTTAACAAAGGCTAGGGCAACACCCTTCTCTTCATCCCAAACATCGTTCTTGCCGCATGTGACGGTTGTTTTGGTTCCATCAGTCCAGAATACAATTGTGTAAGGTTTGTTGAAGATGACGTTTTTGATCTTTGGAGCAATGAATTTATGAGGAATAAAGCTTTTATTTGATTTAAGTATTTCTTTATAGGTATCCATAATCTGTTGTTCTTTAATTGCTCTTACCTTCTCTCTCCACATAGGGTCATATAAATCAATGTTTTCCATTGAGCGCATACGGGGATTTTCGTCATATTTAAGAAACATCCAATTATCTGTCAAATATATTATTCCTTTCCTTCACTTAATTTTGAATACTTTCTTTACTTTCTTCCTATAATCGTGTAGAATACATTTAACCAATACTTATTTTAGGAGTGTGACATTATGGCAAAAGGCAAGGCTCGTTCTGTCGAGGAGCGTTTAGCAGAAATTGATAGTAAGATTGAGGGCTTTCAGGCCAAGATCAACGATTTGAAGGCGCAACGTAAAGAATTACTGGATGCTGATCGTCAAATCAAGCTTCAAAAGGTTCTTGAAGTTGCCGAGGAAAAAGGACTTAGCATTGACGAAATTCTTGAAAAGATTTCTGGATAACCCCTCCCCGCCTATAAATTGAAGTCTGGAAACAGGCTTCTTTTTTTTAATAGTATTCTATTTGCTCACTATCTGGTAGTTTAGAAGCACATAAACACGGAATAATAATCTTATGTATAATATCTTTATCAATCGTTAAATCAACAAATGCCTTGTCGCATTTACATCCTCTTGCAGAATCGCTTGCGCCTCTGGTTTCGTAAAGATCATCATTTTTTAGTCGTATATAACTTGAAGAGGGATTTTTCACATACTTCATAATCAAATCTTTATCCAAAGAATCATAAATCTTTTCTAGTTCATACCTTGCTCTCTGTTGTGTTTTACCAAAGATAATGTGTTTCACTTTCTACCTCTTTTCTTGTTTATTCTGGATCAACCATTTTGTCTTTTCTGAATACCCACAATTCAGAACTCTTGTGTTCACCACAGCCTATTTTTATGGCCACATATTCATCCTTTTCCCACTGACCATAAACAGCATCATCACAATCACCTTCGGTAGAATAGCATTCGCCTGTTTTAAAACCATCATCGTATTTGGTGTAGTGTAGACAACCACCACTTATATACCAATAGTCCTCATAAATCTCACTGATTATATTCATATCGCGTTTAGATTCTTCAATCTCAAAATAATCAAAGACGCTTGTTACTGAATTTCCCATTTCCTTAAATACTGTGTTAATAAAACCCGCTTCCCTCGTATACTCAATGTCTTCAGCGTAAACAGCAAGTTCATCTTCATCACAATTAACATCAATGTCTAAAATATTTCCGTCCACATAAAATATATTTTTTAAATCACCCACCTGAATTTTCTCGCTCTTTTTATTAAAATCCACAATCATCTTTACACTAATTTCTGTGTCTGGTTCACACTTACGCAAAATGTCGATCATATCTTTAACTTTCACAATCATTCTCCTATCATTTAATTTCCAACATATCATCAATTTAATAATTGATAATATATTGAGTAACGTGGTTATGCGGTTTTCTCAATATATTTAATTGCTTTTAAGATGCATTTAGTTAGACTTTTTCCATTGAAATATGGACGAGTTAATTGTCCTTTATAACAATCGACTATTTCATTTAATT